>ERZ1034365.299-NODE-299-length-27892-cov-3.616825_pt1 | contig 27892 bp, 18 predicted proteins | sample MGYA00520615_ERZ1034365 | MGnify/ENA primary metagenome ERZ1034365 (study PRJEB33736, sample SAMEA104284505) | Azolla filiculoides | biome: Urban; feature: Water surface; material: Ditch water | place: Netherlands | collected 2015-10-28 | depth 0-0.1 m ...
GTATTGAACCTCGCATTTTGTATTCTTTACTATTATATATTTTCATCAAAATCATTTTATTGCTTTTAGCTGTTTTAGTAAAATCCCTCTCAATAGAATCTACTATTTTCCGCTTGTCGTTATTACTGTCAATTTGATGCTGTTTACTACAGTAAATTTGCCTAGCATCCGTTGGAATAAATTCCAAATCACAATCTGGTTTTTCACACAATCTAGTCGGATAAACTCTATTTGAGTGTCTTGTTCTTTTAACTTCTTTCTTGTTCATTATATTTTTTTAAAATTAAGTTCCAAATATATATAAAAACAGTATATTTACCAACTGGTTATCAGTTTTTAAAAATAATTTACCTTAATATGAAAATTTCAAATAAAGAAGAATTGATTAAAATGGGCAGACTGATTTCGAATCAGCGGTTTTTACCCAAAGACCTTGACATTACATCAAGGCAAATTAATTATTGGAAAAGTCGAGATATTATTCCATTTTTTGACAAAGAGTCGGAAAAAAAAGGCTATATGAATTTATCGGAGGCTCTATGGATTTTAATAATAAATGAGTTATCAAACATTGGGATTGATACCAAAAGATTAGAAAGGTTATCTAATGATACTTGGATTAAACCATTTGATGAAAAGTATGCTGATAAAGTTTTCAAGAAAATCATTACAGAAAACAAGTTAGAAAAATCAGATCGAGAAACAATTGAACATTTTTTAGATTTCGAACCTATAATGATATCACTCTTCAGAAAAGAATTAAATCCCTTTACTGAAGCCTTAAATTCAAGCTTACTAACGAATAGAAATGTAATTTCACTTATCTATTGTCCTCGAACACAAGAACATCATTTTAACTTCAACAACATTGGGCTTACATCTGATTTAAATAATTTATTCTTTGGAGAAACACTAATAACAATACCTTTGATTCCTCTTCTTTCTAAACTCGTCGGAATCGAAATTGACAATAGCAACCTAGACTTAACCTATTTATCTGATATTGAAAATCAAATAAGAAGAATACTGTTTTTTGACAGACCAAAGTTTATGGAAATCTCATTTCAAGAAGATGGAAATAATAAAGTCTATACCATTACTGAAGAACATAAAAAAGGAGAGGAATTAGCAAAATTCTTTCTAAACAACAAACTGCCTTTTGGAGCTAAAATTCTAATAGAACCAAGAGCGCAAGGAAATTACAAAGTAACCATAAAAACATAATTATATGTTTATTGTAGTACCTAATCGGTTCCTGAGTTTACAGCCCGTGTTAATCTTAACGCGGTATGGACCAAAAATCTATAGAAGCTAATGAAATTGAATTTTTATTAGATTACGAAACCATCGTTCAAATTGCACCGTCTTTAAAGAATGTGCTAACTAAAGAGAACGCTTTTGAATTTGCGAGACAATTATATGAATTTACAAGAATAATATACGACAAATATAAAAATGAATAAAAAAAACTTAACGCTTAGTGATTTTAACAATGCTATTGTTTGGTCATATACCAGAGTGTCAACCAAAGACCAATTTGTCAATAATGGGAGTATAGAAACTCAGGTCAATAGAATTAAAGCTTTTGCAAAAGCAAACAATTTAATTATCACTCAAGAGTTTGATGCGGAATATGAAAGTTCTAAAAAACTGAATACCCAAAGTACGCTTGGTGAACTGATAGATAAAATAAAGAAAACACATGCTTCCAAAAGACCTAAAATGATTTTGATTTGGTCTCCGAGTCGATTTGGACGAGCGGGTGCAGAACACATTCAATTATTTGTCAACCTAAGAAAAGAATTTAATGTCTATTTGTATTCGGTAAGTACAAACAATCATACGTTTAATGAAAGAGCAGAAAATGAGTTTTCTACACAGCTTTTATATGCTCAAAAAGAAAACTTCAGCCGTCAGGATACCATTATACCAGGACTAATTAATTCCTTAGAGAATGGAAAAGTTTTTGGGCGGTCTCCAAAAGGATATGACCACTTTGGACCTAGGGTTACTGACCCAACAAAAGTACAAGCCTTTCAAGAAATTAAAATAAATAGCGACGGCAAGTTTATCAAAGAGGCCTTCAAAATGAAAATTTACAAATCCTATACCGATGTTGAAATTATGCAATGGTTGTCTTCTAAAGGAATAAAAATGAAGAAACAAACTATTTCTGATATATGGAGGAATCGGTTTTACACCGGAACCATTGAAAACACTCTATTGGATGGAAGATTAATCAAGGGCCCGTGGGAACCAATGATAACTATAAAAGAGTTTAACCAACTACAGCAAATTCTAAGCAAATCAAATCTAGTAGGAACTCCTAGATTAAAAGGAAAAGAAACAACGCCTCTTGTACCTCAATTTCTAAATTGTGCCGAATGTGACACCAAGATGACTTCATATCATAACAAAGTAAAAAATCTTTATTATTACAAATGCAATTGTTGTAACAAAACAGTAAACGCAGAAACATTTAGCAAATCGAAAAACAAAGGAGTACACGAACAGTTTGATGAGGAATTAGATAAGTTAAGCTTTCCGAAAATAATGCATGATTTATTCGCTATACAGTTAAAAAAACTAATAAAGGATGATATGTCAAATAGCACTGAAAAGAAAAGATTGCTATCAAAAGAAATAAATCAATTAAAAGAAGCTTATGATAAAATGGAATTTCGATATGCAACCAATGAAATTTCAAAAGACATTTTTGATAGACAAGGTAAAAAATTAAAAGATGAAATAGAACAAAAAACAAGAGATTTGGATTTTATCCCTTCAAAAAAATCTAACTTAGATACAGCTCTAAAATATTTTTTAAAAACTACCGAAAACCCGCGTGAATTCTACCATTCTTTAGAGTATGATAAGAAAAGAAAGTTCCAAGGATTACTGTTTCCAGAAGGTTTACAATTCTCATTAGAAAACAAACAAAATCTAACTTCAAAAACAAGTGCTTTATTCGAGTTAACCAATTGTTTTTCATGTGATTATGATTTAAAAAAAGAACGGACTTATCAGCAAATAGCCAATAAGTCCGTCTATGTACCCGGAGCCGGAGTCGAACCGGCACGGTTTCCCACAGGTGTTTGAGACCAGCGCGTCTACCAATTCCGCCATCCGGGCTTAGCTAGACATGAAATAACAACAGTTATTTCAACGCAATAAAAGAGGAGATTGTTTATAAATCAACCATCGATTCCTTTAACACGGTGCAAATGTAAAAAATAATATTAAATGTTCAACTAAAAATACTTAAATTTTTCCTTTCAGAGTTGAATAAATTTTATAAATTTGCACCTCCGTAAAACGGAACACACTAACTAACTACACCCGAGGCTAATACAAACACAAGGCTTTATTCGAACAACAAAGTCAAACTGTAAGTAGCGCAGCGGAATAAAAACAACAAATTAAATGTCACACCTAGAACCAGAAGCTAAAATTTTTGCGTGTTCACAAAGTGTATATCTAGCCGAACAAATCGCAGAAGCATACGGAATCCCATTGGGTAAAATCACCACTTCTAAATACAGTGATGGTGAATTTCAACCTTCTTACGAAGAGTCTATCAGAGGATTACGTGTTTTTATTGTTTGTTCCACTTTTCCAAGTGCCGACAATTTAATGGAATTGTTATTAATGATTGATGCCGCAAAACGCGCTTCAGCAAGACATATAACAGCTGTAATTCCTTACTTTGGTTGGGCAAGACAAGACAGAAAAGACAAACCAAGAGTTCCGATAGGAGCTAAATTAGTAGCCAATTTATTGGATGCTGCGGGTGCAACAAGAGTCATGACAATGGATTTGCATGCAGACCAAATACAAGGTTTCTTTGAAAAACCAGTAGATCATCTTTTTGCTTCAACTATCTTTTTACCGTATGTAGAAAGTTTAGGTTTAGACAATTTGACGATTGCTTCTCCAGACATGGGAGGTTCAAAAAGAGCATATGCCTATTCTAAATTTTTATCTTCGGATGTAGTTATTTGCTACAAACAAAGAAAAGCAGCCAATGTAATTGACACAATGGAATTAATTGGTGAAGTAAAAGGAAGAAATGTAATTTTGGTGGATGATATGATTGACACCGGAGGCACATTGGCGAAAGCCGCCGATTTAATGATGGAAAAAGGAGCATTGAGCGTAAGAGCAATTTGTACACACGCCATCTTATCCGGAGATGCTTACGAAAAAATAGAAAAATCTCAATTATTAGAATTGATTGTTACCGATTCTATTCCGTTGAAGAAAAAATCGAATAAAATAAGAGTGTTGAGTTGTGCGCCTCTTTTTGCCGAAGTTATGCACATGGTGCACCACAACAATTCCATTAGTGGAAAGTTTATAATGTAAACCCCTAATCCCCAAAGAGGAATTAGCAAGGTTAACTAAAAAAACACAAACAAGTAATATTATTAATAACTATATTTTTTTACAATGAAATCGATTACAATTAAAGGATCAGAAAGAGAAAGCGTGGGTAAAGTTGCGACTAAAGCCTTACGTAATGCTGGATTGGTTCCTTGCGTATTATACGGAGGAAATCAGGCAGTTCATTTCTCAGCAGAAGTTATGGCTTTCAAAAACTTGGTTTACACTCCAAACGCACACACAGTTGTGATTGATCTTGGAAAAGGAAAATCATTCAATGCCATTTTACAAGATATTCAGGTTCACCCTGTATCTGACAAGATTTTACATATTGACTTCTTTCAATTATTTGATGACAAAGAAATCACTATGGAAGTTCCTGTGAAAATCGTTGGAACATCTAAAGGTGTTCTTGCAGGTGGTGTTTTACGTTTGAACACTCGTAAATTAAAAGTAAAAGCCTTACCGGCAAATCTTCCGGATTTTGTTGAAGCTGACATTACTCCACTTGAAATGGGTAACAAATTGTACGTTACGAAACTTGTTTCTGACAAATACAAATTGATGCACCCAGACAACACTGTTGTTTGTCAAGTAAGAATTTCTCGTGCAGCTATGAAAGCAGCTCAAGAAGCAGCAAAAGCAGCAAAAGCTCCTGCAAAAGGAAAGAAAAAATAATTTTTTTCAAACATTCGAGAAAGCATCAGTTGCAAAACTGGTGCTTTTTTTTGCTTTATACTTTTTTAGGAGCACACTATTAGTTTTCAAAACAACTTCCCTCCTGCTGTACGTTCTATCTTTCCTGCCGAACACCGGCATAAAAGGATGCCACTACCATCAGGGCTATCCGGAAATACTTTCTTTATAATCCCCTTTTCTAAAAATCCAACCCGCTAATTAGTGCATTATTCTAATTAAGTCTATTTTTGCATCATGATAAAATGGATAACAAAACTGTTTTTATCAACAAAAACAGCAGACAATACAGATTATAGAAAACCAGAGGTTCTCGAATACCAAAAAAACAATATGAAAAGCGTGAGTAATAAATTTCTAATCGTTGGACTAGGCAACATCGGTGCCGAATACGTAAATACCCGACACAATATCGGTTTTAAAATAGTTGATTTTTTAGCCAAAAAAGAAGGCCTTACTTTCGAAACCGTAAAACTGGGCGCATTGGCCGAATACAAGTACAAAGGCAGAACCTTTTTCCTCCTGAAACCCAACACGTACATGAATCTCAGCGGCAAAGCAGTTAAATACTGGATGGACAAGGAAAACATTCCACAGGAAAACATCTTAGTCATTACCGACGATTTAAACCTCTCATTCGGAACCATCCGCATCCGAAAAAAAGGTAGCGACGGTGGACACAACGGACTCAAAAACATCAATCTGATCCTGAATTCACAAGAATATGCCCGTTTTCGTTTTGGCATCAGCGATGAATTCAAAAAAGGAAAACAAATAGACTACGTGCTAGGCGAATGGGATGATGCCGAGAAAACCGCACTCCCGGAACGTTTAGAATTAGCTTCGGAAATCATAAAATCTTTTGGAACAGCCGGATTAGAAAACACCATGACCACATTCAACGGGAAATAAAATTCCAGTCTAAGCACCATTGCAATAAGGGATTACACCAACAATTATTTACATAAATTCATTTATTTTGAACTTTTAAGAATTAATCACTCTTTTAAATTTACTACATTTGATAAATATTTTTGTACATCCAAAAACAAAAACCCAATTCTTATATGAAAATCTGTACTCTAATTTGTTTTTTTACGCTGTGCCTCTCCTATGGCCAACAAATAACACCTGTAAAAAACAACTCCTCTAACAAGCCGGTAAAGAGTACTAAAATAAACCCTGAAAATGGATACTCCAGATGCTTAACAACCGAGTATGAAGAATTCCTGAGAGCAAAAAATCCACAACGATTAAGTCCTGCACAATTCGAGAACTGGATTGCTCCAATTATTGCAACACAAAAAGAAAACAGTAAAAACAGCAGAACACAACAAGTTGTATTTAATATTCCGGTGGTAATTCACGTCATTCATAATGGCGATCCTATTAACACAAGCGCTTCTCATACCGGAGAAAATATTTCTTATGCACAAGCCGCTTCACAAATTACCGTATTGAACCAAGATTTCAGGAGAATGCTTGGCACACCGGGGAATGGATCTACAGGATATAATTTAGGTGTAGATTGTGAAATAAACTTTGTATTGGCACAACAAGACGAAAACGGAATCCTCACCAACGGCGTTGACCGAGTTAATATGGGACAAACCAGCTGGTCTGTAGAAGATATCGATGCAATTGTAAAACCTCAAACACAATGGGATCCTACGAAATATTTAAACATGTGGGTCGTTAGACTGTCCGATGAAACTTTACTTGGATATGCTCAATTTCCTTCCAATTCAACTTTAGGAGGTATAAACACAAACGGAGGATTAGCAAATTCAGACGGAGTAGTTGCCAGTTATAACGCTTTTGGAACTATAGCTGCAAATGACGGCACTTTTGAAATGAATCAAAGCTACAACCTTGGCCGAACAATGACTCACGAAGTTGGACACTGGTTGGGTTTAATACATATATGGGGCGATGATGCAACATGTACGGGTAACAACAGCACTTCAGGCGATTATGTTACAGACACTCCCGATTCAAATATAGAGAATTACACTTGTGTAACCGTTTCACATTGCATCGGAAATGACATGATTGAAAACTACATGGACTATACAAATGATGCGTGTATGAACACTTTTACGGCTGGACAAAAAGCCCGTATGGTTGCCGTAATGACCAATTCACTCAGACGAAAAGAACTACCAAGTTCTACTGCCGGTACTCCCGGAACAGCCTATACTTATGACGCAAAAGTTACAAACATTGCGATTACTGTTGACGGTTGTAAGACTACATTTTCACCATCGATAACTATTGAAAACAGGGGAACAACAACTTTAACTACCGTTTCCATTACCTATAGTCTTGACAATATATCTCCAAAAACCTATACTTGGACAGGCAGTTTACCTCAATATGCAACAACCGACATCAATTTAAGCGCTATAGCCTCTACGGCCGGAGCACACATTTTTTACGCAACAATTAATACGGTAAACAATCAAACCGATTTAAATGCTACTAATAATGCGCTGTCTAAAGCGTTTACACAAGAATCAAGTTTCAACGTTACCACTACAACTGTAAAACTGGATTTGCAATGCGACAGAGATGGTACCGAAACCACTTGGACCTTAAAAAACAGTGCCGGAAGCACCCTTTACAGCGGAGGACCTTATAAAGATTCCCCAACATCAATAATTTTGAACCCTGTAGAAAACATAACTTTTGCTTTAACAAATGGAGAATGCTACACCTTTACAATATACGATTCGTTTGGCGATGGAATTGCCACTAACGGCGGAAAAGGAAGCTACATTTTAAAAGATGCGAATGGTGTTCAATTTGCCTCTGGCGGAGTATTTACATTTAGTGAATCTAAATCATTTTTGATTGCTACATTAGGAATTCAAGACTTTGAAGCCTCAGAAGGAATTTATGTTTATCCAAATCCTTCGAAAGGAATTTTAAATGTAAAAGTTTCAAACTATTTTGGCTTACCAGATAGTCTTACCATCAGCAGTTCTTTAGGCCAAATCATTTATACCAAAAAAGTTTCGGCAGAAGAAGACTTGTCAATAAACACCTCATCCTTAAGCAATGGCGTTTATTTTATAACCGTTCTAAAAGACAATAAGAAAAAAACACTCCGATTTATCAAAGAATAAACTCCTGATAGAAAATTACAGAGGATTGATTTATTTCAATCCTCTTTTTTTATCTGTTATTATTAGTATAAATTTGCAGCATTATAAAACAGTTAATTTGAAGATTTTTCATTCTATAAACGATTTCAGTTCTCCGAAAAAGACAATCCTTACCTTGGGTACATTTGATGGTGTGCATATTGGTCACAAAAAAATCTTGGAAAAGATTACACAAAATACGGAAAACGAAAAATACGAAAGCTTAGTTCTTACTTTTTTTCCGCATCCAAGGATGATTTTACAGGAAGAATCTGCTATTAAACTGCTCAACACTATAACCGAAAAAATAGATTTATTAGAAAAAACCGGTATTGAAAATCTGGTTATCCACCCTTTTGACGAAAGTTTTTCACGATTGACAGCCGAAGAATTTGTTCGGGAAATTCTGGTAGAACAATTTCATATTCAAAAAATAATCATTGGCCACGACCATCGTTTCGGAAGAAATCGTACTGCAAATATTGATGATTTAATAGATTTTGGAAAAAAATACGGCTTTGAAGTAGAACAAATATCGGCACAGGAAATCAATGAAATTTCTGTGAGTTCCACAAAAATCAGAAATGCACTTGAAGAAGGAGATATTGTCTTGGCCAATAAATATCTGGGTTATGAGTATTTTTTGACCGGAACCATAATTAAAGGTAAACAATTAGGCAGAACAATAGGTTTTCCTACCGCTAACCTGAAAATCGAAGAAAATTACAAGCTTATTCCCCGAAATGGCGTTTATATTGTTTCCAGTATAATCAATAATAAAACTGTATTTGGCATGATGAATATCGGTTTTAATCCAACAGTCAACGGTGAAAACCAGACTATCGAGATTCACTTTTTTGATTTTGAAGCAGATTTATACCACCAAAAAATAACCGTTTCTTTACTACACAGAATTCGTTCCGAGCAAAAATTCGATTCGGTTGTTCTTTTAAAAGAGCAATTAGAAAAAGACCGTAATTATGCAAAAGCCTTTTTAAACAAATTGTAGTGATTCTAAAATTCTTTTGACAAACGTCAAAATATCCATGTGTTTTTTGTAAATTTGATAGTTAACCTTTTGTTTATCAGTGAACTATTATTTTAAACTTTTTAATACAAATCACATGAAACTACCAAAAGAATTATTAAACGGAATTCTCATCTTCATCGGAATTGCTCTTTATTTTTTATTGATGACTATTTTGGGATATGAGAATGTTACTTTCTTACGCGTATTCAACATCATTTTTGTTTTTTATGGCGTCAACCGAACCATTCAAATGAACCTTGCCGAAGGTAAAAAAGTTTTTGTCACTAATGCTGTTTCTGCAATGATGACCTCACTTGTAGGTGTTTTGCTAAGCATCATTGGGTTACTCATTTACAGCAATATGAAAGGAGGAGATTCTTATGTGCAATCCCTTTCGGAAACCTTTTTATTTGGCGGAAATCCTACCGTAAACACTTATTGTATTTCTTTATTATTTGAAGGGATCGCTTCCACAATAATTGTCACTTTATTGCTAATGCTATACTGGAATGACCGTCATGTTGCCGACTGATTTTAGATAGATTTTAAATTAATATAACCCTTCTTTTTCACGGGTTTCGGCATTGCTTCTTTAAAACAATTTGATTACTTTTGGTGCACTAAAAAATCGTATCGATGAGTATTACAAAACACAACTGGACAAAAGACGAAATTATTGCAATTTACAATAAACCCTTAATGGATTTGCTTTTTGAAGCAGCTACAATTCACAGGGAAAATCATGATCCGAATGTGGTTCAAGTTTCTACTTTAGTATCGATAAAAACTGGTGGTTGCTCAGAAGATTGTGGTTATTGTCCGCAAGCAGCGCGTTACCATACGGATATAGAAGGAAACGATTTGATGTCTGTAAATCAAGTTAAAGCTCAGGCTTTAAGTGCAAAATCAAGTGGTTCTTCTCGTGTATGTATGGGAGCAGCATGGAGAAATGTAAAAGACGGCCCTGAATTTGACCAAGTATTGGAAATGGTTCGTACCATCAACAAATTAGACATGGAAGTATGTTGTACACTTGGAATGATTACCGAAAATCAAGCGCAACGTTTAGCCGAAGCCGGATTATATGCTTACAATCATAATTTAGACACCTCCGAAGATTATTACAAAGAAGTAATCTCTACACGTGGTTTCGAAGACCGTTTACAAACCATAGAAAATGTTCGTAAAACGAGCGTGACGGTTTGTAGTGGCGGAATAATAGGAATGGGAGAAAGTATTGAAGACAGAGCCGGAATGCTTGTGGCGCTTTCTACACTAAACCCACAACCAGAATCTGTGCCTATTAATGCATTGGTTGCCGTTGAAGGAACTCCATTAGAAGAAGAAAAACCAATAGAAATCTGGGAAATGGTTCGAATGGTTGCCACTACCAGAATTGTTATGCCTCAAACTCAAGTACGTCTTTCTGCAGGAAGAACAAACATGAGTCGCGAAGGTCAGGCGATGTGCTTTTTTGCTGGTGCTAATTCTATTTTTGCCGGTGATAAATTACTTACTACTCCAAATCCGGACGTAAACGAAGACATGAAAATGTTTGAAATGTTAGGTTTAAAACCACAAAAACCATTTACAAAAGTAGTTCAGCCACAAACTGTAGAAGCAGCAGATTCAAAATTTGCCGCTTTGGGAGAAAAACCAAAATGGTCAAGACCAGGACATACTATCGAAAGAAACCTTGAAGCATCTGTTAAAGGAAAATAAATATTTTTACACTCTACAAAAAACCCATCCGGTTACCGTGATGGGTTTTTAGTTTTTTACTAACTAATCCATAATTTTTCCTGTAACTGTTTTTCCGTTCTGTAACGTGGTTTTCACAAGACTCATTTGATGGCTTGAATCTAAATCAAACACCGTTAATTCTTTACAATTCACATCTATTTTTTGATACACTTGCTTTCCCGAAAGATTGTAAACAATTACTTTATCAATCATTTCTTCCAAAGAACTGATTTGTATTTGTTTGTCATTATGAAATATTAAAACTGTATTTTCTTTTTGGTCAACGGCCGAAATTCCTAAATTTCTATCCTTATAGCGCAAAACAAAACGATCATTAAACAATCCTTTTTCCGTAAAAAAGGAATACGCTTCTTTTTGTAAATCATGAATTATATTCATTTGTTTGTCCTCAATAAAAACGGATTGATTCTTTAATACTCCATCAACTTCATCAATATTGATACTAAAAATCCCTTCGATAGCGGCTTTGTAGCCTAAAAGCACCTCATCTGTTTCTTCAAATGGCAATGCTCTGGCCTGAATGACTAATTTAGTTTCTTGATTGAGACTATAAAAATCTAAAAACACATTCCCATTAAAACTTTTAGCGTCTAATAAATCATCCTCGTTACTACTGGCTCCTGTTGCATAACCAATTAAAATTTGTTTGAAAGCACCTTGATTATTCGACAGATTCAACCAAATACGATGTTTTTCGATTGCTGCTAAAGATTTTGTATTCCGAATTCCATTTGACTTAAAAAAAGAAGCATTTTGTCCCACAATACGCATACTATTATTGAAAACAGCATTTCCGCCACCATTTATTCCCTTTACAAAAAAAGCTTGACCGGAAGCAATTTTTCCATTTGGCTTTGCATTGTTTATACCGGAATTCAAAGCAGAACTTGTCCCAACTCCACCCAATAAATTATAAACCGCATAATCATTTGAAGTATAAACATTGTTTGCAAAGGCAGTATTGTGTGTCCAAAGATAAACCGTTCCTTTAATAACGCTGGAATTCGCTGCTAAAAACAAATCAGCATTTATCGCCGAAGGATACGGATTTCCGATAAGATTTGAAGTGCCTGTTGTACCTATTGAAGTAGAAACTATACCATTATTAGGAACCCCTTTAAACACAGATTCATAAATTGCAGGAACAGTTTCCGAAAAACTTTCGGGTCCTCTTATAATATATCCTTTACCGGAATCCATAGTATTGGTTACTGTTTCTTGAATCCAATTTGCAACATTAGCACCAAAAGAGTAAAATTTATCCGGAGGCGAATCTGGAGAAACAGCGATCAATTGCTGACTTGATACGGGAGAAGACCAATAGGTATAATCTGTTTTTAAAATTGGAGTAGTTTTTCTTTTGACCTCAACAACGCCCGTATTAATCATTTCGTCATCCGATTGATAAAATGCGGCAGTATCTTCTAAAATCAAAGTTCCGGAACCTATATAATTAAAACTTAAACCTAAAGTCATAGCACTTGGAACGACAACTTTTTTCCCTAAGTCAATGGAGCAATTGCAACCATTGGCCGAAGCCAAAAGCGTATAATCCTCGTGAAAAAGCAACTCTTTCTCTCCCGAAGGCAAACCATTACTCCAAACAGTTCCATTCCAAACCGAACTATTTGTACACAATTTTATTCGCGCCACACGATGTTTTGTTATTCCGGAAACCGAATTAAAGTTGCCGCCAATCAACACTTTATTTTCTGGTGTGAAGCAACTGCTAAATAACGTTCCATTCAGATTTACTGAAAAAGTAGTATCATAAATGCCATTAGACAACAACCGTAGCATTCGCTTCACGGCAACTCCGTTGTATGTTCCCGAAAAAGTTCCGCCAATTAATAAACGATTATCAGGTTGAACCAAAATTGTCCTGATTTCTCCATTGCTAAATCCTGCTCCAGTCGTAAAAGTAGCATCAAAAGTACCATCCGTATTCAATCTTACAATGCGTTTTACAGCAGCTCCGTTATAATTTAAAAATGTTCCTCCAACAATCAATTTATTGTCTGATTGCAGCGCTAAAGTATAAACATATTTATCAAAACCTAAACCAACCGAAAAACTAGAATCAATACTTCCGTTAGTGTTTAAACGAATTAAACGATTGCACAAACTACCGTTAAAAAAAGCAAATCGTCCTCCCACTAAAATTTTCCCATCCGTTTGAATCAAAACTGTTTCTACAATTGCATCGGCACCAAGACCAACATTAAAACTGGAATCTATCGTCCCATCAGGTAATAATCGAGCAATTCTATTGATTAGAACACCGTTATAATTCGTGAAATTTCCCCCAACTATTGTTTTCCCGTCGAGCTGCAGTGCCAATGTATAAACTTGATTATTGAATCCTGTCCCGGAATTAAAAGTAGTATCCAAAGTTCCATCAGCTAAAATCCGGGTAATTCTATTTGCTGCAATTCCATTATAATGTGTAAAACTACCTGCAAAAATGATTTTATCATCGGGTTGTATAAGGGCGGTTTTTATTAAAGCATCAGCGCCAAAACCTGCCATATTAAAAGTTTCGTCTAAAGTTCCGTTGTCTAATACCCTGGCAATTCTGGAAACGCTTACGCCATTAAATTTGGTAAAATTTCCAAAAATCATCGCACTATCATTTGGTAAAGAAAGTATTTTTACCACCGAATTGTCAAACCCAACACCTGCCGTTAAATAGCCAACATCAAGAGTTCCAAGGGCATCAATTTTAGCCAATCTTCCTTGATTTTGAGAATCAAAAATCGAAAAAGAACCACCAACATACCAAGAACCATCTAAATCCGTAACCAAAGAATATACTGTTGCAGAAAATGGACCGGCTCCAATATCAAACATCGGATTAATTACGCCAGTTCCGTTCAACAACACCAATCGGTTCACATCGGACCCATTATAAGTATCCGTAAACGAACCGCCAACCATAATTGAACCCGAAGCATTTACTTGAATCACTGCCACGCCTCCATTATTAAATCCCAAACCAGAAATAAAACTGGCATCAATAGAGCCATCCGGGTTTAAACGCACTATTCTATTGGCCAGCAATCCATTATACGTTGTAAAAACACCTCCAACCAAAATTTTACCGTCGGGCTGTAAAGTCAATGCCGTAACCGTATCATTAAAACCAGATCCAATGGCAAAAGTAGCATCAACACTACCATTACTATTTAACCGGATTATTTTGCTGCTGTTAGGAAATCCGTTGAAAGAGTCAAAAGAGCCCGCCACAAGTATCTTCCCATCAGATTGTATCTGAACTTCTTCGACCAATCCGCTTGCTCCTGTACCAATATTAAAAGTAGAATCCAGATTTCCGTCAGGTAAAATTCTCGCCAATCGATTTGCGGTTATACCATTATATTTTGTAAAACTCCCTACAATAATAATATTCCCGTCGGATTGTAAAGCAGTTGCATAAATGATTCCTGTGTTTGAGGCTATTGTTGTATTGAAAGTTGCATCACGCGAACCATCAGCATTCAAACGGATTAAACGCCCTGCAGCCGAACCATTAAAAGCCGTAAATGATCCACCAAGAACAATTTTTCCGTCAGGTTGAATGGAAGAGGAATATACTTTCGCATTAAAACCTGTCCCTAAATCAAATGACACGTCTTTTGTCCCATCCGAGTATAGACGGCACAAATAAGGAGTTTCGGCGCCATTAAAGTTTAAATAATCACCGCCGACAATTAATTTTCCATCAGCTTGTAACGAAACTGTTCTTACAGCATTATCAAAACCATCTCCCAATAATCCGTCATCATACGTATTAAAGTTAGGATCAACTTTGCCTTGTTGGGAATAAATGGAATTTAAAAAAAGAATACTAAACACAATCAAAAACCAATTTTTAGTTCTACTCTGAATCAAAAAAAAGGATGTGCTTTTTTGCTTAACCTGTGGGGGAAATATCATAAGCAGTTTTTTAGCGTTATTGATTTGCCTTGTTTTTAAAGCTGAATCAATTCCAAATATAAAAACATTAGTTTATTCCTACAATACCCACATTTAGTGATATTTAAAATCTTACAAATAAAAATCCCATCTTATTTTGAATAAGATGGGATTGTTCATAAATGCTATTATATATTTTTTAAAAAACTACTTTTTGAGATACCATTTTTCCGTTTTCTAAAGTTACTTTTACTACCATTATTTGATTTCTTAATACAAAATCTGATGTTGAAAACTCCGTATTATTTACGGCACTTTTTTCGAAAACCTTTCGGCCAAGTAAATCATATACTGCAATATTTTTAATATTTTCATCGGCTGATTTTATTCGCAGTTCACTTTTATTTTTAGAAATCAAAACACTTTTTTCTATGGATTCGAAATCATCTGTTCCAAGAGTTTTATCCGTATAACGTAAAACAAAACGATCATTAAAAGTACCCGCAGCTGTACTAAAAATGTAAGGAGAATTTACAATATCATGCACTACATTTAATACTTTATCTTCAAGATAAACCGGTTGATCATACAAGAAGAATCCATCGACTTTTTCAATACTTATTGTAGCGTTTCCTGCTGAATTGATGCTATATCCTATAGGAAATGTGTCTGTATCCACAAATGGTAAAACTTTACTTTGTATCGCCATTTTATTTGTTCCGATAAAACTATAAATAGAAAAAGACTGATTCTTGTCATAAACAAAACTGTCATAACCTGAATCGTATTCATTTGTTGAATTTGGTCCATAACCAACCAAAGTTCCTGTTACATCAACTGCATTTTTAGCGAGTTTAAGCCAAATTCTGCTGCGCTCTTCATCACTGTTAACTTTATTCTGTCTGTAAAAATTAGTGTTGTTTTCTATAATTCGCATAGTGTTATCAAACGTAACATTACCTGCAAATTTATTTTGAACAAAAAATCCTTGACCTGATGCAATATACTGACTTGGATCTGTTAAATTTCCAGTACCTGAACTCACCCCTACACTTCCAAATAAATTATAAGTAGCATAATCGGTTGCCATATAATCATATCCGGATGTGGCATGATTGTGTGTCCAAAAATATAAGGTTCCAGTAATAGTTTGATTAATTGTTCCCGTATATTCAAGATTAGCATTAATAAAATCATCAGCATCTATGGCTGACGGATAAGGATTTCCTATTAATCGATGCCCTTTATTATCGGATGCTCTAACAACTAATGGAACAACTGTAGTACCATTATTTGGAACTCCAACGAACTGATAAGAGGTATCAACTGAAGGTATTGTAGAACTCGTCCCTTGAGAGGCTTGAATTGCATACCCTATTCCAGGTTCAAAAACTGTTGTTGTTTCATTTAGACTTCCCCAACTATTATTATAATTATAGAACCTTCCACTGTAGGTATTTGGAGAAAAATCATGCAATGTTTGGGTCCCGGTCGTCGGAGAAGACCAATAAGTATAGTCGTCTAATACAATTGGGGTTGTGTTTCTTATTACGTTAATCTCACCAGTATTAGCTCCTGTATAACCTGTTTGTACCAAACTAGCATTATTTTCTAATGTGAATGTTGCCAAAGGAGAAACAATTACTGCATCATCAACAGATACTGAAAACGAGTCTAACACTTTTAGCGCTCCACTATCCACTGTCAAAGTATTAGCGACTTCTATATTACTACCAATAGTATATGTTCCGGTACCCGAAAATAGTAAATCATAATAAACACCATCAGCAACTATAGCCACGGTAGGTGTTGCGGTATAATATTCGACTGTCCCCGAAGGAAAAGCTAATCCGTTCGTAGCACCCGAAAAACGAACAGTACCATTCATAGCAACAAGATTTGCATATGAAAATACTCCTGTTCCCATATCTAATGTTGCTCCAGAATTCAGATTTAATGCATTTACAGTCAAAGGAAATCCATTCGTTTTAAATGTTGGAGTTCCTCCATTATTTATATTTAATTGTCCTCCGGCTACTATAGCACCAGAGGCAGTTTGAATTCCGGATGTATTATCTATTTCCAAAGAAGGCGTCCCATTGTAAGTCCCGCCAACAATCGTTTGTCCACCCGTTGGATTTAAATATACAATTGTATTATTCCAAGTTTTACCAGTCGGAATAGGTAAAGAAGTCGTATTTGAAGTTCGTACCTGTCCTGCTCCCGTATTAGAGAAAGAAGCTCCTCCACTTAAAGCAAAAGTTTGCATTTCTAACAAAGATGCTGCATTACTTATACTTAATATCCCATTAACGGTAATGCCTATTCCTGCCGTAAGAGCAGCACTTGTATTTGCATTCGTCAAGTTATTAAAGACAGAAACACTTGTTCCTCCTATAGATTGTGTAGCTGTACCATTAAAAACTACTGTGCCTGTTCCCGCCGTAAAAGCACCTCCATTATTAGTCCAATTACCACTCACGGTTAATATATTCGAAGCTAAGCCCAAACTTGCTCCACTTGTAATAGTAATATTTCGGCAGACACTTGAAGCAGATAATATAGGTTGTCTTGCTGCTGGAGCTATTGTTACATCCGTTATTGCTGTTGGTAAAACACTTCCACACCAGTTTCCTGCCACGTTCCAATCCGTACTAATTCCACCTAACCAATAACCAATAGTACAAGATATGTTACTTATAATACCTGTTGTAGTACTACCAAATTTAGGTGCACTTTTAAAAGTTGCTCCAGAAGCAGTTCCTCCCCAATTACCGGATGTTTGTAGAACTCCAGAAAACAATATTGAACTTGCTGATGATAGTGTTCCATTAGGCAAAATAGCTACTGCCGAACCCGTTATTTCAAGACTCCCAACAATTGTGGTTGCAGCTACAAAATTTTTATTACCCGAACCCGTAAGAACTAAATTACCATAAACATGCGTTGCAATACTTTGTACTGCACCAGTATATTCAACAGTACTCGTTGGGCTTAAAGTTGTTGTTCCAAATCCTGAGGGAAAAGCACTTGCTCCACTTACTACCAAGGTTCCTGTATCAGCAACAGATAGCGTTGAACCACCAGAAATTGCAAAACCTCCATTATCTAAAGTAGCACCACCTGCAATACTTAAAGGTACTCCTGCATTAAAAACTTTTGCTCCACCACAAGTAATGGTTCCGATATTAATAATACTAACACCTCCAGTTGATGTAAATGGCGTTTTCCATTCCGGACCTGTACCTTGAGATGCTAATCTATTATATTGTAACGTAGCTGATACTCCATAATTTGGAACCAAAGAAACCGTAGCTGTTCCCTCCATAGAAAGGATTCCATTTATTGTTGGCAACCCTGAAAGGGTTTTAATTCCCGAATTAGAAAATATAAGGTTATTAAACGTAGATACTGCAACAAGTGTTTGAGCAGCTCCTCCAAAATTTACTGTTCCAGTTCCTCTGTTAAAATTAGAGCCTGTTCCGTTCCATGCTGAGCCCACAAAATTAACATTCAATCTACTCGAACCTCCATTTAATGTACCGCTGGTCAATGCAACCGCTCCGGTAAGTGTGTGAGTCAATCCTGTTCCTAAATTCAATGTCCCTGCTACTCCATTTATAGTCAATCCTGCTCCATTTATATTTCCTGTAAGCGTTGCTGTACCTGTTGCTTTTGTCATTGAAACTGTACCTGTTGTAGTAAAAGCACCTATACTTTGTGTTGCTGTTCCTGTAATAGTTACACCTCCTGTTGTTCCAGTGGCTAAACCATTATTAATAAAATTACCATTCAAAGTCAATAATACAGTCCCCAATCCTAATTGTGCTGAAGAATTTACAGTAAGTGGAGCTGTGGCATTAAATGTTTTTGCCACAGTCATTGTTATTTTACCAATATTCGCAATAACAACTCCTCCTGATGCTGTAAATGGTGTAATCCATTCATCCGTAGTTCCAACGCTTCTTGCTGTACCTGTATTGTATTCAAGTGTAGCATTTGCGCCATATGTTACAATTCCTGTTGACACATTTACTGTTGCCGTACCTTGCATAGACAGAACACCATTTACCGTAGGTGAATTAGCAAAAGTCTTAATCCCTGAACCTGAAACTATTAAATTATTATATGTCAATACCCCTGCAGTCTGTGTTCCTGTCCCAGTATATTCTACCGTTCCGGAACCTGCTGTAAACGCGCCTGCTGTACCCGAGATACTTCCACGGATTCTCAAAAGACTTGAACCACAATTTAAAGTCCCATTAGTTCTGGTCCAATTTCCAGAAAAAGTGTGTGTTCCTGAAACCAGGTTTAAAGTCCCGCCATTACCATTCATAATTAATCCAGCACCATTCACATTCCCTGAAAGAGTAGCTGTTCCTCCTGTTTTAAGCATACTAACCGCCCCTGTCGTAGTAAAGCCTTGTATCGATTGATTTGCTATTCCTGTAAACTGAACTTGTGCAGACAATAAAGTAAATGTCCCTGAATACGTGAAATTTCCTCCTAAAACTAACATTCCTGCCCCTGTGAAAATAAAGGAATTTGTACTGGAAAAAGTACCGGCAGACACTGCTAATCGTCCTGTTCTCAAAGTAAATGTCCCCGAATTCGTAAAATTACCAGTAAGTGCTATAGACCCGGATGTTCCAATAACCGACCCATTATTTATAAAAAAACCTGTTGCGGTAAGTATTCTATTTGCAATATTTAAAGTACTTCCTGCATTAACCGTAACATCTGTACAAGCTGCATTTGCAGAGAGCGTCACTGTAAAACCTCCGGCAATAGTAACAACATCTCCAGCTACAGGAACCGATGCTCCCGATGCCCCTCCTAAAGTTGCTGACCAAGTTGCAGTTGAACTCCAGTTGCCCGTTGCTACAGAAAAACGATTTGCAGCATTCGATAATGAAACAGTAAATAATAAGATTAAAACAAAGAAGAAAAACAAGTTATTTGCTTTTTTAGAGAGTAATTTCATTCTCATAAAGTGTTGATTACAAAGCTTACTTAAGCTAATTTTTGCGCAAATATAGAGGTTTTCTTATAATGATTTTTAATAATTAATACCTAATTTTTACTATTGTTTTAAAAATAAATACTAATTAGTTAAAATAGCATCTGATTTATTTTAAAAAACAGAACAATAAAGAGTCGCTAATAAAACCACAGCGAAGCATCGGGACTATCAATTCTATTGCTTATTTTTGCAGCGCATTCTGAATTAATTTCAGAATCTAAAAATAATTTTATGATACAGAATCCAAAAAGATATACGATTACAGCAGCATTACCTTATACAAACGGACCGATTCACATTGGCCATTTGGCAGGTGTTTATGTGCCTTCAGATATTTATTCCCGTTATTTACGATTACAAGGAAAAGACGTTTTATTTGTTTGCGGAAGCGATGAACACGGCGTGGCTATTTCGATGAAAGCCAAAAAAGAAGGCATTACGCCACAGGAAGTAATTGATAAATATGATGGAATTATCAGGAAATCATTCTTAGATTTCGGAATTTCGTTTGATAATTATTCCAGAACTTCGGCTAAAATTCATCATGATACGGCTTCGGAATTTTTCAAAACACTATACGACAAAGGTGATTTTATTGAAGAAGTGACTGAACAATTGTATGATGCAAAAGCAGATCAATTCTTGGCCGACCGTTTTGTGGTGGGAACTTGCCCAAAATGTGGCAACGAAGAAGCCTACGGCGACCAATGTGAAAAATGTGGTTCGACGCTAAACGCTACAGATTTGATTAATCCAAAATCGACAATAACCGGAGAAACTCCAATTTTGAAATCAACAAAACACTGGTTTTTACCTTTAGACCGTTATGAAGATTTCTTGAAAGAATGGATTCTCGTTGGGCATAAAAACGACTGGAAACCCAATGTTTACGGACAAGTAAAATCTTGGATTGACGGTGGATTAGAACCTCGTGCAGTAACTCGTGACCTAGATTGGGGAATTGATGTTCCCGTTGAAGGCGCCGAAGGAAAAAAATTATACGTTTGGTTTGATGCACCAATTGGCTATATTTCTTCTACCAAAGAATGGGCTGCGAGAGAAGGAAAAGATTGGGAACCGTACTGGAAAGATCAGGATACAAAGTTGGTCCACTTCATCGGGAAAGACAATATTGTTTTTCATTGCATCATTTTTCCTGCAATGTTGAAAGCCGAAGGAAGTTATATTTTGCCGGATAACGTGCCTGCAAATGAATTTTTGAACCTAGAAGGAAATAAATTGTCTACGTCTAAAAACTGGGCAGTTTGGTTGCACGAATATTTAGAAGAATTTCCGAATCAGCAGGATGTTTTACGTTATGCGTTGACATCGAATGCGCCAGAAACAAAGGATAATGATTTTACCTGGAAAGATTTTCAGGCAAGAAATAACAATGAATTGGTAGCGATTTATGGAAATTTCATCAATCGTGTTGTAGTTTTAACCAATAAATATTACAACGGAATTGTTCCGCAACCAAATGAACTTTCAGAAGTAGACGAAGCCACTTTAACCGAATTGAAAGCGTATCCAGCTGTGATTTCGAGTTCAGTTGAGCGTTACAGATTCCGTGAAGCGTTGAGCGAATTGATGAATGTTGCTCGTTTAGGAAATAAATATTTAGCCGATGAAGAGCCTTGGAAAGTCATCAAAGACAATCCGGAACGCGTACAAACACAAATGTATGTTGCGTTGCAAATCGCCGCTGCTTTGAGTTCTCTTTGCGAACCTTTCCTGCCATTTACAGCAAAAAAATTATCAAGAATTCTAAAAATAGAAAGTCCGTTGAACTGGAATACAATCTCAGAAACTTCGGATTTGATTCCGGCTGGACATCAAATTGGCGAAGCTGAATTGCTTTTTGCTAAAATTGAAGACGAGGAAATCCAAAAACAAATAGACAAACTCGAAGCAACTAAAACTGCCAATACTGCCGAAAATAAAAAAGCAGAACCACAAAAAGAAGCCATTCAATTTGAGGATTTTGCTAAAATGGATATTCGCGTAGGAACGATTCTGGAAGCCGAAAAAATGCCGAAAGCGAACAAGCTTTTGATATTGAAAGTAGATACCGGAATTGATATTCGCACCATTGTTTCTGGAATTGCAGAAAGTTTCAAACCGGAAGATATTATCGGAAAACGCGTAACTGTTTTAGTGAATTTGGCTCCAAGAAATCTTCGCGGCGTAGAAAGTCAAGGAATGATTTTGATGACTACAAATACCGAAGGAAAATTGGTTTTTGTAAATCCGGATACAGATGGCGTTGCCAATGGAGAAACGATAAATTAAATTCAACTGCAAATTCAATTCAATATAAAAAAGAATAGTTTGCGGTAAATTATATAAAAATGAACCTAAAAGTAATTGCTTTCGACGCTGATGATACCTTATGGATCAACGAAACTTATTTTGATGAAACCGAGAAGAAATTCTGTGGTTTGATGGAAGATTATTTGTCACATCAAGGAATTTCTAAAGAATTATTCAAGGTCGAAATTGATAATTTAAAATTATACGGCTACGGTATCAAAGGCTATATTCTTTCTATGATTGAAGCGGCGATGACTATTTCTAATCATACGCTTCCGATAGAAATCATTGAGAAAATCATTCAATACGGAAAAGAATTACTCGAAAAACCGATTGTTTTGTTGGATGGCGTGGAAGAAACATTAGAAGCTTTACACGGAAAATATAAATTAGTGGTTGCCACCAAAGGTGATTTATTAGACCAACGTCGAAAATTACACAATTCAGGTTTGGGCCATTATTTTCATCATATTGAAGTGATGTCAGACAAACAGGAAGTCGATTATTCGGATTTAATAAAACGATTAGAAATACAACCTTCGGAATTTTTTATGATTGGAAATTCTTTAAAATCGGATGTTTTGCCGGTCTTGGCTATTGGCGGACACGCTGTTCATATTCCGTTTCACACGACTTGGGCGCACGAGAAAATTGACCATAAAGTAGAACATGAAAACTTCCGTACTTTTGAAAAAATGACTGATGTTTTAAAAAGACTAGAATAATGAAAACGCTTTTAAATCTTGAAAATTGGAACAGAGCAACACATTTTCAGTTTTTCAAACAAATGGAAGAACCGTTTTTTGGTGTGACCATTGAAATTGATTGTACCAAAGCTTATCAAACTGCAAAAGCACGAAATACTTCCTTTTTTATTTATTATTTACACCAAACATTAGTTGCTGTAAATGCGATTGAAAACTTTCGTTATCGAATTTCAGGTGATGCTGTTTTTGTTTACGACAGCATTGATGCTTCGGCAACAATAAGCCGCAAAGATGGAACTTTTGGATTTTCATTAATAAAATACCACCCGGATTTCAACGTTTTTGAGCAAATCGCCCAAACCGAAATAGAGAGAATTCAAAATACAACAGGTCTTTTTACACGAACATTCGATGAAACTAATTTAATTCATTTTTCAGCAATTCCGTGGTTGAATTTTACTTCACTTTCTCACGCCCGAAGTTATACTTTCCCGGATAGTTGCCCGAAAATTTCTTTTGGAAAAATGACACTTTCCGAAAACGGAAAAAGAACGATGCCGATGTCAATTCACGTACATCATGGTTTGATGGACGGTTTACATGTAGGTCAATTTGCCGATTATTTCCAGGATTTGATGAATCAATAAAATACAAATTCGGATAGCAGGTTGTTGTATTATTCCTGCTATCCAAAATCTGTTGTCTCACTATTTTCCCAATAAAAGTATGTCATTGGCAACTACTTCGGTGATGTATCTTTTTTCACCGGTTTTGTCTTCGTAACTTCTGTGCGTCAGCTTACCTTCTATAGCAATTTCTTTTCCTTTGGTTACGTATTTTTCTATTATTTCGGCTGTTTTCCCCCAAGCAACAACTTTATGCCATTCGGTTTGTTCTACTTTTTCTCCTTTTTCATTTTTGTAACTGTCATTTGTGGCGATGGTTAAATTAGCGACTTTTTTTCCTCCCTCAAGATTTTTGATTTCTGGATCATTCCCTACGTGACCGATTAACTGAACTCTGTTTTTCATTGCATTCATGGCGTGTAAAATTTAAATGTTAGTGTGTATATCTTTTGCCGATGGTTGTTTGATTTCGACATTGCAAAGATGCATCAGCTTCCAAAAATTATTCGGTTGTTAACTGTTTACTTTCGGTTGTAACTATTTGTAAACGTTTGTAAATGGAAATTTTTGATTATATTTGATTGGTTTTAAAAGTATTAAATACACATTAATTGTTAAATCATCAGAAATAGATTGCTTTAGTAAAAAGCCTGTCTTTCATAATTTGATTGAAACTTGTTCACTATATAAAATAATCATTGGTCTTTTTTTGTCCGTTATTTTTCAATTCTATCTGTTAAAGACAGAAATATTTTGAAAGAGAACGGTGCCTCCCTAAAAAAACAAAACTATGAATAAAACGTGTCTCGAATGCTCTGAAAAAATTGTAGGCCGGGAAGATAAAAAATTCTGTAGCGATGGTTGCCGCAATGCCTACAACAACAAAATAAACAAAGACAGCACCAACTATATGCGCAACATTAACAACAAATTACGCAAAAATTATCGCGTTTTGTGCGAGCTAAATGTAGAAGGAAAAAGTAAAACTACACGAACTAAATTAATGAGTAAAGGATTTGATTTTGATTTTTTTACCAATATTTTGAATACCAAAACAGGAAATACCTACTATTTTGTTTACGACCAAGGCTACCGTGTTTTGGAAGACGACTATTATATGCTTGTTAAAAAAGATTCTCAATGATGATAAAGTACAAGACGAATCTGAAAATGATGAAAAGAACATTGACGACCTTATCGAGGAATATTGATTATTAGGAAAATTATACAAATCAAAAATTAAAGGTAATAAAGGCACTTCTAAAGCATTGTAAGTAACCGACACAATAGTAAATCAAGGACAATTTATGAACATGATATTTTTAACTTAATAAAAACAAATTTTAAATGGCTTTGACTCTTGCTAAATAACTAAACAGATTATTAAACAAATCCTACTTTAGTTATACGACTCTAATTATTACCTCTTCTTTAGAATAATATATCGCCCTCAATTTGTTTTTTGATCTATTTTAATCTTTCGTATATAAGAAACACTAAATCCACTAACTCTAGAAATTTCCTTGATATCGATTCGAGCGTGTCTCATTTCCATTACTACTTCCATTCTTAATTTTTGGATAATGGTACCCGGTTTCTCGGGTTGTAAGATCGCATAAATCTGGCTATTATTGGTGTTAAAATGTTCCACAATCGATTTGATACTTGCAGTGGACAGATTATGGCGAACGAAATCTTCGATCATTTCCTTATTTTTCGTATTTTCTTTTACTTGATTAGCCTCAAATTGTACTTTTAGCACTTTTTCTTCAGTCTTTCTCAACTGATGTTTTTGCTTGATGAATATGAATGTGAAAATCAAAAAGGTAATTATAAGGGCAATCTTCCAATACAGACTATCAAAATCTTGATTATCAGCATTAATTTTAATATTATTTCGAGAGATTAGGTTATAAATCTGATTGACATCTATAGTGTATAAGCCATTTATACTACCTACATAAAGTTTGTTGTTGTCTAAATATAATGCTTTTCGATTAAACTCAACACCAGTAATTATGGTTGTTGTTATTTGACTTTCAAGATTGAAGAGGTATAATCCTTGGTTTCCAATTATGATAAATTCTTTATCATTTAAAGCCAACATAGAATGTACATCTTGAAAAGAAGCTACTTTGCTAAAAAAGGTATTAGGGTTGGATTGGAATAGAGAGTTCTTGCTTAGAGTGTAATATTTTCTATTGTCTAAAGTAAAACCACTTAAAATACTTTCTGCACATTTTTCGATAACCATGACACGGCCATCTGTAAATGAATAACCAACAAGTTTGTTTGCAACGATAAAACTAAAGATATTATCCTTTGCCCCCAAAAGGGTCAATGATTCGTCTGAATGTACATCAAATATTTTTTTTGGGGATTTTAAATTTTTATCCGTGACATAAACTCCACTTTTTGTGGCTAAAAAATATTTTTGGTGTTTCTTATCATAGAAAATATCATCCATATATCCTACATCGACGGAATCAATATAAGCGCTATAAGGAGGTTCGATTAAAAAATTCTTTTTCTGCTTAGGGCTCATCATAAAAAGCCCACCATAACAGATAAAGGCTGTGTCCCCTATTTCTCGTATATATCCATCTGTATAAGTCGGATAATCCATTTTGTTCCCTTTATAATATACTCCAGAATATCCCCCAATAAAATTTTTACTGATGGATCGAATACTTTGATTTCTTAGGGTTATCGAATAAGGGAGTATGTCAAATATATGCAATCTACCACCGGACACAATGTAAAATTGTTGCTCATTCCCAGTGTGGTATTCTATCCTTTTTTCACTTGGATAGGGAAGTAAGTGGAGGTACTTATGGCTCGAGTAAGAGCTGACGCCAGACGAATCAATCTCAGGATTGCCATCCTTGTTTATTTTTACATATCCAGTTTTGTTGTTGAAAAGAAATAATTTATCCGATTTCAATTGAAAAACTCCATTAGAAGTACCCGCAAATATATGCCCATTGCCATTCTGAACGATGTTGTAAAAATAAGGTTTTGAAAGAACCATATTTAATAACGTATCGGATTCTCTGGCGAATGAAACGCCACTTAATAGGATAAAAATTATTATAAAGATAAATCTTCGACGCAATTCGGATAATTTTTTTGCAAATATAAAAAAAAGAGCACTTAGTCGAAAGATTGGATGGATAAATATTTTCTTAAAAAAAAATACATCGCGAGGTTTGCACCTTGGAATGATTGGCTAAAATATTCAAAAGCCAATCGTATCAAATTAAAAATTCAATCCTTTCAAATTATTAATCTCGCGACCATGCAAAGAATTATTTTTATCCCGCTGTTTATGTTTGTTTTTTTCAGCTCTAGCGTATTTGGGCAAACTTTAACCATTTCTTCAAGTGGTCAAACAGGAACATCCGGTACCAACTGGAGTGTTACTGGAAGTACCTTAACAGTAACAGGATCGGCAAATATTGACGCATCCGTTATTGTGGGACTTCTTTCCTCTAATTCTTTATCTATACAAGGTAATTCAACATCATTTGCAGTTAATGTTAGTCAAGCCATAACTTCTGGTGCTTCAGGTAATGGGCTTACGATTGGTGCTGCCAATAATTCAGGAAATATTTCACTGAATAATCCTGTTAGTCTTGCAGGAGCGATGACTATTTTTGGTGGTCGAGTAAACATAATGGATACACTTTCATTATCCTCTTCAAATAATTTAACCATAACGTCTATCAATACGGTAATTATTGGCACAACTACTGTTGGAGGTTCGGCTACCGTTAACGCTTCCGGAAATTTTATTTTAGGAACCAACATAGCCCTTGGAACCGGATTCCCGTTGACGGCTTCTGGTGGATTTACCAAAACAGGAGCTGGAACATCATATCTATTCTCAAATATCAATACAACCAATACTGCAGTTACTATTTCAGGTCCCGTAGTTGTTGGAAACTTTAACACTAGCAATACAATAACCCAAATCAACACCAATGGTGGAAATATTAGTATTCCCGGAGCAGTAAGTGCTTACAGTGGAACCGGAAGAGAGTATACGGCATTGGTTTATGCCAGTCTATACGATGCTGTAGGGGGTGCTGTAACAGGTAGTACTACAGATATTTATTTGCGGTTCAATGCTGGAAATCAATCTTTTGTAGGTATACCTGGCATGCCAGCTACTTTCAGTATGCAATATTTAGTAGTAGCAGGGGGTGGGGGTGGGGGTACCGGATGGGGTGGATACTATTCAGGCGGTGGCGGTGGCGGTGGCGGTGTTGCTGATGGTACATATTCCT
>ERZ1034365.300-NODE-300-length-27706-cov-5.627891_pt1 | contig 27706 bp, 40 predicted proteins | sample MGYA00520615_ERZ1034365 | MGnify/ENA primary metagenome ERZ1034365 (study PRJEB33736, sample SAMEA104284505) | Azolla filiculoides | biome: Urban; feature: Water surface; material: Ditch water | place: Netherlands | collected 2015-10-28 | depth 0-0.1 m ...
TCTAGTGTTAGCACTAGTTATGGTATTTGCATTAGATGATAGGAGTGATAGATGAAGTTATTTGCTAAAGCAGTATTGGTATATATCTTATTTGCTTTTCTAATTAGCTTTGCAGCTATTGGTTGCAGTGATGCCTATAGATACCCTTGTCATAACCCTGAGAATTGGAATAAACCTGAATGCAATAAACCAGACTGTTTGGCTTCTGGAGATTGTACTGAGATGATCATGGGTATAGATAAACTGGAGGAAATGAATGCAACGAAGCTTAGATGAGTTATTAAGATTTATCATTGGTATAATGTTGAGTTTAGTTCTATTCTTTATTGTAGGAATAGTTTTATATAGTTTAGTATTTGTGGTTCAACCTCTTGATGGACAAAGTCCAAATGATGCAGAATTCTTTAAGATACTAACACCTATAGCAACATTTATCGTTGGTGCATTATCAACAATAATGGTAAACGGAACTGGAACAAATAAAATAGAGGAGAATAAATAATGCCTAAGTTTGGTAAATTATCGCTAGATAGACTAGCAACTTGTGATGAGAGAATACAGAAAGTAATGAATGAAGCTATCAAACATTACGACTTTACAGTTTTATATGGATATAGAACTCCAGCAGAACAGTTTGAACTATTCAAACAAGGTAGAACTTTAACTAACGGAGTTTGGAAAGTAACTGGTAAAACAGTAACTCAATTAGATGGTAAAACTAAGATGAGTAATCATAACAGTAATCCGTCTAAGGCTATAGATATAGCTCCTTTTCCGATCGATTGGAATAATATTCAAAGATTTTTAGATATGGCTAAGGTAGTCAAAGAAGCAGCAAAAACTGTTGGAGTTGAGATCACTTATGGTGGCGACTGGAAAATGAAAGACTATCCGCACTTCGAGGTCAAATAAATTTTCGCAGAGACCATTAAATATTTTAACTGATATTTAAGAAAACTGCAGTATACTTTGGCACTTCATTTATAGCCCCTTTATGAATAAAGTATATATTTTCTATTGTCGTAACACCTTTGCGATAATAGTGCGTAACCCGTTCGGCACTTAAAACATGGAACGGGGATTTGAGCTTTTTAAAAGATAGGTTTTTCGTCCAGACTTTCCTATCTTTTAAAGGGCTTTAGCCGAGTAAAATAAGTCTGGACAACTTCACTTTACTCCCCTTAAATTTTAATGTCTGAAAGTAAATTATGAAAAAATCATTTAAGCTTTTTCTTGATTCTCTTGATGTTTTAGATGAACTAACAGATGAACAATCTGGACAATTATTCAAAGCAATTAGAGCGTACGAGATAGATGAAACAGAAATTTTAACTGGACTTATGAAAGCAATTTTCACTCCATTTAAGAACAATATAGATCGAGCAAAGATCGAGTACATAACTGTTTGTGAAAGAAATAGAGCCAACGGTGCGAAAGGTGGCCGACCTAACCCAAAGAAACCCACTGGGATATTCACTAACCCAAATAACCTAGATAAAGATAAAGATAAAGATAAAGATAAAGATAAGAAAAGAGAAGAATATATTATTATAGCCGAAAAGCCTCTTGAAGAAAAAGCTATCGATTATCTAAACAAACTTACTGGTAAAAAATTTACATACACTTCTGGAAATGTAAAAGAGATCAAAGCTCAAATAAAAAAAGGTGCAACAGAAAATGATCTCAAACATGTGATTGATGTTAAGTGTAATGAGTGGCTTCACAATAGCGACATGAAAAAACACTTGAACCCAGTAACTCTTTTTCGAGAATCTAATTTCAACAAGTATCTCAATCAAGACTTTGAATTAAAAGGTGCAGTGCTAGATGAATATATTAAAGCAAGATGCGAGGGAATAGATCATGAAAATTATTGATTTGCTAAATATGCTAAAAGAAAACTACAAACTTGAAAAATCTATGATTGACTACACGATAGACCTGATTAGAGAAAATAGAATTGAAGACTTTAGAGCATTAATGGTTTCGATCTCTAAGAGCAAAAAGTTTGACTATATCTCAAAGCTACAAGAAGCTATCGATCTAAATAAGCCGATCATAAAGCTAGATGAGATTGAACACAAGAGAGTATATACTTATGCCGATAAATTATTCAGCAAGGTTACGAGTGTATTTGATGAGATAGATTACCAAGTTGGTATCGGGCAGGATATAGATTCTAAACAGATGACAAACTTTATTTATGCGAACCTAGATGAGAAAGACAGAAAAGTTTTAAGATTAATCGGAGACAGACACAGATTACTGTTTATGATTAGAAACGCCAGAACGACACTACAAGAGCAAATTATGCAAAAGGTAGAGGATTTATCGGTTGAAAGAAAAAAGTCGGTTTTAGGTATATCTATGGCTCAAAAAAGCGATAGCGAAAATAGAATATTGAAGTTAGTAAATGGGAAACAGTAGAACAGATAAAGAAGTGAAGCTGTACAAAAATTCAGAGTGCTTCAAGTGCTACACGATCACTAAGCCTTTGAGATTAATAACAAGTTCACTTACTGGCAAACAAGCAATAGTCTGTTTTAAGTGCTTGCAAGAAATGAAAAAAACGTACAAAAAAGATTAAAAATTTAAGCTTCATTTTATATATGGTTTGATAACATTCCTTATCAACAAGTTATTTAACAACTCATTGTCAAAACTTTTTTAACTAAGCCAACAGAACAATAAAAAATCTAGTAGTTGTAGTAGGCCATATGAATTTAACGGTATGTTGGTTTAGTTAAGATTTAGTAGTTTGCTTGAGAACAGTATATTCAAGTTTCATAAAATTTAACGATAGGCATGATCCGCATGCTTTGGTAGGTATCAAGCGAACTATTAAGTCTTAAGGCTTAAAATTTAAAGGGGTATAGATGGAAAAAAACAAAAACATGTTTAGCATTTTAAACAGTATAAATGTGAACGAACACGTAGAAAAAAAAGACGGATTAAGTTATTTAACTTGGTCGTGGGCATGGGCAACGCTTAAGGAAATTTATCCAGACGCAACATACGAGATCGTAAAATTTGATGGCAAACCATATTACGAAGATAATAGCGGAGCAATGTGTTATACGTCAGTAACTGCTGGTGGATTAACTCACGAAATGTGGCTTCCAGTTATGGATGGAAAAAATAAAGCAATGAAAAGAGAACCGTACAAATACACTACAAAGTACGGAGAGAAAACAGTGGATGCTTTTTCGATGTTTGATGTGAATAAAACTCTAATGAGATGTCTAGTTAAAAACTTAGCAATGTTTGGTTTGGGCTTATATATTTATTCAGGAGAAGATTTACCAGCTCCAGTAGCAGAAGAAATTGTTTACCTAACACAAGATCAAGTTTTAGATATAGAAAAACTACTGGCAGAAACAAACACAGATAGAAATAAATTTATAGCGTTCATGAAAGCAAGCAGTATAGAAACTATAAATTATGACAAAGCGATCAGATCTTTAAACAACAAGAAACAAAAGATGACGGAGGCAAGTGATGCAACAGTTTGATAACATAGAGCAGGGATCGCAAGAGTGGCATGACCTGCGAGCAAAATACATAAGAACTGCTTCAAGAACTCCAGTGGTTTTAGGACTTAGCCCTTTTTCAAAAGTGGATAAGCTAGCACAAGAGATAAAGTTTGGCATTAAGCCTTATTATTCAGCAGCCATGAGACAAGGAAATGATCTGGAAGAAATGGTTAGAGAGCTTGCAAATGAAGCACTTAAAGATGAATTTATTCCAACAGTTGGAGTTAATGGAGAATATCTTGCTTCGCTTGATGGTATAAATCTAGATCAGGACACAATAATCGAGATCAAAGTAAGTGAAAAAACATACACAGATATTGAAAACAATAAAATTCCAGATTATTATTTGGCTCAGATACACCACCAGATGATGGTATTCGAAACAGTTAAAACTGCATTCTTGGTTGCATATAATCCAAAAATTAATAAGTTGATCTTTTCTAAACCAATAACTAGAAATGAAACTTTTCAAAGACATGTAGATAGAATTAAAACTGCTTGGAGTGAATTCGATGAGTTTATTGCTAGCTACGAGCTACCAGAAGCAGATAAAATAGATGACACAAAGTCTTTATCGCTTGCAAAAGAATTGTTTGAAATAAGCGAGAAGAAGAAGCTTTTAGATGCAAGAGAAAAAGAGATCAAAGAGATCCTATCGCAAGAGCTGGTATCAGACAAAACTGTAATAGGAGACTTAATCATCAGTAAACAGAAAGGCGCAAAGAAGATTGACTACGTAAAGTTAATCAACGACAAGCAAGTTGATGTTTCAGATATTGATAGATATACTACATTTAACAAAGAAAGCGTAGTATTTAGATTTAGCAAATGAAAATTTCGCAAGGATTTAATCGTCTTTACTGGGGTGCAATTATAGGAGATGTTGAAAAAAACATGGAGACTATAATTTGGAACAATATAAAATTCAATGTAAAAATATTGGATAAGCAAGGGCTTCATAACCTTTTTAAAATAATGACACTCAGAGGCGATAAGTCTTTAAGAGAGATGACAAGCAAGGATGTGGTACAGTATCTTGAAGATATTAGACTACTACTTAGTGAGAACGGTTTTACGCTAGAAATAGACGACGAAGACTGGGATCGATTAATTAAAAACATGTAAGGAAAACAAAATGAATAAAACAGTAATACTTGGAACTCTAACAAAAGACGTTGAATTAAAATACATACCGTCAGGAGCAGCGATAGGAAGCTTTACAATAGCAAACAATCAAGACTACAAAACAAAAGACGGAGAAAAGGTTCAAAAGACTTGCTTTGTTGAAGTTGTAGCTTATGGAAAACAAGCAGAAATAGTTAATCAATATTTTCACAAGGGATCAAGAATCTTAGTTGAGGGAGCGCTAGAGCAACAAACTTGGGTAGATAAAAAAGATGGTACAAACAGATCAAAACATGTGATCAAACTAGAAGCGTTTCATTTTATCGACAAGAAGAGCGATGCTGGACAGAGTAAGCCTGCAGAGTATCAAGCACAAAAGCCAGTTTCTCCAGTTGTAGAAATAGACGAAGACGAACTTCCATTCTAGGAATATATCATGGAAAAATCAGCAAGAGTTAGACGTTTAGAAGCAAAAAAATTGGACAAGAAGCTAGATATAGCTTTTAGCCAGTATTGTAAAGAAAACGATTATGTTGGAACTTTTTTTAAACGCATGAAGTTTTCAAGCAATAGTAAACTGGAATACATATTAAGTTTTAACGAAGATCCGCTTAAAAGTCTTAGGCAAGCAGCAGAGCATATAGAAAACAATATATCTCTATGTATAGTTATACTGCAAGAATCAAATACAAATAAGTATTCAAGAGCAACACTTGAAGAATTTTTTGGCAAGCTGGAATATGCAAAAGACTATACGTTTGCACAAAAGAAACAAGCGTTCGGGATTAAAATAGATCCAACAAAGAAAGTATTTAAAAATACAATGACGACACTCTTGCAATTAGATTTTCTAGCAAGATTATATACGGAGGATAAATAGATGACAGATAAAACAGAAAGAGATTTATATAAAACAAGTCAAGAAGTATTTCCAGATGCTTGGCACGAAAGAATCGCAGATACAGACAGCATAATACTAAAAGAAAGAGCTACTCAATATGGAAGCGCAGAAGAAAGCTTCACAAGAATAGCAAAACTTTGGAGCGCATATACTGGATACGAAATAACAGCAGTGCAAGTAGCACAGATGATGGTTTTGCTAAAGATCAACAGATCTATCACAGCAAAAGATGAAACATTAAAAGACTCCTTTATCGATGCAAGAAACTATCTAACGCTAGCGGAGGAACTTTGTGAAGCAGATAATAATAAACAGTAATGTTGAGTATATCTCAGCAGTTATAGCAATGAACTGGATCTTGGATGGGATCAGGAATAACACTTTAAATCAAGAAATACCTTTGAGCAGTGGAGTTAAAATATTTATCACTGGCACAAAAAAAGAGGGTAAGTTTGAGTTCGAATTAAACGAAGCACCAGCATGGAGGTAGCAATATGAAAGAAAAAGCATTAATTTATTTGGTATCATTTTTGATAACACTCGCAACGGTTGGCGGATACATGTTATTTGCTAAACTTGATACGCAGATCAAAGAGCAAGCTAAAGAGATAGAGAGACAACAACTTGTAATATCTTTGCAGCAAGTAGAAATTGACAGTTACAGAATCAAAAGTCAAGAAAGCAAAGAGGCGGAAAAGCTGGTAAAGGATTTACTCTAGCTGTCCCTAAAAAATACTGGAAGTTAGTTTTATCAATAGCAAAAACAGAAAGCAACTTGAGCTATAACGTTAAACATCCAGATAGATCAACAGTTGGAATTTGTGGGATCAAAGCAAGGCTTCATCAAGACGTACTGGCAGGAGTGAATCCAAACAGTCTTCTTGCAGGATACTTGGTATTGAAAAAATACAAATTTAACACAAGCAGGTACAAAGGCGCAGTCAGAAACTTCAAGACTGTAAACAGATTAAACAAAACACTAAGGAGTTTAAAATGGAATCACTAGCAATATTAACAATCGGACTTATAATCTTGGCTACTGGAGTAGCTTATTTGATGCACAGAAACAATAAAGAGTTTGAAAAAGCAATGGAAAAAGCAATGGGAGCAAGCAAAATTGGATCAGTGCCAGCAGAAAGAAGATATGAGAGAGCAACAGAGTTTGACTTTGCTGTTATTAATGACAGAACTCTTACGGATGAAGAGATCGCAAAAACACTAGGCAGATCAATTCCTGCAATAAGAACTCTAAGAAGTAGAATCAAAAAACAAGCAAGACTAGCAGAAGCAAGACTAGCAGATCTGGAGGCAAGCCTTGGATAATTTAACTCACGATAAGGGATTAAAAATATGGAGAGATGCACGTCCCTCTTTGAAAGCCAACCATAGAGTGTTTTTTCAAAACATAATAGAAGAACTACTTGAGCCACTATACACGAAAGAAACTATAAAGAAAATGACTCAAGAGATATTAGAAAAATATTATGCAGCAGGAATAGAACCTGCAAGTGAAAACGCAATATTAGATAGCATTAATGACATAGAAGTATTTAGTATTAATGAAGTAGAATTAATGGGATACGACAACAATAAGTGCATGGAAGAAACAGTAAAAGAAATATCTTGCAGAAAACAAGATCCAGCTCAAAAAGAAGTTTGGGAAAACTGGGGATATGATGGAAACAAGTGGATGAAATGGAAAGATCAACCAGAAGAAGAACTATATATAGCTGATTATAAGAAAGGAAAAAGATGAGTTTAGCTTTATGTGAAAATAAGAACTGTGAAGAGTACAAAAATAAAACTTGCAAAAGAGCAGTTAGATACCAAAACATTATCAAAGACGGATGGAAAGGGTATATAAACATGATACCAAAACGAGACAACAAGCAAGCATGTGATCTGTTTATAGATGTAGAACTACGATGAAGATATTAGATTTAGAGGACTACGACAAAAAAGGCCTGCTCCAACTGAAAGAACGAGTTATGAGAAGCGATGCGGATCAGAAAACTAAAGAGGTTAATCTTGAGAATATCAATAAAAAACTAGGCTTAGTGATTCGAGATATGGAAAAAGAAAAGCAAATTCTAAAAGCGATCGAAGAGGGAAAAGCAGACGTAAGCGACATGAACAATGATGGAGGTTTAAGATGATGCCAGACAAGCAAGTATATTTCCATGAGGGATATTCAATCGTAATACACGAAAAGAAAAGAATCCAATATGAAGAGAATCAGAAGATAGGCAACTATAATATTTCATACGTCAAAGAAGCCCATCCCATTATCGATTTTAAAGATAAAAGAGAAAAATGGCGAGGACTTAAAACAGTAAGAAGAGCAGAGTTTGAGTGCCACTGCGGAAAGCATTTTGAAAACACTATCCAACAGATCAAAACAAATAAAGTTATGAGTTGTGGATGCTTAAGAGTTGAAAATGCAAAAATATTACACACGCATAGGAAGAAAAAATGAGTATCATAATAACAGATGACAAGGCAGATCTAATAGAGAGACTATCTCAAGAGCTGGATTATACACGAGGCGAGTTGCAGATGGCCAAACTAGATCTTGAAGTATCAACAAGAATAGAAGCAGAAGCAACTGAGAGAGTAAAAGTGCAAGAGGATATACTCAAGTATCAAGAAAATGTGATCCTATACCAACAAAGATATATGGAAGAGCTTATTAGAAAAACAAGCCCAAGACCAAACACTTTGTTTCAAAGATGAAAGAGAAAAAATGCAGGTACTGTAAAGAGAAGTTTCAACCACTGAACTCTTTGCAGCCTTTTTGCTTTAAAGATGAGTGTATCAAAGCTCACAATAAAGCAGTAGCAGAAAAGAAAAATAAGAAGATAAAAAAAGATCTATCAGACAAGTATCCAGACAAATCAAAATTTATGGCAGTTGCTCAAACAATAGTCAATCGATATATAAGATTAAGAGATCTGAATAAGCCTTGTTGTACATGTGGACATTTAGAGGGCAGACAGTTTCATGCTGGACATTTTGAGTGCGCTGGAGGAAATCAACATCAAAGATTTTATACTCTTAATATCCACAAGCAATGCTCGATATGCAACAATTATAAGTCTGGAAACTTAGCAGCGTACAAACAATTCATGATAGAAAAGTACGGATTAGAAAAAACTAACCAGATCATAAACGATCATGGATCAAAAAAGTACACTATTGAATATCTTGAGAAATTAATAAGAGTATTTAGAAACAAAATCAAGCTATATGAGAAGAAGTTTAGATCTTAAGCTTCTCTTTATATGAGGTTTGATAACATTCTTTACTTACAAATTAAAGGGGAAAAAATGAAAGATCTAATTATCGCAATTGTATTTTTTGCAGTAGTCTTAGGAGCAGCTGCAATATACAATAATTATCATCCAGCTACACAAGAATACAAAATCCACGAGTAAAATATGGCGACAGCACAACAGATTAAAGAAAATTTATTAAGAGATGGTGCAGGAAGATTCGAAACAATCGGAAAGCAAGAAGATGAAATGGAAGTTATGACGAGACCACTAACAGATCAAGAGCAAAAGTGGATCTTGGAGTGGGAACAAAAGAATAAAAATAAAGGGGAAGACGATGGATGCAAATGAACATGCACTAAATAGATACCTAACACAACAAGAAGAATCAGATAGAGAGCTAGAAAACTTTGAAGAAGAAGCAAGAGCAAGACTGGAAGAGCTTTTTGTTTGGGCAAGTAATTATGAAGATAAAGACTATACAGACGAGATGATCAGAATAATTCATGAGGGATAATAAATGACTGGAACAACACTGGAACACGACTGGTACACAACTGGGACAAGAGAAGAAATCTATAAAGAAATTGTTTCTGCTGTAAAAGAATTGCATATTGCTTTTGGTGCAGGAGAAGATAGAGCAACAAGAATTGCAAATATACACGCAGTAAAAAATACTAACAAAGAATTCTATAGGAGAATAAATGAAAGAATATAAATATATACTTTTTGTATCAGAAGATTTAGACCCTTATTTTTGTTATATAGAAACTGATAGTTTGTTTGCTTTGTTAGTAGCAGTATTTAAAAATAGAAACAATCAACTTATGATTAATAGAAAGTATAAAGAGAATAAATGAAAGCATTAGGAATACTAACAAAAACAAGAAGCCAAATAACAGATGACCATCAATTTGCTAATATGTATGATGAAGCAATAGAAGAGATAAAAACATTACAACAAGAGCTAAAACAAGGTCAAGAAAACTATAATAAGTTATGGGAAATGTATAGCGAAACTAAAGATTGTATGTACTGTAAAGAAGCTAAAGCAATTAAGATATGGGATGAAAGGAATAATAAATGACTAGAACACAGTTTTGCAACAAGTGGGATGTAGATAGAGAATTAGCATACTATTATGCAAAAAAATATGACAGCGTTAGAGTGGGCAGAACTATTAACTATGTAGAGTTATCAAATATACTTGACAAGAGAATCAAAGATCGAGAGTATGCACAAGAACTTATGGCAGAAAAACGTCCTAAAGATTTATACTTTGCATTTGGTCCAGTTACAATGGGGAATAGATCAAGAGCGTGCAAGTTTCTTAGCCACTTATATTATACGCTAGAATCGCCAAACGTAAGAGAGAGAGAGTATCAAGTAATATTGAAGATCATCGATAAATTTGGAGAGAATAAATAAAACAAAAGAGTAGGTATCTCACTTACTCTTCCGCCAATCGGCAAAACAATCAATAAATACAAATAACAAAAGTTTTGATATACTTAGCAAAATCAATTTAAGGAATCAAACATGGCAAAAGCAAAAAATGCGTTTAGAGCAATGATGACAGAAGCAGAAGATAAAAGATATGATAAGAAGATGGGGATCAAAGAGGATTCTAAAAGAGACAAAGAGCAAGATAAAAAGATGAGAGTTAAGCAGAAGTAATCATGGCTAAACTAACTATAAAGCAAGAGAAGTTTTGCTTAGAGTATGTTATCGATGGTAACGCTTCAAGAGCGTACAGAGAGGCTTATGATGCAGCAAACATGAAAGAAGCCACAATCAGTAATAGTGCATACAAGTTATTACAGAACGATGAGATTAAGGCGAAGATAGAACAACTCAGAACAGAAACGACAAAGTCAAGTATTCTGAGTATAGAGCAAAGAAAAGAACTGCTCACAAAGATCGCAATGAGTGAAGCATATGATAAGTTTGGTAATCCAAGTTTTACAGATGTAAGAGGCGCTATAGATCTATTGAATAAGATGGATGGAGTTTATGTAGTGAAGAATCAAACAGAGTTATCTGGAGAGATCGCTATAGCTAAAATCGTGGAGCTACCAAAACGTGGCTGAGGTAATGTGGAAGCCAACAAGCCAACAAGAAAAGGCTTTATCTTCACTTGCATACGAAACACTATTTGGTGGAGCAAGAGGTGGTGGCAAAACAGATGCTGGAATATATTGGCTGCTATATGATGTTCATCATCCAAAGCTTAGATGCCTTGTAATTAGAAAGAATGCAATAGATCTATCTGACTGGATAGAAAGGGCAAAATCTTCATTTGCTCCATTTGGTGCAAAGTGTATAGGGAATCCAGCACAGTTTGTTTTTCCGTCTGGTGCTATCATAAAGACTGGACATTTAAACGATGAGAAAGCGTTTGAAAAGTATCAAGGGCATGAGTATCACAGAATGCTGATTGAAGAGCTTACTCACATACCAAGCGAACATCACTACATAAAACTAATATCTTCTTGTAGATCAAGCGATAAAGATATTAAGCCGCAAATCTTTGCAACTACTAATCCAGGATCGGCTGGTCATACATGGGTAAGAAAAAGATTTATAGATGCTCACACTCCAGAACAGATTCATATTGCAGAAGACACTGGAAGATCTAGATTATACGTTCCTGCAACTATAGATGATAATCCATACCTAAAAGAAGCAGATCCAGATTATGTTAAATACTTAGAGGGACTACCAGAAGCACTAAAGGCTCAATGGAGATACGGATCATGGGATGATGTAGAAGTTGAGGGAGCTTATTATGCTAAACTTTTAACCGCAGAGAGAATCACGAGAGTGCCTATCGAAACAAGTCTACAAGTTCATACGTTTTGGGACTTAGGAGTTGGAGACAGTACAGCTATCTGGTTTGTACAGAAGTATGGCAAAGAGATCAGAGTTATCAACTATTATGAAAACAATGGAGAGGGTTTGCCTCACTATATAAACATGCTGCATGATTTTAGATCGAAGCATAATATTGTATATGGAAGACATACAGCTCCACATGATATTCAAGTTAGAGAGCTTACTACTGGCAAGAGCAGGAAAGAAACTGCTCAAAAGCTAGGTATAGAGTTTGTAGTCGCACCGAATCTTAGTATAGATGATGGGATTGAAGCAGTTAGAAATACACTACCTATCTGCTACTTTGACAAAGAAAGATGCGAACAAGGTATTGATGCACTCAGAAACTACAGAAAAGAGTTTGATGAGAAGAGACAAGTATGGAAATCGTACCCACTACATGATTGGACTTCGCATGGATCAGATGCGTTCAGATATTTTGCAATCAGTCATGAGAGAGAGTCGCCAGTGTTAAAATTAAATCTTAGTGCCAGTTCAGGCTGGATGGGATAATCAAAAAGGAGAAAGAAATGTTTACGGGTAAAGATCCAATAAGTGAAAGAGACGGTAATACTGTTGAAGATATACTTGCTCAAGCAAGAGATCGTGCAAGGAAAGGCGAACACTCATGGTCGTATAACTATGATGAAGCAAAGAAAGATGTGGTGTTTCTAGCTGGTAATCAATGGCCAGATAAAGAAAGAATACTTAGAGAGACAGAGGGTCGTCCAGCGTTGGTATTGAATCAGCTACCAAAGTTTGTAGATCAAGTGTTAGGAGATCAAAGACAGAATCGTCCTGGAATTAAAGTTCATCCAGTATCAGCAGATGCAGGAAATAAAGTACAGTCAATGAATGGTCAAGATTATACTTTAGCAGAAGTATACGAGGGTTTGATCAAGAATATCGAATATACATGCAACGCAGAAGCTTCATATGATATGGCGTTTCAACAAGCAGTTGAATCTGGTTTTGGTTGGCTTCGAGTATTAACAGACTATTCAGACAATGATGCGTTTGAACAAGACATTAAGATCAAATCGATCAGAGATAGATTCAGTGTATTAATAGATCCAAGAGCGCAAGAAGCAGATGCAAGCGACATGAACTGGTGCTTTGTTACTGAGATGATGAGTAAAAAAGAGTTTGACAAAAGATACCCAGATGCAACAATCGGAGATCTATTTGAAGACAAGAACTGGTGGCTATCAGATGACAGCGTAAGAGTTGCAGAGTATTTTACAAGAGAGCCTATAACTAGAAGACTTTTATTATTGACAGATGGAAGAACTGTTTATCATGATGAAGTTAAAGACGTATTGGATGAGCTAGCTGCTAGCGGAATCACTATTCAAAGAGAAAGAAAAGTTAAAACTTATAAGGTTGTTTGGAGAAAGATCACTGCATGGGAAGTTTTAGAGGGGCCGATTGATTGGCCAGGATCAACAATACCTATCGTTCCAGTATTCGGAAAAGATATAACAGTTGATGGACAACCAAGATATATGAGTTTGATCAGACATGCTAAAGATGCACAAAGAATGCACAACTACTGGATGACTACAGTTACTGAAAAAGTAGCACTATCTCCAAAAGCTCCGTTTGTTGGACCAGCAAAAGCGTTCAGTGGATATGAAAACTTCTGGAATGAAGCAAATAGAAAGAACTTGGCTTATCTTCCGTATAACGATGAAGCAAGTGCAGCACCACAAAGAATGATGAATAGTCCTATGCCAACAGCAGAAGTTCAGATGGCAATGAGTGGAATCGATGAGATCAAGAATACAATCGGTATGTTTGATGCTTCACTAGGTAGACAAGGAAACGAAACAAGTGGTAGAGCAATTCTAGCTAGACAAAAAGAGGGAGATACTGGAACGTTTGCGTTTGTGGATAACCTATCAAGATCTATCAGAAGATGTGGAAAGATTATAGTTGAGTTGATCCCTAAAATATATGATAGTGAGAGAGTAGTAAGAATTGCGTTTAGAGATGGAACAAGCGATAACGTACCTATCAATCAAAGCATAATCGATATGCAAACTGGAGAGACTGTTTTAGTGCATGATATAACTAATGGTAAGTTTGACGTAGTAGTAGAAACTGGACCAAGCTATAACACTCAAAGAATGGAAGCAGCAGATACAATGATGCAATTTGTACAAGCAGTACCACAAGCAGGACAAGTAGCTGCAGATCTTATTGCAATGAATATGGATTGGCCAGGAGCAGATGAGTTGGCTAAGAGATTGAAAAAAGTATTACCACAAGGAATATTGACAGAACAAGAAGCACAAGATGCTGGAATTAATCCTCCACCACCACCGCCACCAGATCCGAAAGTGCAACAAATGCAACTACAAATGCAAATATCTCAACAAGAAGCTCAAGCAAACATGCAGATAGAGCAGTTGAAATTGAAGCAAGAAGAGATCAAGACACAAGCTTTAGTAGCAAAGTCTCAAACAGACCTACAAATGGCTCAACATAAGGCAACTACGGCAGTCTCAGGACAACAACCACCGATAGATCCAGCACAACTGGAAGCGTTTGTAAGACAATCAGTGGCAAAAGCACTAGCTGAATATCAAGCTGGGGCTTAGGCCTATATAAAAAAATGCAATCTTGTATGATAGAATATTGCAGATTAAGTAGAAAAAGCTTAATTAATTTTACTCGTAAGGAATTTACGCCCAATGGAAATTGAAAACAACTTTTCTGTTTATACAGAAGAACCCCTAGAAATTAACGAAGAAACTACAACCGTAGCCGAAGAGTTAGATGCAGAAGAAGATGGAAGTACAACAGACACTACTGAGGAAAACTCAAAAGAAACTGAATCAACGGCAGATTCAGAGGCAAAGTCTCAAGCCGAAACTAAAGAGGGACATACACGCTTTCAGAAGCGAATTGATAAGCTAGTCAGACAAAGAGAAGATGCAGAGCGCAAAGCATCAGAGTTGGAAGCTGAACTGTTATCATTAAAGTCTACTCCTAAAAAAGTAGCAAAAGCACTAGATCCGCTAGACTTTGATTCTTATGACGACTATATTGAAGCTTTAAGTGAGCAACAACCAGCAGAAGCCAAAAAGATTCAAGCTCCAGTGAATACTGGTGTACCCTCAAGTGTAGTAAGAAAGCTAGATGACGCATTCGATGACACGAGAGAAATGTACAAAGATTTTGATGATGTAATAAAGAACCCGAACGTACCGTTTACAAACGAAATGCTTGAAGTATTAAGTGAGTTAGACAATGCAGGAGAGGTTACTTATTTCCTTGCAAAGCATAAAGATGAAGTTGTGAGAATATCTCAACTGTCTATGGCAAAGCAAGCTATTGAATTAGGCAAGATAGAAGTGAAGCTGTTGGCAAAACCAACTAAACGAACTACTAGCGCACCAGATCCAATTGATCCAGTCGTTCCTAAAGGCGATACAACTGAGAAAGACGTCTCTAAGATGAGTTTCAAAGAGTATGAAGCCTATATGAACAAACAAACCAAAAGTAAATTTTGGTAATAAATAAAGGAAATTAACATGTCAGTTCAAGGCGTAAATAATAGATTATTAACAGATGATATAATCGCAAAAGAAGCTTTAAGACTTCTAAAAAATAACTTAGTTGCAGCTCCTCTAGTAAATAGAAGCTATGAAAAAGTATTTGCAAAAGTTGGGGATACAATATCTCTTAAAAAACCATTCAGAACAAAAACAACTTCTGGTAGAACTTTAGGGAAACAACCATTAATTGATCAAACTATTCCATTCCAAATTGGATACCAAGAAAACTTTGGTGTTGAAGTAACAATGAGAGATAGAACTTTATCTTTACAACAATTCTCAGAAAGATATTTAAAATCTGGTATTGTACAAATCGCAAACAAAATTGACAAATCAATCTTTGATGCAATGGCTACAAAAGGATTCTTCACTTCTAACGTTGGAAATGCTGTAACTACAAAATCATTCCTTTATGGATCTGCTTACATGGGTAACGTTGCTGTTCCTGATGATGGTATGAGAAGAGCTACTCTTAACTTAATGGATGCTGCTGATGTATCTGATGCAACAAGCAAAGTATTCAATGAGAAAATGGTACAAGATTCAATTCAAAAAGGTTACACTGGTGCTTTAGCTGGATTCGATGTATTCCAATCTCAAAATATCCCTACTTATGAACCAGGTGCTGGTTGGATTGGTACTCCATTAGTTAAAGGTGCAAACCAAACTGGATCAAGTATTATCGTTGATGGATTTACAACTGACGCATTAACTCTTAAAAAAGGAGATATCTTCACAATTGCTGGTGTTTATGAAATTAACCCACAAAACTATACTTCAACTGGAAGACTTCAATCATTTGTAGTTACTGCTGACGTTGCTGTTGCTTCTAACCAAGCTACAATCTCAATCAGTCCTGCAATTAATGACGGATCTTTAACAACTGTTGATGCTTCTGGATCTTCTTTATCACTTGCTGCTTACCAAAATGTAAGTGCTAAACCTGCTGATAACGCTGCTATCACTTTAGTTGGAACTGCTGGAAATGTTTATAAACAAAACTTCTTATTCCACAAAGATGCTGTTACTTTAGCAATGGTTGATTTAGAATTACCACAATCTGCTGTAGTTAAAGCTAGAGTTAGAGATGAAGATTCAGGTCTTTCAATGAGTATGACTGGTGCATTTGACATCAATAACCACACTGAGATCACAAGAATAGATGCAGTATGGGGATGTGAAGTTATCTATCCAGAAATGTTACATAGACTTATCACAAACTAAGAAGACTGGGCTTAACCGCCCTTTCTTTTGTATACTTTTCGAAGTGTACACAAGAGATCAAAAAGGAGTTTTAGATGGTTTATATGTATCATGCGGATCATGAGGCAACAATATTTGAAGACAGTGAAGACTTTAAAGAGTTAGAAAAACAAGGTTGGGTAGATACTCCAGCCAAAATAGTAGTAGCACCAACAGTTGATAGGGCTGCACTAAAACAAGAAGCGACAGACTTGGGTATTGCGTTTCATGCAAGTATTAAAACAGATAAATTAATGGAGCTTATAAATGACTGCAAAACAAATAGTTGAATCGGCACTTAGAATTGTAGGAGTATTGGCGAGTGGCGAAGAGGGACAGCCAGCAGAACTTCAAGATGGTCTAGCTGCACTTAATGGTCTTATCGGATCATGGAACAATAACTCTTTGATCATTCCAAGCATGACAGAGAGAACGTTTGCTTTATCAAACAAGCAAGAATATACTTATGGTCCAGGTGGAGACTTTGATGCAGTACGTCCGATGAGTATTCAGTATGCACAATTCAAAGATGTTACTGGCAAAAGATATACATGTGAGAACTACGGTACAAGACAGTGGGCAGAATTAAACTACCCTACAACAATGAGAAGTCCTGGATTCTACTTTGAGCAATCTTACCCACTAGCAAAGGTTAAATTTCCATACTTGCCTTATTTGACAGACGTTATAGTATTCCAAACATTAGAACCACTATCTAAAATCTCAAGTATTACTCAAGAGATCAATCTACCAGATGGATATGATAGAGCGTTAAAACTGAACTTAGCAGTAGAGCTTGCAGCTGAATATCAAGGTGTATTAAAACCAGAGACAGTTCAACTAGCACTACTGGCAAAGAAAGAGCTTGAAGTTAAAAATACTAGAGTTGAATCACTTACGTTTGACTTTACAACTGCAACTGGATTCTACAACATTATACAAGGTCCTATGAAATGAGACTGCCTATAAAGTTTGCTGACAATTCAGTAGCAGCTAGAAGTAAAAAGTCTACTCTTGAATCTTTAGTAAACATGTATCCAGAAGCTGCTCCAGATGGTGCGGTAAATCAGGTTACACTTTATCAATGCTCAGGATCAACAGAGTTTGTAACTCTTCCAGATAACGCAACAGTTCATGCGCTTCATGTTCTGGATAACTTATTATATGCGATCACAACTACTCACTTGTATCGTATAGCAGAAAATGGAACAGTAACTTTGATTGGAACTTTTTCAGGTGCTGGATTGACAGATAGAGTAAGCGTTGCAGATAATGGTATCACGATGGTATTTGTTGATAGTGTAAGAGCTTTTAAATATGACACAACAAACGGATTGATAGAATTTACAAGCCAAACTGGTATGTATCGAAGCAATACAGTAACTTTTCAAGATGGATACTTTATCTTCAATAGAACTGGAACTGGTCAATTCTTCATCACTGCATTATATGATACAACAACAGATCCGCTAGACTTTGCTACTGCAGAGAGTAGTCCAGATGATACGGTTGCAGTTATATCGTTTGCAAATCAGTTATGGTTATTTGGTACTAAAACAATCGAGATCTGGTATAACTCAGGAAACGCTTTATTCCCATTTGAGAGAATCAGTGGAGCAGTAATTGCAAGAGGTTGTAGTGCGAGCTATAGCGTTGCAAAAGGAGTTAATGCCTTAGCATTTATAGGCGATGATAATATCGTATATGCAGTTAGTCCTGGAACATTTGTACCTCAAAGAATTTCAAGCTATTCACAAGAAGCAAATATCAGCAGTGAGACTGGAGCTTATGCCTTTACATTTGCAGAATTTGGACATGAGTTTTATATGCTTCATTTACCAAACAGCGACAAAACATGGTGTTATGATATGACGAACGGCATGTGGCATGAAAGAAGAAGTCCAAGACTGTCAGAGTTTGATCTTGCACTAGAAGTGGATAGACATTTATCTAACTGTTATACTCTTGCATATGGTAAGAAAATGATAGGTAATAGAAGTGAAAATGGAAAGATCTTCTTCTTAGATAGCACTTCAACGTTAGACAATGGATTGACTACAAGACGAGAAGCGATCTCAGCACCAGTAACCAAAGATCAAACATTTTTAAAGTGTTCACTATTTGAGCTGTTAGCAGAGATAAACATAACTACAAACCAAAATCCTCAGTGTATATTGTACTGGACAGATGACTTTGTATCATGGAGTGATGGAGTACAACTACCTCTTGGAAAGATCGGAGAGAGAAAGAAAAGAATAATTGCAAGAAGACTTGGAAGATTCAGACAAAGAACTTTTAGAATAGTAATAACAGACGACGTTAGCGTGATTATTCTTGGAGCATTTGTGGAGGGCGATGTATGACTCCACAACTTACAGTACCTATAATCGACGACAGCAAAAGAGTTATAAGACCGTTTAGTGATTTTCTAAACTACGTCTCTAAATACCTTATGCCAAAGGGAGCTATCGTAATGTTTTATGATACAATTCCTACAAGTGGGTGGGAAGAAGTCAGTGGACTAACTCCACCATCTGGATATAAATATGGGAAGAAATTATGATAACTATCAGAAAATTTGATATGAAAGACTTTGATAATGTAGTGGCAATGTATAAAGACTTTATCAAGACTATTTATCCAAACAGAAAACTAGGCTTTGATATAGCGTTTTATGAAGCAGTGATCAACTGGATCAAATCAGGAAAGCACATTTATATGTCTCAAACTGCACAAGGTGCTATAACTGGATTCAGTGTTTGCAGTATAGATCTAAATAATCATATAACAGAACCAGTATATTTTGGGGAAATAGCTTATGTTAAACCAATTTATAGAGGTGGAAAAAGCGCTTATCTTCTATATAATAATGGAAGTAATATCGCAAAAGAACTAGGACTTAAATTATTTGCAAACGCATTTTTAAGTAAAGATAACGTAGATAGAATACAGAAGAAATTTGGCATGCAGCCTCAATTTATAGTAATGGAAAGGAATTAATCATGGGTGGATCTAACGGATTATTAGGTGGAGTAACTTCCACACTGTTTGGAGACGGAGGAGCAAATGCAGCTCGGGAAGCTTCGGCAGCGAGTATAGCAGCAAGTCAGGATGCAACAGACAAAAGTCTAGCGCTTCAAAAAGAGATGTATTATAACAATATAAAACTATCTCAACCAACAATGGATTTATCAAATTCAGCAATGCAACAAGCGTTTGGAGACAGTCAAGGCGGGTTTGATATTAATAAACTTAATCAGTTTACTACTAATGATCCGTTCCAATACCAAGACTTCAATAAGGGCAGTGATTTTACATATAATCCACTTACTGCTCAAGCAGGTCAATTCCAAACTAATGCACCAGCTGCTGCAAAAGATTTCGGATATGGTCAATTAGGAGATATAGCAGGGCAAACTCAAGCTCAAGCATTTAATCCAAATATTGATGTTACTCAAGATCCTAGCTATCAGTTTAGATTGCAACAAGGGATAGGCGCACTAGACAAATCTGCTGCTTCAAAAGGTATGTTATTAAGTGGCGCTCAACAAAAAGCAATAAACAACTATGCACAAGATTCAGCTAGCCAACAATACCAACAAGCGTACCAAAACAATCTAACTGCAAATCAACAAAACAATGCAGTAGGCGCACAAAACTACAGTCAGATGACTGCTCAACAACAACAACAATATGCTCAAGCTTTAGCAGCACAACAACAAAATGTTGCTCAAGGGCAAAACACGTTTGGAAACCAACTTGCAGCAAATACTCAAAATCTCAACAACGAGCTTGGAGTTCAAAATCAAGTTTACAATCAAGCAGTTGGAGCGCAAGGATTAAACTATCAGCAAAATCTTGGAGCATACCAACAAAATCAAGGTAATGCACTAACTACTTATAACAGTGGAGTAGATCTTGGAACACAAAGATATAACCAATTAGCGAGCGTATTAGGTCTAGGACAAACAGCAAGTGGTCAGTTGTCTCAAAACAATACAAACATGGCACAAATGGGAACTTCAACATATGGTACAAATGCAAGCAATATTGCAAGTGCAAACGCATTCAACGCAAACGCTCAAATGCAAAGCCAAATGAATAACACTAATGCAACACTTGGATTAATTACAGCTGGAACTGGTGCATACAAAGCATCAGATATAAGACTTAAGAAAAATCTAGTTCATGTAGATACTATGAAAAATGGACTAAAAGTATACGAGTTTGATTATATATGGGGAGAACACTCAAGAGGAGTTATGGCACAAGATGTACTTGGAGTTGCTCCAGAAGCAGTTGCAACTATGCCAAACGGATATTACGCAGTAGATTATTCAAGAATAGGAGAATAAAAAAATGGCATTTATGGATTTTCAACCAGCAAAACAAGTAGACTATGTAGCAGCAGCTAATAGTTTCTTGAAAGCTTTAAGTCTTGGCGACGAGATGGAAGCACAAAAAATACAAAACGAAATGAACAAGACAAAACTAGACAGTTCAAAGTTTGATCTTGCGAAACAAAAACAAATAGCAGATATTCAAAAGAACCTAATGGATCTTAATAAAGACGAAGAGCCAGCAGCACAAAATGTGAATCCTTTAGCAGGTGCAGTAACAGCATCATCGAATAATGCTGCACAAGCAAATCCAGCTGCTACAGTAAATAATACTGCAATGCAAGGGAATATGCAACCAGATTCAAAAGTTGTTACGCCTTTAACTCAAGCGCCACAAGAGCAAGTGCCTCAACAAATGAACAAGAACGCATTATTCGACAGAGATCAAGCGCCTCAACAGATGAATAAAAATGCACTATTTGATAGAACGTTTGGTAAAGTAGATAAGAGTAAAGCAGGAGATATGAGTCTTACTACAGCAGAAAGTGGAGAGCCAAAACCAGTTAATGCGCTAGCAGATGTAAGCGGTCAAACAGCACCAGCACAACAAGCACCAATGCAACAAGCACCAACAGAAAAGCCAGCTCAAGAGTATAAACCTAGCGACAAAGAAATTAAAGCGCAAGAGAAAGAAGCTAAAAGACAAAGATACTTACAAGAGTATGCAGTATTAGATCCAGATGGAATGTCAAAATATATGACAGCAATTAATGCTATGCAAGAACAAGACGTTAAACAAGCATATAGAAAAGCAGACACTTTACTTACTCACATGGACGGAGTAATAGGCGAAGATGGAAAAGTTGATCCTGCAAAATTCAATCAAAGAGCAGCACAATATGGTCTTCCAAAAATTGGAGATATGTCAAACGGTAGAATAGTTACAGCAGAAGATATGCAAACAGAAATCGCTCAAGCAAAAACTGTAGTGCTAGGAAATAAAGCAATACTTGAAGACAAGATGAAACTAGACAGTGAACTTAAAAAAGAAAAAGTTAAAAATGATTACACTGTACAAAACAAAAAAACAGATCATGAGTACGACATGGAAAAACAAGAAGCAAAAGGAAAGATAGATTATAAACAAGCAGACATGACTTCTGGTAGATCTCTTGAGGGAACTAAGATCTCTTCTAGTAATTCTCTTTTAGGTACTAAGATCTCGTCAGGCACAACAGAAAGAATTGCAGACAAAAGATTGAAACAAGAAAAGGAATATTATGAATCTGGCAAAAAAGGAAACACAAATAAAGCCAGCGCCTTTGATGTAAAAATGTACACCGAAGCAAATGAAATTATAAAGAGTCCATTATCATCGCCAGTACAAATAGCACAAGCTCAAGCAAAAATAAAAATGCTAGAGAATAAATACGGAGGAAATAATAATTCGGTACAATTAGGAAATGATACAAGACCGTCATTAAATAGTTTTCAAAAATAAAAAGGATTTAGATGTTTGATATAGATGGAGCAAGAAAAGCAGGATATTCTGACGAGGAGATCGCAGATTATCTTGGACAACAAAAGAACTTTGATACAGTAGCAGCAAGAGACTCAGGTTATTCAGACGCAGAATTAATTTCACACTTATCAGCATCACAAGATATAACTCCACCAGAAGAGCAATCAACAGCATGGGGAACAGCAGCCAGAGGAGCAATGGAAAGCTTAATTCCAAGTGCGGCAGGTATTGCTGCGTTTATGCCAGGTTTCGAAGCTGGAGCAGCTGTTGGATCAGCAGCAGGACCAGTAGGTACAGTTGCGGGTGGACTTATAGGCGGACTTGGTACTTCAATGGGAGCAGGAGCTTTAGTACATGAGGGACAAAAATATCTACTAGATAAAATGCCAGAAGTTGCAGACTACTTAGGATTAGATCAAGAACAAAGAGCGTTAGACGAAAAGCTTCATCCATATGCAAATCTTGCAGGATCTTTAGCACCACAAGCTTTAGCGTTCAGACCATCAATTAGCAATTTAAAATCTCTTGGAGCTATACCAGAAGCTGCAAGTGCAGCAGAAAGATCAGCAATAATTGGAAATAGAATTAACGTTGGAGCAGGAGCTGCAATAGGTGGTGGACAAGAAGCTGCTATGGAATACTTAGATACTGGAGAAGTAGATCCATACAAAGTTGCTATAGCTACAGCTGCAGGTGCAACCATGAATACGCCAACAGCTATTGGAGAAAAACTAAATGCAGTAGGCGCAAGATTAACTCCAGACTTTGTATCGAGAAACAATCCGTATAGTCCAAACTACAAAAACAAAACTATGACTGAATTGGTAGAGGAAGAAAAAGCAAAAATATACAATCCTATTAATGCAGCAACAAGAGATAGAATTGACGAGAATCAAGTTGATCTTGGAAAAGCACCATACGAAGAAGCACCAGACGCAATTATAACTCCAGCTGGAGATGTGGAAGCACAGATAGAAGTAAAAGCTAGTCCACTACAAAGAGCAGAAGAAACAAGCAGTGAAATAGATTTTACAAATAAGTCTAATAATACAATCGGCAAATCTGCAGATTCTACTCAGAAAAAAGAATTAGCAGTTCCTGCAGTAGATTTCACTCCAACAAATAAGTACAGACTTTACGATCATGACAATCAAAAATGGGCAGACTTTGGTATCAATGCAAATATAGTTGAAAAAGATATTGGCGACATGAAGCTATACCACAACCTAGATGAAGACTCAAGAGAGATCCAGTTTAAAGATGGTAACTTTATCAAGACTTATCCTGATGGAAACTTTGAAGCAAGTCAAGGAATAGCAAACGTTAAAACAGATGAGGGAGGCTTCTTTGTAAATAAAGAAGATATTGCAAACTATGTACAAAAGAAATTTACAGAATCTACAAGCAAAAAACTAGACACTAAGCCTAGCGACATTATAGATGTAGACGTTGATAATACTCCACTAACAGAACAAGAAAAAGCACAATATCAAGACTATAAAGATGCAGTAGCAAAAGACGAAAGAAAAGCTCAAGGCTTAAAACATAACGAGCAAGTTATGTATATTGGTGGAACTACTAAGATCAACAAGACAGACTTTAATCTAGTTCAAAAACGAAATAAGTTAATGGAATGGAATATCAAGAATCCTGAAAATCAAAAGCCAATACCAGAAAAAGCTGCAATGGCTCACAAGAAATATGAATCGTTTGCTGATGATCTAAAAGATGTAGACTTTGTACCAGGTGGAAATATAGAAACGTTCGAGCCTATGTTCAGCAAAGCAGTAGACGAAAAGAACTTAATAGTTCAACATAATCTAACAGAAGAGAACCTAGCACATGCAGAAAAAATGGGAGGTATTCCAGTTCCATCACTAGCTATAACGAAGAAAGATATTCCACTTGATGGCTTTGGAGAGATAACTCTATTAGGAAACAAAGAGCTTGCAGATCCTAAAGGATACGCAAAAACACAAGTATATGGAGCAGATATTTACAGTCCTAGATACCCAAGCGTAGATAAAGAAACTAATAAGATCTTTAATGGATATACTCCTAGTGGAAAAAGAAAATACCTAGACCATAACTTAGATAACGTTGTTAAAATAATGAAGAAAAACATGAGAGGTGGAGAGGGCTGGAATTATGGCACTGGAAACTTAAGAGCTATGGTAACTCCACAATTCAAAACTATTAAAGACATAAAAGCCAATTCAGACAAATTGACAACTGGCGAACACTTTAAAAAAGTAAAAGAAGAAGTTAATGACGAGCTATTTACTTTAAGAGATAAGCTTGCTCCTTATTATAAGTACCCATCGTCTACTAAAAAATTTGGCTTTACAGATACAGTAACGGCAGTATTATCTGAAAGTCCAAAAGGAATAGATAGAGCTTTAAAAGAGTATGACTTTATTGATGTTCCTGCAGAAGTACAAAAAGAAATATTCAACTATATGCAAAAGCTTAAGAATATGCCAACAGAATATTTTGAAGCCAAGATCACAAGAGCAGTTAAACCAAAAGAGTTTCACACAGCTGTAGTACCAGATACTGCAAGCGCAGAAACTATTAAGTATCTAAAAGATCAAGGTATAAATATCAAGCAATACAAAAGAGGCGATCAAGCAGATAGAGCAAGAGCAATAAAAGAAGCAGCAGAAGAAAATGATCTGTTGTTTAGCAAGGGCGAAAAAATAGGCGGATTCAAATCTGTACTAGAAGAAGCTATTTCAAAAATGCCAAACAAAATGGATACTGCATCGTTCCTTAAGTATTTAAAAAACAATGGAGTTAAAGATGACGAGATCAACTTTAGCGGGATAAGAGATATACTAGATCAAGCATCAGTAACTAAGGCAGATGTTGAAGCAAACTTTGCAAGCCCTAGATTGGAAAAAACAATTCTAAAAATGGAGGACGCAGAATTTGGTAGCGGGGAAAATGAAACTAAATACCAAAGATACTCAACTCCAGATGTAGGTACTAACTACAGAGAAGTATTGACAACACTAAAAGCACAGAACGCTGAATCAAATAAACTTGCAGAGCGAATGTCTACAATGCAAAAAGATATGAGAAAACTACAAGACGAAAATGAACTTCTTATGGAAAAATCAAGCGCATATGTAGAAGAAAAAGTAAATGAAGCTAAAGAGAAATGGAGAGCAAAAAATCTACAAGTAGAACCAGAAATGGAAAAAGTTGTATTGACAAATATCCGTATGGGGGCATATAAAGAAAGCCCTTACGCTAGCAAAATAAAACAAAACAGCAAAAATATTCAAGAGATAGTGAATGAAATAAGAAGATTAAACAAAACAGAAGTAGACTACAAATCTTCTCACTGGGATGAACCAAATGTTTTATATCATACAAGACTTCAAGACACTACAATTGATGGAGACAAAACACTATTAGCAGATGAGATTCAGTCAGACTGGCATCAAGAGGGAAGATCTAAAGGATATAAAAATGAAGATCCTACTTTATTCAAACAAGTAAAAGAAATATTCAATAAATATGGCATGGAGTTTAACGGAAGAATAACAGATAGAGAGTATGAAAAAATAAGCAATGCTGGATTGTTAGAAGAAGAAGATTTTATACTTGATAGGTTTGAATCTCAAGCTGGTATACCTGCTGCTCCATACTCTAAAACATGGCATGAAAAAGCGATGAAAGATATTATTGATGAAGCTATTGAAAAAGGATACGACAGAGTAGCGTGGGCAACTGGTAAAACAAACGCAGAACGATATGGTATGTCAGATACAGTCAGAAAAGTAACAGTAGACTTTATAGAGCCAACAGAAAGAACAGTAATACTTGATATGATGGACGGAATGGGAGAGTTCAAGCTAGACGAAAATGGCAAAATAATAGGACATGAGTTTGACAATTTTTCTGGAGACTTCATGGGTAAAAATATTGCAGACGTTTTAGGAAAAGATCTAGCTAAAAAAATAATGGACGCAACAGAAGATGAAACATCGTTTGGCGGAGTAGACTTAAGCCTTGGTGGCGAGGGGATGAAAGGTTTCTACGACAAAATACTTCCAGAGTTTACAAACAAATATATTAAAAAGTTTGATTCAAAAGTAGAAATTAAAACTTTATCTAACGGAGACAAGGTTTGGAGCTTTGAAGTAACTCCAAAAATGAAAGAACAAATCAGTGAGAAAGGGCAACCATTATTTGCTAAGAACGAAAAAGCAGCTGGACAAAAATCAGAAAGCGTTAAAGACGTAGAGCGAGCAGTTAAAAAACTTTTAGGTAAAGATGCAGATAAAGTATCAGACAATATCGTGATCGTAGAAAAAACAAGTGATCTTCCTAAATTTATAAGAGACATGATTCAAGAGTCTGATTCAAAAGGCGTAGCTAAAGCAGATGAAACAGCAATGGGGGTATATGCAAAAGACAAAAAAGTATATATCGTTGCAGATAATATCAAGAAAAATCTAAACAATAGCAGATCAGCAGAGAGTGTAATTCTTCACGAGCTACTACATAAAGCAACAGTTGGCGAAGTAGTTCCAGAAGCAGTTGTAAGCAGACTATCAGAGCTTTACAAACAAGGAGATCCTTTAGTTGTAAAAGCAGTAGAAAGAACTAGAAAGGCTCAGACAAGCGATAAAAACTTTAACCATGAAGTAATAGCTTATTTACTAGAAACTTACCATGATGGCCTTGTAAAAGGTGGAAAACTAAAAGAGATTATCGAAAACATTATTCGAGCAGTTAAAAGAGGAATGATCAGAGTAGGATTAATGCTAGGAAAAACAGAAGTATCAGCTGTTCAAAAAATGAACGCAAGAGATATTGCAGGATTCTTGAAACAAGCAGCAATATTTGAGGGTAAAAAACTTACTCCAAGAATAGATATGCCAGCTTCATCTGAAACGCTTACTTCTAAAAAAGTTGGTAGTAGACTACAAGAATGGCACAAAGACTCAGCTCCTGAGACAAAGAACGAAGATGGTACGCCTAAAGTTTTTTATCATCAAACATCAAAAAGTAATGCGGAAAGTATCTATAACACAAAATTTAACATCAATAAAGTCGTAGCAAGAGGTAGTGATAATTTAGTGCCAGATGGCTTTTTCTTTAAGACGAACAATAAGGACATTGGTGTAGGTAGAAGCGATGAAACTATCGAGCAAATGGCGGTACATCTTAACATTAAAAATCCCTATGTTGTAAAAGATAGAGAAAGTATGCAATGGGCTATGAGTGTAGAGTCGCCAAAGTACAAAGCTCTATTAAATGATGCAAAAAATATAGATAATGAATTTACCAAAATTGTAAATGAGCTAGAAAATAGACTCG
>ERZ1034365.301-NODE-301-length-27664-cov-4.615036_pt1 | contig 27664 bp, 25 predicted proteins | sample MGYA00520615_ERZ1034365 | MGnify/ENA primary metagenome ERZ1034365 (study PRJEB33736, sample SAMEA104284505) | Azolla filiculoides | biome: Urban; feature: Water surface; material: Ditch water | place: Netherlands | collected 2015-10-28 | depth 0-0.1 m ...
CAAAAGCTACACCTAAATCACGGAACACTTCTAATGTAATTTGCCATTCGCCATCCCATTTTACAGTGAAATCACTTTCGTCTGACGGTTGCTCCATATACAATTCGTTGACTTTGTAACCTTTTGGCACATTCATTTTGGTTAGTTTTTCATTCATTCCCAAAATAGCATACACGGGACTTTCCAAGGCTCCAGCCATATCAGCGGTTACATAAACCACGCGTTTTTGGTCTTTTCGGTAAATCGTTTTCTGCAAAGTATCTTGAACCACTTTCACCAAATCACTCACCGGAATCATATTTCCTTGACTGCCTTTGATTTTCAGGTTTTGAATGTCTTGCAAACTCGTTTTGTCTTTGTCGTCAAGCGAAAGTACGATGCCCACATTGTCATTGGAATTCTCGTCATACAAATTCGAAACGGGATATTCTTTCAACAAATACGTCAAATTCCCAACCACTTGTTGTGGAGCAATTCCGTTAAGCATTGCTTTTTCTTTATCGACTTCGAGTTTGTATTCCGTTTGATTGTCCTCGACCATCCAATCGATATCAACAATATCAGTTGTATTTTCCAAAATCGTTTTTACCTGATTCGCTACTTTGATTTGTTCCTTGTAATCAGGTCCATAAATCTCGGCAACCAAAGTCGACAAAACCGGTGGTCCTGGCGGAACTTCAATAATTTTCACGTTCGCACCATATTTCTTGGCAATCTTCTGGATATCGGGACGCATTTCCTTGGCGATGTCGTGACTTTGTAAATCACGTTCTTCTTTGTGCAACAAATTCACCTGAATATCCGCCATATTGCTGCCGCCACGCATATCATAATGACGCACCAATCCGTTGAAAGTTATCGGAGCCGAAGTCCCAATATAATTCTGGTAATTCACCACTTCGGGTTTGGTCGAAAGATATTGCGCAATTTCTTTGGTCACGGCTGTCGTGCGTTCCAATGTCGTTCCTTCCGGCATATCAATCACGACTTGGAATTCGTTTTTGTTGTCAAAAGGCAGCATTTTCACGACTACCGATTTGGTAAAAAACATTAAAACCGAACCAAACAATAGCACCACGGTTACTGCCAAAAGGATTCTTCTTTTCGAACTGCTTTCCAATAATGGGCGTTCCAGTTTATTATAGATTTTATAAATAAAACTGGTTTCCATTCCTTCTTCGTGTTTGTGCTCTTGCTCCTCTTTTTCTTGAAGCAAATGATATCCCAAATAAGGTGTCACAGTCAAGGCCACAAACAAGGACAACAACATCGCAATCGAAGCACCAATTGGCATCGGACTCATATAAGGCCCCATCATTCCTGATACAAACGCCATTGGCAGAATAGCCGCAATAACTGTAAACGTGGCCAAGATCGTTGGATTTCCTACTTCATTTATCGCATAAATCGCCGCTTGTTTAAACGGAAGTCGCTTCATCTTGAAATGGCGGTGCATATTTTCGGCGATGATAATACTGTCATCAACAACGATTCCCACCACGAAAACCAAGGCAAAAAGCGTGATTCTGTTCAGTGTGTAACCCAATAAATAATAGGCAAACAAGGTCAAGGCAAACGTCAACGGAACGGAGAAAAACACGACCAATCCGCCTCTCCAACCCATTGCCAAAATCACCAAAATCGTAACGGCAATAATTGCAATTCCCAAGTGCAGCAACAATTCGCCTACTTTGTGCGAAGCCGTTTCACCATAATTTCGAGTCACTTCTACGTGAACATCAGTTGGAATTAAACTTTTCTTTAAATGTTCAACTTTATCAATAATTTTAGCCGAAATTTTCATCGCATCCGCCCCTTTTACTTTTCCGATAGAAATCGTAACATCTGGATATTCTGATTTGGCAGTTTTGAATTTTTCATTGGCTTTGCCATACCCAAAAGACACATAACTTCTGGCTGTTGATGGCCCGTCTTGAACCGTTGCCACTTGTTTCAAATAAACTGGCATATTTTTGTTCACGCCAACCACCAAGTTTTCGATATCTTCCGAATTCGATAAAAATTGCCCTGTGGTAACCAAATATTCTTGGTCGTTTTGCACAAAACTACCCGATTGCGAGCTGCCGTTATTGGCTTGAATCATTTGCATAATGCCCAATGCATCTACACCATTTTCGGCCATTTTATCTTTGTCCAAAATTACTTTCAGTTCACGATTGCTGCCACCAATTTCTTTGGTAATGGCAACATCTTTTACTTTTTCAATTTCCGAAGTCACTTCTTCGGCAATTTGGCGCAACTGAAAATCATCTTGTTTTTCGCTCCAAAGCGTAATTCCTAACATAGGAACATCATCAATAGAACGTGTTTTTACCATCGGTTTGTAAACGCCCTGCGGAAACATATCTTCGTGTTTCGCTAATTCGTCATACAATTTCACATATGAACGCTCCACATCCTGACCCACATAAAACTGTACAATTAACATGGCTTGGCCGTTCATCGCCATGGTATGCACGTGTTCAACGCCTTTTATATTCGAAATAATTTTCTCTAATGGCTTGGCCACACGACTCTCCACTTCTGTCGGACTCGCTCCCGGATAACCCACCATAACGTCAGCCATTGGCACATTAATCTGTGGTTCTTCTTCCCTTGGAATCAAAAACGAACTGTACACACCAATAATCATCAAAGCCACCATTAACAAAATCGTCAGTTTCGAATTGATGAAAAAATGGGCTATTTTACCTGAAATACCTTCTTGCATTTTTTTTGTTTGTTTAAGGTTTAATTGTTTAAAAGTTTAAAGTTGTTCCTCAAAACTCGTACTGATTTAATTTTATTGAATTCTATAACTATTTTTTTTTACCACATAGAAACATAGTTTTTATAAACTTTGAAAGTCGTTTCACTCTATTGGAGAAAATCATAGTTATGTGAACCCAAGAATGGGCTATCTAACTCTTTTTTTCTATGTTTCTATGTGGTTAAAAACTATTTACTAATAACTGATTACTGAATACTAACTTTAGCTCCGTTATATAATTTCCCCTCAGCTGAAATGATATATTGTTCATTTGCTGCTAATCCAGATAATACTTCTACTTGATTGCCAAAGTTCTTACCTGTTCGCAACCATCTTAAAATGGCTATATTTCCTTCTCCAATGGTATAAATTCCAGTTAATTGTCCTTGTTGTACCAAAGCCGTTTGAGGAACTAATATTCGGTCCGTTTGAAGAGCTTCTGTTTTGTTTTCAACAGGAAATTGAACGTTCACAAACATTCCTGATAACACGGATGAATCGGTTTTGTCTAAATTGATTTTTACCAAATATTGTCCGCCAGTGTTTTTAGCAGATGAACTTACTTCGTTTACTTTTCCCGTAAGGGTTTTGTTGGATGATTTTACCAAAACTTGTACCGGCATTCCTTTTTTGATGGCCGCAATATCATTTTCCGAAACCATCGCGGTAACTTGCAATCTTGATGCACCTTCTACGCTTACCAAAGGCATTCCTGGGTTTGCCATATCGCCTTCTTTTACAAAAGTATTCGTCACTGTTCCTGAAAATGGAGCTGTAATATTTGAATACGAAAACTGCGCCATTACTTCGTTTCGCATTTGTTTGGCACCTTCTAAACCGGCTTTTGCCATTTCGTAACGTGCCGTCATATCATCTAGTTCTTTTTGAGATGCACTTTGTTGTTTGAATAAATTCATAAAACGATCGTAGTCTTTTTTTGCATTATTATACCCTGCAGTCGCTTGAAGAATACTGGCATCTACTTGTGCTTTTTTGGCTTGCAAATCGGTGTTGTTGATGCTGACTAATAATTGTCCGGCACCTACTTTTTGACCTACTTGTACGTGAATTTTAGTTACATAACCCATCATTCGGGTGCTTAGATTGGCACTGTTTTCGGCTTCAATTTTTCCGCTTGCGGTTACAAATGGACTATTAGTGTCTGCCGAAATTCCGCTTACTTTTACAGCAATTGCTGGTTCGGTCTTAATTGGTTCTTTTTTGTCGCCTCCGCATGAGGTTAAGAAAACGGCCGCTATGGAAAGGATTGCTATTGTTTTTTTCATGATTTTTCTATTGATTATTTTGTGTCTTTTCAATTATTATTTGCTACTCCCTTTTCAACTACTTCGTTAAAAACTGTACGTATTCCTGAGTGTAATTGTACTCAAAAACAGCTTGCAGGAATTCCAATTCTTTTTGGGACATTTGGGTTTCGGATTGTAATAAATCAGTTGTTTTTTCGAGTCCTTGTGTGAATCGGTTGCTACGGATTCTATACGCTTCTTGTGATTGTTCTAAAGCTAATTTGGATAAGTTTACTTTGTTTTCTGCATCTTTCAACTGGCGATTGGCTTTGTTCAAATCCAATTGGCTTTGTGCTTTGTATTGTTGGTTTTCTATTTCAGATTTTTGGAAATCGGCTTTTGCTTTTTCCATTTTTCCAATGGATTTGTACCCATCAAAAACGGACCATGATAGTTGTGCTCCCACTAAATATCCTTTGGCATTGGTTCCCAAAAAAGTGTCATCATACAATTCATAACTTCCAAAAGCATTTAATCTTGGCAGGAAATTCATTTTGCTGGATTGTAGCATTTTTGCATACGCTTCAGATGATTTATCCATAGCTTGAATGTCTTTTCTATTGGCGGGAAGTGTGGTATTGATGGTTTCAATAACAATGCTGTTTTCTAAAGCTTCGATGGGTTTGTAGACTTTATTTGTCGTGTCTTCATTGAGAAGAAAACCTAAATAATCGGATGCGTTTTGTACATTACTTTTGGCATATTGCAATTGATTCTTGATTTCATTCACCCGTACTTGAACCGAAAGTAAATCGGTTTTTTGAAGGATTCCTTGTTTGAAATAATTTTCAATCAGTTTTAAATTGGCATCCCCCGTGGCATTTGCTTTTTCTAAAACTGCAACCGCTTTATAACCCAATTGCAATTGCATGAATGCTTTGTTGACTTCGAGTTCCAGGTATTCTTTGGTGCGTTCGGTTTGCAATTGAAAGGCTTCCATTTTTGATTTGGCTGCTTGTCTTCCGTAGAATCCATCAACATTAATCAGTGGTTGTAAGACTTCGATTTTGGTGGCGAAGTTTTGTGTTTTGGCTGGATTGTTTAACAAAGCCGGATTGAAATCTGCGGCGGTTAAAATTTCCTGATTCAATTTGGAACCAAAAGCCATCAACGGATTAGTAGTTGAAATCGCGGTATGCGAAGCGGAAATACTAGGTAAAAACAACGCATTGGATTGTCTGTAATCAGCTTGTGCCGATTTGAAATCCTGATTGGCCATTTTGATTTGCAGGTTCTTGTCGGAGGCTTTTTGCCAAATTTCTTTTTTAGAAATAGCCAAAGTATCCTGACTAAATCCTGTAACAGAAATAGAAAGACTGGCTAAAATCAGTACTACGTTTATTTTCTTCATAATAGTTTTCTCTAAATTGATGTGGCAAAGATAAATTCTGAAAAACGGACAGTCAGTAACAAAAGTCACAGTCGTCCGATAAAATGAAAAAAGCATCTTTAAAACCATTTAAAGATGCTTGAGATGAATCTGTATCAGTGAGTCTGATTTGCAGGTGTTCGTGTGCCTCCATGTCCTCCGGCAACAATCATTAAAATTTTTATATTCAAGTATAAAAATTTAAAAAACTGGATAAAGGGATTTTGCATTTTGCGATGTTGCGCTTTTGATATTCGTTGCATGATGTTTTGTTTTTAGGATTGAATTTATTCCGGAATTAACCACCAAAAAGGTTTCATTTTGGCTTTGTAAAGAAAGGCATAATGTAAAGCTAATTTTACCCAATGACCAGCCAAACCAAGCGCTCCGAAAGTTTTATTCAAATCTCTACCGCCAGAATTGGCGTATTTTTTATAATCTGGAACAATAGGATATGTGGTGATGCTGATGCCTCTTCCTTTTAGAATTCCATATCCCGATGAGGCAATGCAGGCTGCCCCCATATTACCCATAGAACCTTTATGATGCAAGGATGGTTTCCCTGATTTTATGCTGTCAATAATATTGTCGGCTACCAATTTTGCCGTAATTCCCGATGGCATTCCAGTTCGTGGTGGTGAAGGAAAAATATCGGTTCCGTTTTTGCTTTTTCTAGGTTTCGAAATGGTATGCGGCGGAGCAAAAGCAATTCCGGGCGCAAAAATATTGGGATAACTAGGATTTTGATAGGTTTCCGGCCAATCTTGAACTGTCCATTCTTCGTAAGGTCTTGGCGTATAATCGGCATCGACAATCATAAAACCTTTGAATAATTTATCGGTAATATCCGTTTCATTTTTGTCAAAAGCTTTGAAACCGTGACCAGAAAAGGAAGGAATTAGCATTGCAAAATCAAATTCTTCGGTTTTGTGTTCTCCATCCAAATTTTCGTAATGGGCTTTTCCATTCTCTACTTTTGAAACTCCTGCACCCAAAATCCATTTGATACCTCTGTCGGCAAAAACCATTTCTACCAATTCATCAGAGTGCATTGGTTTTCCACCGACGCTCATCAACATTCCGTCCATTCCAAAATCACCCAATTTATATTCATTAGAAATCCAGGTAATTTCTACTTTATCTCTTACTTTGTGATTGTTGAGTTCTTGTTCTACATTCAAAATGTATTCAAATGCAGCACCTTGACAAGTGGCTTTTGGATGTCCTGTTCCAATAAGGATTTTAGCTTTTTCGTTAGAAGATTTCAATTTTTGAATCAATTCATTCAAACCCTGCCAAGCGTGTTCTGCGTGATCGTAGGTACAAACCGAATAGGCCTTGTTTGTTCCGGGAATCAATCCTTCGGTCAAGTCAAAAGCCAATTTTGGCCCCGTAGCATTGATGAGATAATCATAAGTCACTTTTTCTTGGGTTCCAGCTTTTTCTCCATAGAGATATTCAACCGAAACGAAAGGCTTGCTCTCCAATGAATCGCCTTCTGGATGAAACGAAACGACTTTGGCCTGAATGTATCCGATACCTTTCTTTTTGTAAAGAGGTTCCAGCGGAAAAAATATTTCTTCGGCTTTCATTCTTCCTATTCCAACCCAAATATTCGAAGGAACCCATTGGTAATTTCGATTGGGAGAAACCACCACGACTTGATGTTCTTTGGAAAGCTTTCGTCTTAAATGGGCGGCCGCAGTATGACCCGCAATTCCAGCGCCTAATACAACTACTTTTGACATATTGAATAATTTGTTTTACCAAATATAATTCATTGATTTAGAGCAGTTGGTAACATAAGTTACACAAGAAATAATTGTGTGAAATGAATTGGTGTTTTATTTGAATTATTTCAAATCTTTCTTTTGAAACTCAATAAACAACTCGGAATTGGCTCGTGGCTTGATTGAGTTTTGGCACAAATCCATCTGCAAAAATTCGAAATGAGGTTCAAAAAGTTGCTCGTATTCTGATTGGCTTCCTCCAAAAGGTGGGCCAGATTCAAAGTTTTTATTGAACAAAAGTCCGATTAATTTTCCTTTATCGGACAACAATTGGTGCATTTTGGAAACATATTGTTCGCGCATTGTGGGAGGCAAGGCACAGAAAAAAGTTTGTTCAATAATCAATTCATAGTCGGCTTGATGTTCGAAGAAATCGCCCAATATAATTTGGATATTGGGATTGTTTTTAAACTTTTTTTGAAGGTTTTCTATTAATGTTGGAGCTATGTCAATTACCGTAATATTGGTAAATCCTTCGTTTAGCAAATGCTCGGCTTCATAAGAATTGCCACAGCCTGGAATCAAGATACTGATATTCTTGTCCTTTAAAGTGCCAATATATTCTTTTATTGGCGGAGAAACTTTTCCTAAATCCCAACCAGTATTATTGTCAATATATTGCATATCCCAATAATTCTGATCGAGATTTTTTTTATGTGATGTCAAGTTTATTATTTTTAATTATACTTATTCTTTCTTTTTACAAGTAGAAATTCCCAGTGGAACATACAAAGGACAAAAACTAATCAAACTTGTAAGTAAAAAAACAATTGCAAATGCACCTAAAATCAACGCAGCTGTACCTTCTATAGCTTTTGTAAAATACAAAACACCAATAACGATTGCAAAAAGAATACGAGAAATTCTGTCTGCCGAACCCATGTTTTTTTTCATAATATTTGAATTTAATTGGTTACAAATTAAGATTTTTTTGATGATTTAACAAACATATTAAAAAGCAATCCGCCCATAACAGCGCCATACAAACTGCTATTTAATGGTTTTGAAGTTATAGCGCAAGTTCCTGATGAACAGCCTACATAAAAATAATAGAGATAACCAGCAAGAGCCCCAATAACGACTCCAATCCCCGTAATAATTAGTGCTTTTTTGGTCATCTTAATTGCTTTTTTCTACAATGGTTTTTACAATTTCTTCCTTTGATATAACACCCGATTGTCGCCATAATTGTTTTCCGTTTTGAAACAAAATCATTGTTGGAACACCTCGAACTTGATATTTCGAAGCCAATTGTTGGTTTTTATCCACATCTATTTTTAGAATGGTGATTCTTTCTCCTAAATTGTCTTTTACTTGTTTCAAAATTGGCGCAAGTGTTTTGCAAGGCCCACACCAAGTAGCAAAAAAATCAATCAAAACAGGTTTTTCAGAATTTATAATTGTATTGAAACTAGTGCTCATTTTTTTGAATATTTGTTATTAGGAACCACACAGCCATTAGGACCACAGCCTAAATTAAAAATCGTTTGAAACAAAAAAAATAAACCAAAAGCAATAAAAAACCACTCTCGGGTTATGTAAGCTTGAACGAACAAAAACAGTGCAAAAGCCAATCTAACCCAACGCATTAGATGCCAATTTGAAAACAATAATTGTTTCATTTTTTAAAGGGAATGATGAATTCCGTATATTGTTTTGATGGCTGTTTTTTTGATGGCATTGTATCCACCAGCCACATTAATTAAATTGTGATAACCACGAGCTTTTAGTATAGAAGCCGCTATCATAGAACGATAACCGCCAGCACAATGCAAATAAAATTCTTCTTCCTTTGGAAATTCGGCTAAATGATCGTTGATATTGTCTAATGGCGTTGAAGGAACATTTTCAATATGCTCTTTTTCGTATTCATAATCTTTTCTAACATCAAAAATGATTACTTTTTCGTTTTCTTCCTTGGCTTCTTCTACAATTTCTTCTAACATCACAGCCGAAACCGAATTGACAGTATCGTATTCTAATCCTTCATTTTTCCATGTATCGAAACCTCCTTTTAGATAGCCTAATGTATTGTCATAGCCTACTCTTGCTAGTCTTAAGATACTTTCTTCTTCCCTGCCCAAAGGTGTTATCAGTAATATTGGTTGTTTGATATCGGGGATTAAAGCTCCAACCCAAGGGGCAAAATCTCCATCAATTCCAATAAAAATAGATCTAGGAACGTGACCTTTGGCATACTCATCTTGATGGCGAACATCCAAAATTACGGTGTCAATTTTATTAGCAACCATTTCAAAAGTGGTTACATCATAGGCAATTGCATCTCGAATAATATCTTCTACATTTTCATAGCCTTCTCTGTTAAGCTTAGCATTTAAAGGGAAATAAAGAGGTGGTGGCAATAATCCATCGGTCACTTCTTGAATAAATTCTTCTTTGGTCATATTGGCACGAAGCGCATAATTGACTCTTTTTTGCTCGCCAATAGTTCCCACAGTTTCGGTGCTCAAATTTTTTCCGCAAGCACTTCCTGCTCCGTGTGCTGGATAAACAATGACATCGTCAGCCAAGGTCATTATCTTGGTTCGCAAACTTTCATATAAAATTCCTGCCAACTGTTCTTTGTTCAAATTAGCAAATTTCTGGGCTAAATCAGGACGTCCTACATCGCCTAAAAATAAGGTGTCACCGCTAAAAAGAGCATAATCTTTTCCGTCTTTATCTTTCAAAAGATAGCAAACACTTTCTAGAGTATGTCCTGGAGTGTGTAAAACGGTTAAAGTGATTTCTCCCAATTTAAATACATCGCCATCGGCAGCAATATGGGACTTAAATTTGGTTTCTGCAGTAGGTCCATAAATGATTGGAGCTCCTGTTTTTTCTGCCAATGTAACATGACCACTTACAAAATCGGCATGAAAATGCGTTTCAAAAATATATTTGATTTTTGCGTTATTTTTATTCGCTTTATCGATATAAGGCTGCACTTCTCGCAATGGATCTATAATGGCGACTTCTCCTTTACTTTCGATATAATAAGCGCCTTGGGCCAAACAACCCGTATAAATTTGTTTTATTTTCATCTTCCAAAGTGTATTTATACTGTAAAATTATCTTTTTTTTTGATTGAAGCTAATTTCAGCTTCAACATTTTAGGAAATTATTATGACCAGAAAAGTTCTTTGGTTATGATAAAGATTCCCATTGCCAAAACAAACCAACCAAAACCTATTATAAGTTTTTCTTCTTTTACCTTTTTAGAAATATAATTCCCAATAAAAATACCAACAATTGATGCCGCAGTAAAGAATAACAACAGCTCCCAATCAATGACTTGATTTCCCATAACATCTCCAGTAAAGCCAATTAAAGACTGGGATGAAACTATAAAAAGTGAAGTTCCAACAGCCATTTTCATTGGTGTTTTTGCGAACAACAACAAGGTTGGAACAATCAAAAAACCTCCGCCAGCCCCAACAAATCCAGAAAGCAATCCGATAAAAATTCCCATTAAGGCAATTTTATAATAATTGAGTTTGCCTTTTTCTAAAATTGTTTTTTCATCAAAAGGTTTTATCATTCTAACCGACGCAAGAATCATTACAATGGAAAAAACAACCATAATCAGAATCGATTTGCTCAAAGTAAAATCATCGGTCGAAAACAAAATATCAGGAATGTTTGGAATAATTATTTTTCTAGTGACAAAAACCGAAATTACGGCAGGAATACCAAACAAGATCACTTTATTGAAATCTACTAATTTTTCTTTGGCTTTATGAATTCCACCAACTAGTGATGTTGTGCCAATAATAAAAAGGGAATAGGCTGTTGCCAATGTAGGTTCGATTCCCATTACATAAACCAAAATTGGCACCGAAAGTATAGAACCACCACTACCTAACATTCCGAGTATCATCCCAACAAATACCGCTAAAACATATCCAATAAGTTGAGATATTTCCATTTATAAAAAAATTATAAACACAAAATTAAAGTATTAATTTTTCCCTTTTTGCAACAAATGTTACTTATTTCAGCATTACAATGGAAGCTCTATTCAAACTAATTTTACCCTTATTTTCTAATGCTTTTAGTAAGCGAGAAACCACAACTCTTGACGTGTGCAAGTCATAAGCAATCTCTTGATGAGTAGAATGAATTTCATTAGAATTAAGTACTTTTGACTTTTCAGATAAATAATTCAATAATCGTTCGTCCATATTCATAAAAGCCAGATTATCAATAGCTGAAAGCATTTCTTTTAAACGATTGTTGTAACTGTTAAAAACATAATTTCTCCAACTGCTATACTTGCCTAACCACTCTTCCATTTTGTTGACAGGAATCATAATTAATTGTCCTTTGGTTTCGGCAACGGCTCTAATTTCGCTTTTGGTTTCGCCCAAACAGCAAGCCATTGTCATTGCACAAGTGTCTCCTTTTTCAATAAAATACAACAATAATTCGCCTTCATCAAAATCCTCACGCAATATTTTGATAGCTCCTGAAATAAGCAAAGGCATCTTTCGAATAGAATCGCCAAAATCAATCAAAATATCTCCTTCCTTGAAATCTCTCAATAAAGAAGTAGCCACAATTTCTTCAATTAATTTTTCTTCAAATAGATAGCCGTAAGTTTGTTGGAGTAATTCTTTCATTATTTAGGTTGTGAATTTTATTGGACGTAAAATTCGTTAAAAATTTCCACTTTAACCAATAAAACACCAAACACTTTGTCTGAGCTCATACTATTTACATCTTTTGGTTGATGGAATCATTTTTATTTAAAATCATTTCACTTTATGTAACAAAAGCTACAAATTGTTAAAATCTTATTCCTGAAATTTGCCCCATAATAAATACAATTCTAAAGATGAAAATACTAATTATAGGAGGAGTTGCCGGTGGAGCCACTGCTGCTGCAAGATTAAGAAGGCTGAGTGAAAAAAATGAAATCATCATTTTTGAGAAAGGAGAACACGTAAGTTTTGCTAATTGTGGACTCCCCTACCATATTGGCGGTGTCATCGAAGACCGTTCTAAATTATTGTTGCACACGCCTACTTCCCTGAAAACAAGATTTAACTTGGATGTTCGTGTTTTTAATGAGGTTTTGAAAATCAATAAAGAAGCAAAAACGGTAGAAGTTAGAAATTTAATTACCAAAGAAATTTACACAGAATCCTACGATAAATTGTTGTTATCTCCAGGTGCTGAACCTTTCAGACCCAATATTCCTGGAATTGATTCCAACAAAATAATGACACTTCGAAATGTGGCCGATATGGATCGCATCATTGCCAAAACCAAAGATTTGAAAAACATTGCCGTTGTAGGTGGAGGTTTCATCGGATTGGAAGTAGCCGAAAATTTGGTCGAAAAAGGCTTGAATGTTACCGTTATCGAATTAGGAAACCAAGTGATGGCACCGGTAGATTATGAATTTGCCAAAATGGTTCAACATCACGCTACTGCCAAAAAACTAAATATTCTAGTCAATACAGGTGTCGAAGCCTTTGAAGAAAAGGAAAATGAAATCGAATTAAAATTAAATAATGGCAAAACTATTCTGGCTGATGCCGTTGTTTTTGCCATTGGCGTAAAGCCTGAAAATGCGTTGGCAAAAGCTGCTGGACTCGATTTAGGAGTTACAGGCGGAATTGCCGTAAACGAATTTATGCAAACTTCGGATGCCAATATTTATGCTGTGGGCGATGCTGTCGAGGTTTCGCATTACATCAATCAAGCCAAAGTACTGATTCCACTGGCTTGGCCTGCTAATCGCCAAGGAAGAATTGTGGCCGACAATATTACGCGAGGAAACAAAATTTCGTATAAAGGAACTTTGGGAACGTCCATCATTAAGTTTTTTGATTTGACGGTTGCCGCTACAGGACTCAACGAAAAACTATTGAAACGCTACAATATTCCGTATCGAACAGTTACTGTTACCCGAGGCAATCACGCCAGTTATTATCCCGGAGCCACGAATATTGTTTTGAAAATGAATTTTGGCGAAGACGGAACCATTTATGGCGCGCAAGCTTTAGGACAAGAAGGTGTTGACAAACGCATTGATGTGATTGCGACTGCCATCAAAGGGAATTTGACGATTTATGATTTGCAAGAAATAGAAATAGCCTATGCTCCACCCTACAATTCCGCCAAAGATCCTGTGAATATTCTAGGTTATGTAGCCGAAAATATGCTGAACGATGATGTAAGATTCATCAATTACGACCAATTAGATGATTATCTGTTGAATGAAAATGCGGTTTTAATTGATGTGAGAAGCAAAACCGAATTCGAAAACGGAGCGATTCCAAACGCCATCAATATGGATGTGGATTCTTTGAGAGATAATCTGGATTTTTTCGACAAGAACAAGAAATATGTGATTTATTGCCAAATTGGTTTGAGAGGTTATTTGGCTCAACGCATCTTGAGGAACCACAACATTTATTCAGTAAACCTGAATGGCGGTTACGGATTATGGAAACCGTTGAATAGTTAGGGAAAATATTATGACTAGTCCTAAATAATCTGTAACGATTATTCGGGACTAGTCAGATTTGAATATTTCAAATTATTTAAAATCATTCAAAGCCTTTTCTATAATACCCAAACATTCCTGAATTTGTTCTTCAGTGATAACCAATGGCGGTGCCAAACGTATTTTGTTGCCGTGAGTGGGTTTGGCTAATAATCCGTATTCGCTGAATTTCATACAAATTTCCCAAGCCAAATCCGATTCTTCGTCGCAATTGATGACAATGGCATTCAACAGACCTTTGCCACGAACTAACGTTATTAATGAATTGCGTTGGGCAATTTCGTTCAATCCTTTTCTGAGAATAATTCCTAAACGTTCTGCATTTTCAGCTAGTTTTTCGACTTTGATTACTTCTAGAGCAGCAATGGCAACAGCTGCAGCAATTGGGTTTCCTCCAAAAGTAGAACCGTGTTGTCCGGGTTTTATCACATTCATAATTTCGTCATTGGCCAAAACCGCCGAAACCGGATAAACGCCACCAGAAAGTGCTTTTCCTAATATCAAAATATCAGGTTGGACATTTTCGTGATGTACTGCTAACAATTTTCCAGTTCTTGCAATTCCGGTTTGCACTTCGTCGGCAATGAATAAAACATTATTTTGTTCACACAGCGCTTTGGCTTTCGCCAAATAACCGTCGGAAGGCACATAAACTCCCGCTTCGCCTTGAATGGGTTCTACCAAGAAACCCGCAATATTGGGTGTGGATTGCAAAGCATTTTCCAAAGCTTCGATATCGTCATACGGAATTTTGATAAATCCAGAAGTGAAAGGACCAAAACTTTTGCGAGCCGTCTCATCGTTCGAAAAAGAAATAATAGTGGTAGTTCTTCCGTGGAAATTGTTTTCGCACACGATAATTTGGGCTTGGTTTTCAGGAATTCCTTTGACTTCATACGCCCATTTTCGACATAATTTAAGGGCGGTCTCCACGGCCTCGGCTCCCGTATTCATTGGCAATACTTTATCAAAATCAAAATAATGAGTCACATATTCTTCGTAATTCCCCAATTGGTTATTATAAAAAGCACGCGAAGTCAAGGTCAAGGTTTGCGCTTGTTGAATCATTGCATTCACAATTTTGGGATGGCAATGCCCTTGATTTACCGCCGAATAAGCCGACAGAAAATCGAAATATTTCTTGTCTTCTAAATCCCAAACAAAGACACCTTCTCCCCTTTTCAAAACTACCGGCAAAGGATGGTAATTGTGAGCTCCGTATTGATTTTCTTTGGCTATCATTTCTTCTGCTTTTGAAGAAAGTGTTGGATGATTTAGTAACATAATGATCTGTTTTAATGAAATTTATAAATACAAAATTAATTTTATTTTTTATTTAGACGCAACAAATACCAGTTTTTGACTTACATTTACATAAAATAAGTCATATTACTTTTTTATCATAAAATTTAAGTCAATTTAATTTTAACACCTATGGAAATACTCGACAAATTTGATATTTTAATTATTAAAGAATTGGAAAAAGACGGTCGAATGGCCTATTCTACTATTGCAAGCAATCTCAAAATCTCGAATACAATGGTGCATCAACGGGTGAATCGGTTAATAGAACAAGGCATTTTGCTAGGAATAAAACCCGTAATCAACGAGAAAAAAGTGGGCTATGATTGGGGCTCTTTTACAGGAATTACTTTAAACAAAGACCAAGATTCTACTCGAATTATCGAAGAATTGAAGAAGATTCCCGAAATCACCGAATGCTATTATATTTCTGGTTTGTACACACTTTACATCAAAATTTGTGCACAAAATCACGAACATATGCGCAAGATTCTTTACGAAAAAATAGATAATATTCCCGGTATTTCAAAAACCGATTCGATTATGGAATTGGGTTGTGCTTTTAAGAGAAATGTTAGTTTGTAACTAAGCAATGTGAACAAAATTAATAACTGTTTATAACCAACTATTCTGTTTAATTTTAGATATTTGTGTAAAACAATCTCATTTATGAAAAATATAAGCTATTTGTTCTTGGCAATACTAACTTATTCTAGCGTATCGTTTGCCCAATTGAAACCTGTTCAATACAAGGATGGTTCACAAATTTTGAACGGATTTGCCATTCAACCATCGAAAAAAAGCACTCAAAAACCCGGAATATTGATTCTTCCGGCTTGGATGGGAATTGACAAACTTTCTAAAGATACGGCCGAAAATTTATCTAAACTGGGTTATTATGCTTTTGTTGCTGATATTTATGGCGAAGGCAATTATCCAAAAGATTATAAAGATGCGGGTAAAAATGCAGGTTTTTACAAGACCAATTACAAAGAATATCACAAACGAATTTCGTTAGCGTTAGAACAATTAATCCTTTCTGGAGCCAATCCAGACAACATAGTAGTTATTGGCTATTGTTTTGGTGGTACGGGAGCTTTGGAAGCAGCACGAGCCCATTTGAATGTCAAAGGTGTTGTTTCTTTTCATGGCGGCTTGGGCAAAGATAGCACAAGAGCTGTAGAACTAATTTCGGCAAAAGTTTTGGTTTGTCACGGAGCAGATGATCCCTATGAATCGAAAGAGGAAATTGCGGCTTTCCAACAGGAAATGCGAGATACCAAAGCCGATTGGCAAATGATTTATTATGCCAATGCTGTGCATTCATTCACCAATCCCGAAGCAGGAAACGACAATTCCAAAGGTGCTGCTTATAACGAAAAAGCTGCCCAACGTTCGTGGGAACATTTGAAAATTTTCTTGAATGAAGTTTTCAAAAAATAAAAGCAAAACTATAATTTAACACTCAGCAAAATGAATTATTTAAAACAAATTGTTTTTTTATCGAGCCTGCAACTCTTGACGATAAGTTGTTCGAGTCAAACAGCTAAAATTAGGACCGTAGAACCTACTAATTATATAAATAAGATCACATCAGCAGATTTAAAAACGTATCTTCAAGTGATAGCTTCGGATGCAATGGAAGGTCGTGAAACGGGTTCGGCTGGTCAAAAATTAGCTGGAGATTACCTTATCAATCAATATAAATCATTCAAAATTCCATTTCCAAAAGGCGCTAAAGATTATTATCAAAAAGTTCCTGCGGATTTTATGAATGCAAAGAAAAACGAAAACTTGCCCGATTCTGAAAACATTTGGGCTTATATTGAAGGATCTGAAAAACCTAATGAAGTAATCGTTATTTCGGCACATTATGACCATGTTGGCGTGAAAAATGGCGAAGTATATAATGGAGCCGATGATGATGGATCGGGAACTGTAGCTTTATTAGAAATTGCTAAAACCTTTGCCAAAGCTAAAAAAGAAGGTCACGGCCCCAAACGTTCTATCTTAATTCTTCACGTAACTGGCGAAGAACACGGACTTCACGGTTCTAGATTTTATTCTGAAAACCCATTATTTCCGTTGGCAAACACCATAACCGATATTAATATTGATATGATTGGTCGCCGTGATGACTTGCATAAAGATTCTAATAATTATGTGTATGTAATAGGTTCCGATTATCTTTCGACCGATTTGTATAACATTTGCGAAGAGGTTAATAAAAAATATGTCAATTTGTTTTTAGATTATAAATTCAATGACAGAAGCGATCCAAATCGTTTTTACTACCGATCTGATCATTACAATTTTGCCAAACACGGTATTCCATCGGTTTTTCTTTTTAATGGTGTTCATGCAGATTATCACAAACCTACAGACGAAGTCGATAAAATTGAATTTGATGCTTTAGCCAAAAGAACGCAACTAGCCTTTGCAATAGCCTGGGAATTAGCTAATAGAGAAAATCGTCCTGTGGTGGATAAAAGCGGAAATTAATCTTTTTGGATTCTTACTTCAATAACAAAAGCCTCGGATAAAATCCGAGGCTTTTGTTATTAGTGAAATATATTTTACAATTCTTCTTTCACATCCGCATCTGGTGCATTTTTCTTTACAGACTCAATTCCGTTATCTCTTGCTGCAATGGATTCATACATTTCGCTATTGCCGATGATTTGTCCATTAGTAGCTTTCAAATTAAAATAAAATTTACCGTTTTTTGATTCTAATTTATCAAATCGAGCATCATCTTGTGAATTCTTTTTAACGGATTCAATACCGTTTTCACAAGCTGCTTTGGTTGTATAGCCTTCACTTGCTAATATTACTTGTCCATTTCCAGCTTTTAATACAAACTGAAATTCATCGTTTTTTCTTTTGCTAATTAAAATTGTTCCCATATATTTTGATTTTAATTAATTAATAAAATGCAATTTAAAAAAATATAACTAATTAAAAGTTAACAAATTAATAATTATTCGAACAAAACATTACTCCACAAAAAAAGCCTCGAATTTCTTCGAAGCTTTTGCGTTCTGGGTGGCTGACCGGGTTCGAACCGGCGACCCTCGGCACCACAAACCAATACTCTAACCAGCTGAGCTACAACCACCATTTTTTAACGAGTGCAAATATAATACTAAAGTTTGCTTTTGCAAAGAAAAAAATAAAAAAATTACATCAAATTGCTTAAACTATTGACTGCCAAATATCTTTCGACTGTGAAACCTTCGGCAAAATCAGTACCAATTAATCTTCCCAAATCCTGAGCGCGATAATTCAGGCTTTCCAAGAAGTTTTTCGATGCAATCAAGGTTTCGGGTTCGTTGGAATTTGGATTGTAAAACTGAGAACCGTAGGCCAAAATAGCTTCGACTCTTTTCTCATTAAACCCTGTTATATCTACCACAAAATCGGGTGTTATATTTTTCCATTGAATGTAATGATAGACTAATTTAGGTCGCCAAACTTGTTGTTTATCACCCTTGTGTTCCGTTTCAATTTTCATTAATCCAGACAAAAAACAAGAGTCTGAAACTAACTTACTTCCTTTTCCGTGATCGATATGGCGGTCGTCAATGGCATTGCAAATTACAATTTCAGGCTGGTATTTGCGAATCATCTCAATGATTTTTAATTGGTGTGCTTCATCATTCACAAAAAAACCATCACGCATATCCAGATTCTCCCGAATAGAAATGCCTAATATTTTTGCAGCATCCGCCGCTTCTTGATTCCTGATTTCAACTGAACCACGAGTTCCTAGTTCACCACGAGTCAAATCGATGATTCCCACTTTTTTCCCTAACGAAATTTCTTTGGCTAATGTTCCTCCACAACCTAATTCTACATCATCTGGATGTGCACCGAAGGCTAATATATCTAATTTCATTTTTTGTTTTAGGTTTAAAGTTTAACTCTTTCTTTATTCTATTCCCTATTTTCTAAAATTCTTTTCATCGTACCCGATTTATTGATGCTTTCCTCCCACTCTTTTTCGGGAATACTATCTTTGGTAATTCCGCAACCCATATATAAATGGGCTTGTGAATTGCTAATTTCCATTGAGCGCAAATTTACAAACAAATCGGTTTTGTTATTCATATTTAATTCTCCCAAAAAGCCGGTGTAAAAAGTACGGGCGTAATTTTCGTTTTCTAAAATAAATTTTTTAGACTCAAGTTTTGGCAAACCACAAACGGCGGGTGTTGGATGCAATAATTGAATGACTTGTTGCAAACTTGAACTCGATTTTAAAGTTCCAGAAATATCTGTTTTTATATGCCAAATATTTCCTGCTTTTAAACTATAAGGTTTTGAAACTAATACTTCCGAAGCCACATTTTTCAATTTATCTACAATATAATCGGTCACATATTGTTGTTCTTCTTGCTCTTTTTTGGGCCAAACAACTACATTAGAACCAGTATCTTTTTGTGTTCCTGCCAAAGCCATAGTATGAAATTGATCTTCATTGGCTTTCAACAATTGCTCGGGCGTTGCTCCCAGCCAAGTTCCTATTTTTGGATGATAAAAACAATATACAAACGTAGTTGGATAGGTTTGAACCAATTTTTTAAAGGTGTTAATCAAATCAAAATCAACCAAATTCAAGGTTTCTTTTCGAGACAAAACTACTTTTTTGAATTCGTTATTTGTTATGGCTTGAATTCCTTTGGCAACCAAATCTTCAAACTGATTTTTAACGGTTACATCAGGTGAATTTAATTGTATATCAGTAATAGAGTTTTCTTTATTTTGAAAATTAGCACTAATAATTTCAGACTGATTTTCAGGAATTAAGTAGGTTTGGTTTCCGTCAAAAGAGGCAAAAACAAAGCCTTTTTCGTTGAAATCTTTAACTTCGAACAAGTTATCGTTTTGCTGTAAAAGCCCTATAATCTTATCTGTATTGGGTTTGTTGTAGATTACAAAAGGTAAGTTTTTATTATAATGTGTCTTGACTTTTTCTAAAATTTTTTCCATTATAAATCTTTGCTTTTTCGCTTTGGAAGTATCATAGTAGTCAATTTGCAAATCGAAATTAAAGACTCATTTTCGTCGGTAATTCGAATTTCCCAAAGATGAATACTGCTTCCTTTGTGCATAATTCTAGCAGTTGCCGTAACTATTCCATTTCGTTTTGATTTGACGTGATTGGCCGAGATTTCAATTCCTCGCACTTCGCTTTGTTCTCCGTTTACAAATAAAAAAGAGGCTGCACTCCCAACACTTTCTGCCAAAGCCACCGTAGCTCCGCCGTGCAACAATCCCATAGGTTGATGAACCGAAGGGTTTACTGGCATTGTTGCTACTAAAAAATCAGGTCCAGCATCGGTGTATTTGATATTTAGAGTTTGCATCAAAGTATTTTCTGAAATTGAATTGCAATAATGAAGGATTTTTTCTTTGTCGAATGTCATTGATTTTGCTTTAAAGTGTAAAATTAGATAAAAGAGAGTAAAAACAAATGCTATTATAACTTCAAATTTGAAAAACCTTCTTTATTCCAAATAGAATTTGCTATTTTTACAAAAAATTCAATCGAAATGCGTCAGTTTACTTTTCTTTTTTTTATTGGAATCCTTATTTCTCTTAGTTCATGCCGAACAGATTTTGAAACCATACCAAGCACAGGAGATTTAAAATTCTCAAAAGACACCATTTATTTAGATACTGTTTTTACAAACATTGGCTCGAGTACTTACACGCTAAAAGTGTACAATCATAGCAAAAATGACATCACAATTCCAACCATTCAATTAGGAAAAGGACTAGCTTCAAAATACCGAATGACAGTTGACGGAATGCAAGGCAATCAAGGTAAAATATTTAATAATGTGAATCTTTTGGCCAAAGATAGTTTGTATATTTTTATTGAAACCACCGCCAATATTGCCGATGCCAACCCAACCGATTTTCTTTATACAGATCAAATTCAATTTGATGGAGGAAGTAATCTTCAAAAGGTAGAATTAGTAACACTTATTCAAGATGCCGTTTTTCTTTACCCCCAAAAAAATAGTGATGGTACAACCGAAACCCTTCCTATAGGTGATGAAGAAATTTATGGTTTTTATTTAGACCCGAATGATCCTGTAAATGGCAATGAACTGAAATTTACCAATAAGAAACCCTATGTAATTTATGGTTATGCAGCAGTTCCGTCTGGAAAAACGGTCACTTTTGATCCTGGGGCAAGAGTACATTTTCACGCCAATTCTGGACTTATTTTAGCCACTAATGCTTCTTTAAATGTAAATGGAAGTATTTCGACAACCGATAAATTAGAGAACGAAGTAATTTTTGAAGGAGATCGATTAGAACCAGATTTTGCAGATGTTCCCGGACAATGGGGTGCAATTTGGCTCACAGATGGTAGTACTAATCATAAAATAAATCATTTAACGATAAAAAATGCTGCGATTGGATTATTGATTCAAAACAATAATGGGACAACAGTTGACATCAAAAATACTCAAATTTACAATTCGTCTAATTATGGAATTCTTGCCCAAACTGCCAAAATTAATGGTGAAAATCTAGTCATAAATAATGCAGGGTTAGGCAGTTTAGCTTGTACTTATGGTGGAGATTATAAATTTACACATTGTACTTTCAACAATAATTGGAATAGCTCGAATCAAGTTGCACTTTTGGTGAATAATTATTTTACTGGTGCCGTTCCAGAAGTAAAAGATTTGACAGCTGCCACCTTCAATAACTGTATTATTTATGGTTCGTATTCAAACGAAATGATTTTGAATAAAAAAGTAGGTGCCACATTTGTTTATCAATTCAATAATTGTCTTATTAAGTTTGATAATACTTCAAATCAATACACCACACATCCTGAATATCAATTCACTACTGATCCAACACATTATAACGCCATAATCCAAAATAAAGACCCAAAATTCTTTAAAATATCCGAAAACAAACTTAATATTGACGATACTTCTGCGGCTTTCCAAAAAGGAAATGCAACTTATCTTGTACCTTTGGATGTTATAGGAAACACCAGAATTTTGCCCCCGGATTTGGGTGCTTATCAAAGTAAAGCTTTTCCAAAATAAATGTTGTTAAATTAACTTACAGAATTATCTTTTAACCCTGACTTATTTCTAAGTTTGTACTTCATTTAATAAAATAAAATATTCTATAAAATAGCATTCCATGAAAATAAAATTACTTCTTACCGCATTATTATTTTCTCTTATTTCTTATGCCCAAATCCCCGCCGGATATTATAATACCGCAACTGGAACTGGCTATACTTTAAAAACTCAATTATACAATATTATCAAAGGGCATACTGACAATGGGTATGCTGGTTTGTACACCACGTATCAAACATCGGATAGAGATTACTATTATGAAAATGATGGAACAATTTTGGATATGTATTCTGAAAATCCAACAGGAATTGATCCTTACAATTATTCTGCTGGTACAACTCAAAGATGTGGAAACTATTCTTCCGAAGGAGATTGTTACAATAGAGAACACATCATTCCTCAGTCTATTTTTAATTCAAGCTCTCCAATGGTTTCCGATGCCCATTTTATCACTCCAACCGATGGCAAAGTGAACGGAATGAGAAGTAATTATCCTCACGGAACTGTAGCTTCTGCTTCTTGGACATCCAAAAATGGCAGCAAACTGGGTTCAAGCGGAGTTTCCGGCTATTCCGGCACTGTTTTCGAACCAATCGATGAATTTAAGGGAGATATTGCTCGAATGTATTTCTATTTTGCTACTCGCTACGAGAACACCGTTTCTGGTTATGGTTACGATATGTTTAATAGCACAAGCGATCAAGTTTTTACATCTGAATTTTTAAGTATATTATTGACTTGGAACGCACTAGACCCGGTAAGTCCAAGAGAAATTGCTCGAAACAATGCCATTTATGCACAACAAAATAACAGAAACCCTTATATTGACCATCCAGAATATGTACAAAAAGTATGGAATCCAACAGCAGATACTCAGGCTCCAACCGCTGCCACAAGTTTAACCGTAACAGGAACAACTTCAAGTACTGTTTCATTAAGTTGGGTTGCTGGTACAGATAATATAGCGGTAACCAGCTATGATATTTATGTAAATGGTATCTTAAAAACAGCTACATCAGGTCTAACAGCGACAATAACCGGACTTTCAGCTTCTACAACATACTCTTTTTACGTTATTGCAAAAGATGCAGCAGTAAATTCATCCCCAGCAAGCAATGCCATAAATGGTACAACAACTGCATTTGTACCTGACACACAAAACCCAACAGCTGCTACAAGTTTAGCTATAACCAACACTTTATCTACAAAAATATCATTAAGTTGGCTTGCAGGCACTGACAATATTGGTGTTACTGCTTATGATATTTATGTAAATAGTATTTACAATTCTTCAGTAACTGGAACAGTTGCCACCATTTCAGGATTAACAGCTTCAACCAATTATACCTTTTATATAATTGCCAAAGATGCGGCGGGAAATTCTTCTGTTTCCAGCAATTCTGTAAATGGTACAACTTTGGCTGCAGGAAACGACATAACTATTTGTGCCACAGAAAGTTTTGAAAACATGACTGCTGGAGCTTCTTCTTATGCAACAAGAACTTGGACTGGAGATTCTGGATTAGATTGGACAGCCACAGACGCACGAACAGATCAAACCATTAATACCAAAGCAATTTGTATTCGAAATGGTTCATTATCTGCATTGTCAGCTTCGAACGGAATTGGAAATCTTACCGTAACAACACAATTAAAATTTTCAGGAACTGCCAGTACATTTAATGTATTAGTAAATGGAAATGTTGTTGGTACAATTCCTTATAGTGCGACAACGACCACTTCAACCCTAACAGGGATTAATGTTTCGGGTGATGTAATTGTAAGTTTAGTAAATGCATCTACATCAAATCGTGTTGCCATAGACGACCTTTCTTGGACTTGTTATTCTGGATTAGGTCTTCAAACTTTAACCAAAAAGGATTTCAAAATTTTCCCAAATCCATCCAACGGAAATTTCAACATTATTTTTGATAATGCCAATGAAGTTCATTCTATCGAAATAATCTCATTATTGGGACAAAAAGTCTTTGAAAAAAAGAATGTGCAAAGCGCTTCTGTTTCAGTAACCAATCTTCAAAAAGGAACTTATTTGATAAAGGTCACGAAAGATTCGAAATCCAGAACGGAGAAGATAATCATCAACTAAATCTAAAGCGTCCCTATAAAAATTGGGACGCTTTTTTTTTTAATCTTAATTGATTAAATTTGCGCACAAAACAACACTAACTTCACAATCATAATGATTCATTTCTTTGAAAACCAAAGCAAGACTCTTTTTGCAGTTCACACGAGCGAAAGCGAAATTTCGACCGAAGACATTTCAAAACTCAACTGGCTTTTTGCCGACGCTAATAAAATTGAAGAATCCGTACTGACGGATTTTTTTGTTGGCCCTCGCGCCACGATGGTTACGCCCTGGAGTACTAACGCCGTGGAAATTACCCAAAATATGGGAATTTCTGGAATCATTCGAATTGAAGAATTTTATAAAGTATCCGAAGATTTTACCGATTTCGATCCGATGCTTTCGCAAAAATATACCGAGTTGAATCAAGATATTTTTACAATTCACATTCAACCCGAAGCCATACTAAACATTGGCGATATCGCTGCTTACAACCAATCGGAAGGATTGTCATTAAGCGTTGAAGAAGTAGAATATTTGAATAATTTGTCCACCAAATTAGGCAGAAAACTGACTGATTCCGAGATTTTCGCTTTCTCCCAAGCCAATTCAGAACACTGTCGCCACAAAATTTTCAACGGAACTTTTGTGATTGACGGCGTGGAAAAAGAAACTTCTCTTTTCAAATTAATCAAAAAAACATCGCAGGAAAATCCTAACGATATCGTTTCGGCTTACAAAGACAATGTGGCTTTTGTAAAAGGACCAAGAGTGCAACAATTTGCCCCAAAAACTGCCGACAAGCCTGATTTTTACGAAATAAAAGAATTTGATTCGGTTATCTCCTTAAAAGCAGAAACTCATAATTTCCCAACCACCGTGGAGCCTTTCAACGGAGCCGCAACAGGTTCAGGAGGTGAAATTAGAGATCGTTTAGCAGGAGGACAAGGTTCGTTGCCAATGGCAGGAACGGCGGTTTATATGACATCTTATTCTCGTTTAGAAAATGACAGACCTTGGGAAGATGCCGTTGCCGAAAGAAAATGGTTGTATCAAACGCCAATAGATATTTTGATAAAAGCTTCGAATGGAGCTTCTGATTTTGGAAATAAATTTGGACAACCGTTGATTACCGGTTCGGTTTTGACTTTCGAACACGAAGAAAACAACCGCAAGTTGGGTTACGACAAAGTAATTATGCAAGCGGGTGGAATTGGTTACGGAAAACTAGATCAAGCCATCAAACACAAGCCACAAGAAGGCGACAAAATTGTTATCCTTGGTGGAGAAAATTATAGAATTGGAATGGGAGGCGCTGCGGTTTCCTCAGCAGATACCGGTGCGATGAGTTCCGGAATCGAATTGAATGCCGTGCAACGTTCGAACCCTGAAATGCAAAAACGTGCTGCCAATGCCATTCGTGGTTTGGTAGAAAGCGACCATAATCCAATCGTTTCCATTCACGATCACGGTGCCGGCGGACACTTGAACTGTCTTTCGGAATTGGTGGAAGAAACTGGTGGATTGATTGATTTGGATAAATTGCCTGTGGGTGACCCTACCCTTTCAGCAAAAGAAATTATTGGTAACGAATCCCAAGAAAGAATGGGATTGGTTATTGGTCAAAAAGACATTGATTTACTTCAGAAAATTGCAGATCGGGAACGTTCTCCAATGTACCAAGTGGGTGACGTTACGGCGGATCACCGTTTTACATTCGAATCAAAAACTACCGGTTTAAAACCTATGGATTATGCCTTGGAAGATTTCTTCGGAAGTTCTCCCAAAACCGTAATGACAGACAAAACTGTTGATTATAATTATCCTGCATTAGCATATGACAAAAAAAATATTTCCACTTATTTAGAGCAAGTTTTGCAACTAGAAGCTGTTGCCTGTAAAGACTGGTTGACCAACAAAGTTGACCGCTCGGTAACCGGACGAATTGCCAAACAGCAGTGCGCCGGACAATTGCAACTTCCGCTGAATAATGTGGGCGTGATTACCCTCGATTATCAGGGCGAAAAAGGATTGGCAACCACCATTGGCCACGCACCAGTTGCAGTTGCCAAGCCTGCCAAGCGACTTTTACATTGCCTACCTAGACACCGATGGTTCGCTGCTGATTGGTTTGGTTTCATCTGCCGGCGGTAACTCAAACGACGTGCCAAACACCTCAAACTTTTCTTCAAATTATGTGCGAGCCACAAACGGAATTCCATTTGAAGTGAACGGTAAAGGTCAGATCTCTGACGATGCAGGCACCCGCGGTTGGCGAATGGTTGCCGTGCCGCTTACTGGCATGCCAGGTTCGCTAGTGGTTGCCCTACCTACCGGTGCCAACAGCGCGCTGCTTGCTCAATACGGATTAATCGGTGGCGGCTTTGGTGCGCTACTGCTAATTCTTTCAGGGCTAAGTATTTGGCTGACCATCAACTCTGCACTCAAGCCACTAAACGAGGTTGAGCGCACTGCCGAGGCGGTTACCGAGGGTGACATTTCAAAGCGCTTGATTGAGCAGGATGGCGACACAGAGATTGCTCGACTAAATCGCTCACTCAACACGATGCTCGACGGCATTCAAACCGCGATGCAGGATCGTTCCAAGACGCTAGATCAGATGCGCAGATTTGTATCCGATGCCAGCCACGAGCTTCGCACTCCCCTGGTATCGGTGCGTGGCTACGCAGAACTTTACCGAATGGGTGCACTTAAGAAGCCGGAGCAAATTGGTGAGGCAATGGAGCGCATCGAGAGCGAAGCGGTTCGAATGACCGGTTTGGTCGAGAGCCTGCTAACTCTTACTCGCATGGACGAGGCAACCAAGCTGGAACTTAAAAAGACCAACATGGTTTCGCTGGCAATCGATGCGGCTAAAGATGCATCAGTAGCCGATGGCAAGCGAAAGATTGTGGTCACCGATCTTGATGGCAAGGCAACCTCCGATGACGCAGTTGTTGAGGCAAAGGTTGATGCAAATTCAATGCGTCAGGTGCTAACCAACCTGCTGGCCAACGCGTCACGTTTTTCACCTGCCGGCGCACAGATTGAAATTGCCCTAGACAACAATGCAAAGGTTGATGGTCGTCGTCACCTGCTGCTTGAGGTTCGCGATCACGGCGAGGGAATTCCAGAACAGCTTCGCGAAAAGATTTTTGAGCGCTTTTACCGCGTTGATAATTCACGCAACAGTGAAACCGGTGGCTCTGGTCTTGGGCTAGCAATCGTTTCAACGATTGTTGCTCGCCACTGAGGCACCATCGTTGCCACCGAGACCCCTGGCGGCGGCGCTACCCTGCGCGTAGCCATCCCTGTCTAAACGACTGGCTTTTCCACAGAACCGGGCTGAGCGCCCTGCAGCAGCTGATCAACACCGATTTTTTGTTCATGACTAATTTC
>ERZ1034365.303-NODE-303-length-27585-cov-3.276392_pt1 | contig 27585 bp, 22 predicted proteins | sample MGYA00520615_ERZ1034365 | MGnify/ENA primary metagenome ERZ1034365 (study PRJEB33736, sample SAMEA104284505) | Azolla filiculoides | biome: Urban; feature: Water surface; material: Ditch water | place: Netherlands | collected 2015-10-28 | depth 0-0.1 m ...
TAGTAAAAACAAAAAAAGTTATGGCAGCCGTATAATTATGCTTCATTACTTCTTCTGCAAAATACGCAAAATGTCCGGTAACATTTGTTGTCAAAGTTTTAATCGCTAAAACTCCGGTTACATTCACAATTCCCGCCACAAATGACAACAGTGTTGCCAAACGTAAATTATGAATAAAAGTTCTGTTTTTGCCTTGATGTCGAAACATGATATGATTTATTCCTCAAATTTACAACAAAGAAACGCGAAACAACCTTTGTTGAATTTATTGTTTTTGATATTTCTTTTTCTTTAATAAATCAGAAGCCGTTTGGTAATAAGAGATTGTTTCATCAACTAAATCTTTTCTTTCTTTGACCAACGGAATTTGTTCATAATAAATCTGGAAATCTTGTGCTACTTTTTGGTTTGGTTTTAAATTCAACTGAAACTGTTTGACCTGTTGTTTTGGAGAAATAACTGTTAAAACATTATCTTTTATATACCCCAAATCCTGATATGTCGCAATTAATGCTCTTGGCTGATAAGTAGTTTTTAGTACATCTTGCCCGTAAAATTTACTTTGATAATTAAAATTCAATAAGCCAAATAGGGTAGGCATAATATCTATTTGAGACATTAGATTAGTATATTTTTGCGGTTCTATAAAACCAGGGCTGTAAATCATAGCCGGAATTCGGTATTTATCTACCGGAAGTTCTGTTTTACCGGCACTCGAAGCACAATGGTCCGCAAGAATAACAAAGACAGTATTTGCAAACCAAGGTTGTTTTTTGGCCATTTCAAAGAATTTTTTGATCGCAAAATCAGTATATTTTACACCTCCGTCACGAGATTTCGCATCTCCGGGAATATCAATTTTATTGTTAGGATACGTAAATGGTCTGTGATTACTAACCGTCATAATATGGTTAAAAAACGGCTTGTTTTGCTTTGCCTCCTGATTCATTACAGCAATAGCTTTAGTATACATATCCTCATCGCAAACGCCCCAAATATTATCAAAAGTGATTTCGTTTGGCAAAAATGATTTCTTGTCAACAATGCCATATCCGTTTCCGGAAAAGAAATCCTGCATATTATCAAAAAATGCATCACCCCCATATAAATATTTCACATTGTATCCTTTTTGTTTGAAAACATTTCCAGTCGAAAATTTATTTTTATTGTCCTGTCTTTTAACCACACTTTCTCCTGCAGTGGGTGGAAAACATAAGGTTACTGCTTCAAGTCCGCGAACCGTTCTGTTTCCTACAGCATAAAAATTGGTAAACAATAAACTTTTTGTGGATAAACTATCTAAAAAAGGAGTAATATTTTGCTCATTCCCATACGTTTTCATAAAATCAGCACTGAAACTTTCTATCGTAATCAGCACTACGTTTTTATGGTTTTCAGCAGCATTACTTTTGATGTATCGCAGTGTAGATTCATCAGATATATCAGGGATTTGCTGTTTTAATAATGCATAAGCTTCAGCATTTGGAATCGTTTTATAAAACTTAAAATAATCTAATTCACTGTGTATAAATGCCAAATAGAATTTATAAACACCATTAGATTGCAATTCATTTGTAAAAATGTTTTGTGAATCTTCTTTAGAGGCTAAAAAAGGAATTACAGATAATGAAAGTCCCAAAAGCACCAGGTAAATTCCGGAGATTTTAATTTTTTCAGCAAAAACAGGAATATTCTCAATATAATTTTTAGATCGTTTTACAACAAAATAAGTTACAATTCCAGCAATAATAAATAATGCTGTGAATAATGGTATCACGGGATAGGATTGCATGATGTTCCCAATAACCTCATTGGTATAAACCAAATAATTTACGGCTATAAAATTATATTTTACACCAAATTCGTTCCAAAAAAAGTATTCACTTATTGCGTTTTGCAAAATTAAAACCACAAAAAGAAAAAGAACAAAAGTAAAAAGCCAAAATCTAATTTTACTTCTATATTTTGGAAGAAACAATAACAGTCCAAAAAGAAATGTTTTTAAACCTATGAAAATCATTCCTATTTTTGGCAATGCACCACCGTATTCATTGAGAATTGTGTTGCCAAAAGAAACATATAAAAATAAAGCCACTAACACTCCAAAAATGATATAACCTGTAGGTTTCAGGTATTTTGAATTGGATATAAAAATAAGATAAAGCCATAAAAAGCCACTCAGAACCGTAAATACAAAAAAGTCAGATATTAAACCTAATGTAAAAATCTTGATGGTATCCGTCCAAACAAATGTAGATTGAGTAATGGGATGAAAGAGTAAAACGATTCTTAAAATAAAACTTACCGAAATATAAAAAAGTGTAAGGTTATAGAAAGGAGAAAATTTTTTCAACAATTGCATAGTAATTAATTTAAAATACAAATGTAACTTCTATTTTGATAATTTTTTTTAAGACTCACTTAATTTTATGAAAATTAAAATTTACTTAAACTAAAAATAGTACTTTTTATGCCAATTATTAAATCCATAATTTTTTTCTAACCCCAAATTATCGAGTTGAATTCATTTTTATGTTTATTTAATAAGTAGGGTATTTTTTCTCTGGCTTGTTATTTAATAACATAAATCAAAAAAATTATGACCAGAAAATATTTTTTTTCCAAAGTAGCGCTTAGCATAAAAACAGTATTACTTCCAACTTTAATTGCTAATCATCAAAGGAATCGTATAATTTGAAGAAACATAAAACAGCATTTGTTGGAACAACACTATTCATTTTTGTTTAATTTTAAAAAATAATCCATTGAAAATCAATTAAATCAACACCGAATCAAACTTTTTTAAATAAAAATTAACTACTAAATTAATTCTGTCTTAATTTTTATGATTGAAAAACTATTGCGTATAATAAATAGATACTTTTGCGTTACAATTAATTAAAATTTTTAATCTAAAATAATGAAAAAATATATAATTATCCTCTTCCTTTTCATTGGAACGATTGGATATTCACAAAACTGGAAAACTAATTTTGAAGAGGCTAAAATTGAAGCCACTAAAGAAAATAAAAATATTCTTTTGGTATTCTCCGGATCAGATTGGTGCGCTCCATGTATGAAACTAGAAAATGTGGTATGGAAATCAGATGCTTTTCAAGCGGAAGCCGCAAAAAGTTGGGTTATTTACAAAGCTGATTTTCCAAAGAAAAAAGCCAACCAATTATCCTCTGAATTATCGGAAAGAAATAATAAACTAGCTGAAAAATATAATAAAAACGGAAGCTTTCCGCTTGTTGTCCTTTTGGATAAAACCGGAAAAATAATCGGAATGACCGGTTTCAAAAACGTTTCGGCTGTAGATTACATCGCACTCATTCACTCATTCGAAAAATAATGCAAAAAGCAATAACTGTATTTTTTTTATGCCTCACATTCGCTTCTTTTGGACAAATTGCTCACAAAAGAAAATTATCCATGTTGGGAAGTCCGTTTGAAGTTACCGCTGTTGCAAATGATACGGTAAAAGCAAACGAATATATTGATTTGGCTGTAGCCGAAGTAAAACGTATTGAAAATTTAATTTCCGATTGGATTCCGACCACACAAATATCAGAAATCAACAGAAACGCAGGAATTAAACCCGTTAAAGTAGATGCCGAAGTATTTCAATTAGTAGAACGTGCGATTAAAATTTCCCAAATCACATCTGGTGCTTTTGATATTTCATATGCATCGATGGATAAAATTTGGAAATTTGACGGCAGCATGAAAGAAATGCCAACCGAAGAAGCTATCAAAAAATCAGTGGCTAAAATTGGCTATCAAAATATTATTTTAGATAAAAAAGAACAAACTGTTTTCTTGAAAGTACAAGGAATGAAGTTAGGTCTTGGCGGAATCGGTCAAGGTTATATTGCTGATAAAGTAAAAGATTTACTCTATTCTAAAGGTTGTCTTTCAGGAATTGTGAATGTTTCCGGAGACATAAATGCCTGGGGAAAACAACCCGACGGAAAGCCATGGACAATAGGAATTGTAAATCCTTTGAATAAAAACAAAATTTTCGCCACTTTTCCGCTCAACGATAATGCAGTGGAAACATCTGGAAGTTATGAAAAATATGTTATTTTCAACGGAATCAGGTATTCTCACATCATTGATCCCAGAACAGGTTATCCGGCAATGGGAGTTGTAAGTGTATCTGTTTTTGCAAAACAAACTGAAATTGCGGATGCTTTGGCTACTGGGATTTTTGTACTCGGAGTAGAAGTTGGTTTGGATTTAGTCAATCAACTCAAAGGAATTGAATGTATCATCGTTGATGACAAAGGAAAAATACATTCTTCAAAAGGAATAGACATAAAAAAATTCGAATAAAAAGAGAAATAAAATGATACAGAAAATAGTTTTTTTGTTTTTGATTGTAACGGTTCTTCAATCTTGTAATTCCGTTAAAGAATATGAAAAAGTGGCTATAAATGACCCCGATATGAAACTTTCTGCCAGAACTTCAGAACGATATGAAACTGCTTTTCAAGTATATAGAGAAGCTGCTGCTGGTGCCAATGGAGGAAAATCTGGTGGTGGTTGCGGTTGTAATTAATTATTGAATACACCAAATCGTTTAATATAATTTTCAAAATATTTAAAATGAAAATAAGAATTGTAGTGCTTTTATCACTCATTGGATTTGTTGCTTTTTCACAAGAGAAAGACACAACTGTGGTATTCAAAAAAAGGGTTTTAGAAAGTACAGAAGTAGATTTTTTAGCTAGTTATTACAATCAAAATGGATCAAAATCTGTTGTTTCAGGAGGAATTGGTTCCGAGAAATTAACCGATATCGCTTCAAATATAGTAGTAAATATGCCTATAAATGACGATGCGACTTTGACTATAGATTTAGGTATATCAGCTTATTCATCAGCATCTTCCAGTAATATAAATCCATTTAATTCTACTGGAGCTTCCGGTGGCGGTGATGATGACGACGATGACAGAATATCAAATAATAAAGTGGCCGCACCCGCGAGCGGACCTTACGGATCACCTTGGCAAGCTTCATCGGGAGCTTCAAAAAGTGATCAATTAACAGCAATATCAGCAAATTATGCACACAGTAGCGACTCCCGAGATTTTATTTGGAACGCAGATGTTTCTTTTTCTAATGAATACGACTATACTTCAGTAGGCTTTGGTGGTGGAATCGCAACACTTTTCAACGAAAAAAACACCGAATTAAGCCTGAAAGCTAATGTGTATTTAGATCAATGGAGACCAATATACCCAACAGAACTTCACGAATATTCTATTTATGGTGCTAACTTTTTGAACCAAGGTTATTTTAGCGGCGTTACCGTTTTAGATCAAAACGGACAATCAACAACTGCTTATTTACCTTCTGCATTCAAAACTATTGCTTCTGTAAACAGAAACTCTTATTCAGCATCGGTTGGATTTTCTCAGGTAGTTTCAAAAAAATTACAATTATCTATTTTCTTTGATGTTTTGCAACAACAAGGTTTGCTGTCTACACCATATCACCGAATCTATTTTGCAGATAAAGCAAATTATTATATCGGACAATCACAATACATCAACAACTATGAAAGCGCGAGTAATTCAGGCGTTTTTAAACTGGCCGATGACATCGAAAGATTACCTGACAGTCGCTTTAAACTGCCAATTGGCGCTAGATTAAATTACTACATCAATGAGCGTTTTGTATTGAGAACGTATTACCGTTTTTATTCTGATAATTGGGATATACAATCTCATACTGCCAGCATAGAGCTGCCTATAAAATTATCCGATAGGTTTACGGTTTTCCCAATGTATCGTTATTATACACAAACAGGTTCTAAATATTATGCACCATACGAAACCCATTTATCAACAGAAGAATTCTATACTTCTGATCCAGATTTAGCCACATTTGATGCTAATCAATACGGTTTTGGAATCAATTACACTGATATTTTTACAGGAGCAAAAATCTGGAAATTAGGTTTAAAAAATATCGACTTTAGATTCAATCATTACGAAAGAAGTGATAATTTAAAGGCAAATATTGCTACCATTGGCTTTAAGTTTATAATGCAATAAAAAATGAAAATTCTAATAGTTGAAGACGAAATAGGAATTGCCAATTTTCTAAAACAAGGTTTAGAGGAGGAAGGCTACGATGTTTTGGTGGCTAATGACGGAGAAACAGGATACGAATTGGCTTTAAGCCAAAAAGTAAATGTGATTCTTTTGGATTGGATTTTGCCAAAAATGACAGGCATTGAAGTGTGTAAATCCATTCGGAAAACGGATACAAAAACACCTATTATTTTTCTAACCGCCAAAGATACGGTTCAGGAAACCATTGAAGGATTAAAAGCGGGTGCCAATGATTACATCAAAAAACCATTTAGTTTTGATGAATTAGTGGAGCGTATTAAAATTCATTTCAGAAATGAAAATGCCGATGATATTTTAACTCTTGGAAACATAAAAATAATTCAATCTAAACATCAAATTTTTGTCGAAAATCAAGAAATTGTATTCACGCAAAGGGAATTTGAATTATTAGTGTATCTCATCAAAAATAAAGGAAAAGTATGTACCCGAAACCAAATTATAGAAGATGTTTGGGACATTCATTTTGAATATGACACCGGTGTGATTGATGTTTTTATGAATGCTATTCGAAAAAAACTCAATCTTAACAAAGATGAAGAACTCATCAAAACCATTCGTGGGGTTGGTTATATTGCTAACGACTTAAACTAAAAGATGTTTTCATTCTCCTATAAAAACAGAATCGCCTTCAATTATATCTTAAGCACTGGCTTATTGATTTCGGTGGTGTTTTTTGTAATTTATAAAATCATAAATTTTAGCGTAAACAATCACATCAATGATGATATTCAAACCGAAGTAGAGAAACATCTTGAAGAAATTGAAATTGACAGAAACAATACCTATTTGATTCAAGTTGACCAATGGAGAGCGCGTGAGCATAATACAGTGAATGTAAATCCGGTTTTTGTACAGTTTTTAGACATTAATGATAAACTAATTGATAAATCTCCAAATCTTAAAGGACTTCAACTCAAGTTATACAACTATCAATTAGACAATCAATTTATTGATACTTATCTAAATAAAAAACCAATTCGTCAGATACAAGTACCTCTTTTTGACGAAAAAAAAATTGTAGGACATCTTTTTGTGGCCATGTCGCTTGATGATGCCACCATGATTTTGACTAATTTAAGAAATACACTTTACATCGCTTTTCCGCTGATATTGATTGTTTTATTTCTTATTGCCCGTTTAATTGCCGGCAGAAGTATAAAACCGGTAACCATGATTACCGAAACATCCCGAAGAATCACAAAAGATAATCTGAAAGACCGAATCGTTTTACCACAAAATAAGGACGAATTATACGTACTTTCTAAAACAATAAATGATTTATTAGACCGCATAGAAAACGCTGTTGAACGCGAAAAACAATTCACTTCTGATGCGTCACACGAACTGCGAACTCCTTTAACGGTATTAAAAGGCACTCTCGAAGTTTTGATTAGAAAGTCCAGAACTCAAGCCGAATATGAAGATAAAATAAAGTATAGTATTACCGAAGTCAATCGCTTGAATAACTTGGTTGATCAATTGCTGTTACTGGCTCGTTTTGAGAATCAAAAACAAAGTTTGAAAATTGAAAAAGTATATTTGAACGCTTTGATTTTAGATATATTAACGCTGTATTCGGGGAAAATAAACACGAAGAAAATCACAATAAACCATTCTTTTTCAAAAGATTATTTCATTGAATCGGATAATTATCTGGTCTCAATTATTATTAGCAATATTATCAGTAATGCGATAAAATATTCTGAAGAGCAAGGCGAAATCTCAATAATTCTTTCTAAAAAGGAAGGAAAAACGATTTGCACCATTTCGGATAACGGAATTGGTATTGCTGCTGAGGATTTAGATAAAATTTTCAATCCTTTTTATCGCTCAAGTCCAACAAATCATCCCGAAATAAAAGGATCTGGTTTAGGCCTTTCGATAGTTAAAAAAATAGCCCAATTACTGCATACAAAATTCGAAATTAAAAGCGAAATCAATCACGGAACAGTAGTGATTTTAAGTTTTGATTAAGCCGACCTTAAGTTGTTCTTAAGTTATTCCTTATATTTATACCTTACTTTTGGTACAAATAAAATAAGGTAAAAATGCTTGAAAAAATTATTGCTTTTAGTTTAAAAAACAAACTCATTGTTTTACTCTTCACTCTCGGAGTCTTTGGATTCGGTATGTTTTCTGTATTCCAAATCTCTATTGGAGCAGTTCCCGATGTGACTAATAACCAAGTTCAGGTTATTACCACTTCAAGAAATCTTTCTACACAAGATATTGAACAATTTATTACTTATCCTGTAGAAATTGAAATGGCAAATTTGCCGGGTGTGAAAGAAATTCGTTCAATATCTAAATTTGGACTATCGGTTGTCACCATTGTTTTTGATGATGATTTGGGAACTTATCTACCAAGACAACTGATTGCTGAAAAAATCAAAGCAGCTTCCGAGAAAATTCCGCAAGGTTTTGGAACTCCAGAAATGGGACCAATTACCACCGGATTAGGAGAAATTTACCAATACACATTAGAAGTAAAACCTAAATTTAAGAATAATTATTCCGTTACTGATTTGCGAACCATTCAGGACTGGGTAGTCAAACGACAATTGTCTGGTATCAAAGGTGTTGTTGAAATTAATACTTGGGGAGGTTATCTAAAACAGTACGAAATCGCCATTAAACCATCCAGCTTAAAAGCCATGAATATCACAATGACTGATGTTTTTACAGCTTTGGAAAAAAACAACAGCATTGCTGGCGGTGCTTATATCGAAAAAGTGAATCAAAGTTATTTTATTCGAGGAGAAGGAAAAGTAAATTCGATTCAAGACATTGAAAATATTGTAGTTAAAACCACTGACGGTTTACCGGTTTATGTCAAAAATGTAGCTGAAGTCCGTTTTGGTCATGCCAATCGCTTTGGAGCAATTACGGGCAACGGCGAAGGCGAAAAAGTCTTGGGTCAGGTGATGATGCTCAAAGGAGGAAACTCAAAACAAGTCATTAGCGATGTAAAAGACCGAGTTGCCGAGATTCAAAAAACTTTGCCCGAAGGCGTTTACATCAATGGCTTTTTGGAACGAAGCGAATTAGTTGGAAAAACCACATTTACAGTAGCCGAAAACTTGATCTTAGGTTGTTTAATCGTAATTTTTGTAGTGGTTTTATTATTAGGAAATTGGCGTTCGGGATTAGTAGTCGCTTCTGTAATTCCGTTGTGTTTATTGTTTGCAATTTCGTTCATGAATATTTTTGGAATCGATGCTAATTTAATGAGTTTAGGCGCCATCGATTTTGGTATTATCATTGACGGAGCGGTAATTATTGTTGAGTTTATTGCTTTCCAAATTGCCCATAAATCCGCTCATTTAGTAGATTTATCCAAAGAAGAACGTCAATTAGAAATTGACCAAATCACGTATAAAAGTGCTTCAAAAATGATGAATTCGGCTATTTTTGGTCAGTTGATTATTTTGATTGTTTTTATTCCAATATTGTCATTATCCGGTATTGAAGGGAAAATGTTTAAACCCATGGCGATGACTTTTAGTTTTGCATTGGTTGGAGCCATGATTTTCTGTTTTACTTATGTTCCCGTAGTTTCCTCTTTATTTTTGAAACCAACGGAAGAAAATCCGAATTCAATTTCCAGTAAATTAATCCGTAAATTGAATTCGTTGTACTTGCCCGTTATTTCCTGGGCATTAAAAAATACCAAAAAAGTACTTTATGGCGCATTAGGATTATTATTTTTTGCCAGCGGTTTATTTATGACAATGGGAGGTGAATTTATTCCTACACTTGACGAAGGTGATTTTGTGATTCAACCGGTATTAAAAACAGGGACTTCATTAACAAAAACAATTGCTACCACTACCAAAATAGAAAAAATTATCCTTAAAAATTTCCCTGAAGTACAACAAGTTGTTAGCCGAATTGGTGCTGCAGAAGTGCCAACAGACCCTATGTCTATGGAGGAAAGTGATATTATTGTAAAATTAAAACCAAAATCTGAATGGGTTTCTGCAGCCAGCAAAGACGAATTGGCCGATAAAATAAAAGCGGCTATCGAAAATGAAATTCCTAATATGGAAATCGAGTTTACACAACCCATAGAAATGCGTTTCAACGAGTTAATTTCAGGTACACGCTCCGATGTTGCCGTTAAAATTTTTGGTGAAGATTTGGATGTTTTAGCTCAAAAAGCACACGAAATCGAAAAAGCAATTAAAAATATACCAGGGGCTTCAGATGTAATTATTGAAAAAACAGAAGGTTTACCACAAATGTTTGTACAATATGACCGCTCAAAAATTGCCCGTTACGGACTTAATATTGCCGATTTAAATGAAATGATTGCGCTGAGTTTTGCAGGAAAAACGGTTGGAAATGTTTTTGAAGGAGAAAAGCGTTTTGATATGGTTATTCGTTTAGATCAAGACAATCGTCAGAGTATTGAAGATTTAAAAAACCTGTATGTTTCAATTCCAAATGGAGAACAAATTCCGTTAAGCGAATTGGCTAAAATTGAATATACAGAAGGTCCTGCCAAAATTTCAAGAGACAATACCAATAGACGAATTGTTGTTGGAATCAACGTTAGAAATCGAGATTTACAAAGCGTTGTTACTGATATTCAGAAAATTGTAGATACAAAAATCAAACTTCCTGCAGGCTATTATGTAAAATATGGCGGTCAGTTTGAAAACCTTCAAAGTGCAAAAGCCCGTTTGATGATTGCCGTACCGATAGCCTTATTTTTAATATTTATCTTACTGCATTTTGCCTTTGGTTCTATCAAAGAAGCTTTAATGGTGTATTCAGCCATTCCGCTTTCGGCAGTGGGAGGAATATTGTTTTTATGGATGCGAGATTTGCCTTTTAGTATCTCGGCAGGAGTTGGTTTTATTGCACTTTTTGGAATTGCAGTATTAAATGGAATTGTACTTATCGAACATTTTAAAGAATTAAAACATCAAGGAATGACTAACATGGACGAATTAATTTTAAAAGGTACAACAGACAGATTGCGTCCCGTTTTATTGACAGCGGCCGCGGCAGCATTAGGTTTTTTACCAATGGCAATCTCGTCATCGGCGGGAGCAGAGGTACAAAGACCATTAGCCACAGTCGTTATTGGTGGATTATTTACCGCTACTTTATTAACGATGATTGTCTTGCCTATTTTGTTTAAAGTTTTTGATGCCAAAGAATTTAAAAAACCTAAATTCAAATTGCATAAAAAGTCAACTTATATGTTTGTATTGCTTTTAAGTTCTTCATTTGCTTTTTCGCAAAATAGCAATCCGGAATTAGAGACTTTAATTTCAAAAGCTTTAGAAAATAATAAAGGCATAAAAGCGGCTCAATTGCAAGTGGACAAAATGAATTCCAATATAAAAACAGCCTATACTTTTGACAAAACCAATATTTATTACAGTTATGACCAAAATAATTTAGCTTTAAATAACGAACCATTACGCGTTTTCGGGATTCAACAACGATTCGCTTTTCCTACGGTTTACGGACTGCAAAAAAAGGTGTATTCTGCAGAATTTGAAAAAGAAAAAGCCAATTATGAGATTCAGAAAAACAAGCTTTCATTAGCCGTTTCTAAATCGTATCAGCATATTGTGTATTTGCAACACCAAGAAAAACTGTATTTTTATTTAGACAGTTTGTACCAAAATTTTTCTAAAGCAAGCGACCGCCGATTCGAATTAGGGGAGACAAATTATCTGGAAAAAATCACGGCACAATCGAAATTCAGACAAATAAGAACCAAATTATCTCAAATTGAAAATGACAAAAAAGCACAATATGAAATACTGAATTCTTTAGTTCAATCTGATGAAAATTACAGTGTAAAAAGTAACACAATAGCACCTTTAAATACTACAATGAACGAAACAAGTAAGTCTTTGTATAATACTTATTTAGAAAGCATTACTAAAAACTATAAAACACAGCTACAGTTACAAAAACAACATTGGTTACCGGATCTCAACTTAGATTATTTTCAAGGAAAAAATAACGGATTATCACAATCTTTGTATGGCTTTCAAGTGGGATTGGCAGTTCCTATTTTGTTTTCGGGTACTATTGCTAAAACTAAAGTAGCGCAACTCGAATTGCAAAGTTGGGAACAACAAAAGCAAAATGAAGAACAAAAAATAGAGCGCTATATCAGTCAGAAAAAGAATGAAATAACAAAGCATCAAGAAGCCATTACGTATTACAATCAATATGGTAAAAAATTATCTGATGAAATTATAAAAGTAGCCAATAGCAGTTATAAAAATGGAGAAATAGATTTCTTTCAATACATTCAAAGTTTAGAAAATGCCACAACAATTCAAGTCGATTATTTAGACACTATTTTACAATTCAACAGCACTCAATTAGATTTACAATACCTTAATTTTTAATACGTAACCAATGAAAAAAATCATATACCTATTCGCAATAACAGCATCACTTTTTTCTTGTAAAGATGCCAAAACAGAAGATATAACTCCAAAAGATGACGGCTTAATCAATGTTACCAAAGCCCAGTTTCAATCAGCCGGAATGGAAATTTCGACTCCGGTAGAACAAGATTTTGATGTAACTATAAAAACTTCGGGAAGAATTGATGTTCCGCCTCAAAACAGAGCCAAAGTGACTACTTTTATTGGAGGTTATGTAAAATCGACTTCTCTTTTGGTTGGTGATAAAGTGACTAAAGGACAAGCATTATTAACATTAGAAAATACTGAATTTTTGGATATTCAAAAAGATTATCTTGAAGTTGCAGAGCAAATTAATTATTTGAAATCGGAATATGAGAGACAAAAAACATTGTATGATGAAAAAATAACCTCTCAAAAAAACTACCTCAAAGCAGAAAGTGAATACCGAAGAGCAAAAGCAACCTATCAAAGTTTAAGACAAAAACTGAATCTTTTGAACCTAAATCCGAGTCAGGTCGAAAAAGGAAAATTGACTTCGGTTATTACCATTTATTCGCCAATTTCGGGAGATATTGTAATCATGAATGCTAATGTTGGTATGCTGATGGCGCCTTCGGATGTAATTTTAGAAATTGTAGATACTAATCATTTGCATTTAGAATTAGCTGTTTTTGAAAAAGATATTTTGAATGTAAAAATAGGGCAGAAGATTAATTTCAGAGTTCCTGAAGCCAGTAAAGAAGTTTTTAAAGCCGAAGTACATTTAGTTGGGAAATCTATAGAAGGAAATGACAGAACAATCAATGTTCACGGACATTTAGACGATGCCATTAAACAAAAATTATTAACCGGAATGTTTGTTGAAGCTGGAATTGTTGTGAATTCTAAGAAAGGTTTAGCCATACCAACAGATGCTTTGCTGACAGAAAACAACAAAAATTATGTGTTGTTACTGGATAATACTAAAACAGGATATTCTTTCAAAAAAGTTGCCGTATCTTTAGGTGAAAAATCGGAAGAATTTGTAGAGATTCTTCCAAATAAAGAAATTAATGCTACTTCAAAACTACTGACAAAAGGGGTGTTTGATATAGCCAATTAAATGATATTTTATGGATTTAAATAAACTAAAAGGACAGTTACAAACCGAAGTGGATACCGCTTTTTTGTACAACAGTATTGCAGCCATTCAATCGGACGAAAATCTATCGAGAGTTTTACAGAGCCTGGCCGAAATTGAAAAAGGTCATGCAAAACACATGCTTGAAAAAGTATTGACATTTGAAGCCAATTACCCAATGCCTTCCCCTTCATCAAGAGCCAAATTTCAATTGAAATTAGGGAAGATTTTTGGATACAGTTCTATTATCAGCAGTTTATCCAATATTGAAAAACAATTTGCTGTTAATACAATTAAAAATAAAATCGAACAAGGAGAGAAACTTACCGGTTTTGAACACAATCACCTAAATATCATTGAAGCAGTCAATAATAACGCTGCATTGAATGTTTCCGGAGGTTTATTGTCCAAATTTGAAAGTCGCCATAAATCGGTTGGAGGAAATGCGTTACGAGCAGCCGTTTTGGGCTCAAATGACGGATTGGTTTCTAATATGAGTTTGGTTATGGGAGTTGCCGGAGCGGCAGTTTCAAATGATACGATATTATTAACGGGTATTGCCGGACTTTTGGCAGGAGCAATTTCAATGGCATTAGGAGAATGGCTTTCGGTACAAAGTTCAAGAGAATTGAACCAACGCCAAATCGATTTAGAAACAGAAGAATTAGAAGCCTCACCAGAAGAAAAAAAAGAATTAGTATTGCTCTATCAGGCAAAAGGAATGAATGCAGTTGAAGCTCAAAAACTGGCTGATAAAGCTTTTGAAAACCCAGAAACAGCCATTGATGCCATTATTACTGAGGAATTGGGAATTGATAAAGAAGAATTAGGAGGTTCAGCTTGGGAAGCGGCGATTGCTTCCTTTGTACTTTTTGCAATTGGCGCCATTATTCCTTTATATCCTTTTATGCTTTTGGATGGTCAAAATGCCATTTTATTGAGTGTTGGCAGCAGTATAGTTGGTCTTTTTGGAATTGGTGCAGCCATCACTTTATTAACCGGAAAAAGTATATTATTTTCAGGTTTCAGACAAGTTGGTTTCGGATTAGCCGCAGCTGCAATTACATATGGCATTGGGTCTTTAATTGGAGTTTCATTGGCAGGTTAATCTTTTATTTTTAAACTTTTAAAACAAATTATATTATGAACGACGCGCACTTACACATGGTAGTGAATCATTTTCCAATTATTGGAACCATATTGGGGCTTGGAATTTTGATTACAGGTTTAATTTTAAAAAACAATTCGGTAAAAAGTACTGCTTATGTTTTATTTGTAGTAGCTGCTGTTTTTGCACTATTCAGTATGGGGACTGGTGAAGGAGCAGAGGAACTTGTAGAAGACATGCCTTCTATTGGGAAAGAAATCATTCATGAACACGAAGAAATGGCAGAGAAATTAGCTCTTGTTTTATATGCTTTAGGAGTTGTTTCACTTGCTGGTTTGTATCTAAATTACAAAAAACATGCTAAAGCAAATCTTGTTTCTTTTATAGCGGTCATTATAGCAATTGTTGGTGTCTTTTTTGCAACAGAAACTGGTACAACAGGAGGGGAAATTCGCCATACTGAAATCAGAGCGAATGCAGCTGTACCTGCTACCGCAGGAGAAACTCAAGAAGAAGACAAAGATTAATTACAAATTTATTTTTTACAAAAAAAAGAGGATTTTCTACAAGTGAAAATCCTCTTTTTTTTTATAGAATATTTTTAAAATTTCGTGCTAACTGGCAAATAACAAAATGAGTAATTGCGCTATAAATATCCTTGAAATTGTAACCATTGGATAAACTGTGGCGTAAGACTGATTTGGTATTTCAGAGTCTAAATACTTAGTGCTAAAGGCTAATGCAGCCGGATCCGTATAAGCACCACTCATAATTCCTACTAGTTGATAAAAGTTTAATTTAAAAATATATCTACCAACTAAAACCATGATTATTAATGGAATAAATGTAATATAGCAACCGTAATAAATCCAAAGCCATCCGTTGAATTTGATGAAATTATCATAAAAAGCAGCTCCGGCATGAATTCCTACAGCAGCAAAAAACAAACAAATTCCTAAATCTTTCATGAAATAAATTGCACCGTTATTGATGTAAGAATGTATCGCACCAACACCGCCGTATCGACTGATAAATAATGCCGTAATAAGTGGTCCTGCAGCAAACCCTAATTTTAAAGGAACTGGTAATGAAGGAATAAAAATAGGAATAGAACCTATTATGATACCAATAATTAAACCTCCAAAAAGAGATAAAAAATCGGGTTCTAAAAGGTGTTTTTCTGAGTTTCCAATTATTTTTTCTACTTCGGCAATCGCTTCTTTATTTCCAACAATCAATAATTTATCTCCATAAAAAAGTTCTAAAGAAGGCTGGGCTAATAACTCTAATCCCGAACGAACTACACGAGTTACTTTCAAATCAAATTTATTGTGCAAATCTAACTCTGCCAATGTTTTGTGAGTAGCAGCTTTTGTTGTAACAAAAACAAATTTTGCGATTAAATCTTCTCCGGTTTCAATAAATAAATCGGTTGAAATTTTACCCACTAAATGAATAAAATGATCCACATCTTTTTGATTACCAACCACCATCAATACATCTTTATCATGAATTTTAGTGTCTAATGAAGGAGAATAAACCACCTTAGAACCGCTGTTTTTCAAACGCGAAATGATGACATTATGAATATCTAATTCTTTAAAAATTTGATAAATACTTTTACCCAATAAATCTGAATTTGTAATTCTGCACTTCTCATTAATGATTATATTTTCTTTATCGGAAGTTTTATTTTTTAAAGAAAGGGTTTCTTTAATCAGATCAATTCTCAACACTGATTTTGATAAAATAATGGTTAGGATAATTCCAAAAACACCCAGCGGATAAGTTATAGCATAAGCAATCGTAGGATCACTGAATACTTTTGAAGGAAATTGATTTTGTATTTCTTGCAAAGTAGATTTTGCTGCTCCTAAACCAGGAGTATTAGTTACTGAACCTGACATTAAACCTACTGCATTTTCTATATCTATTTTAGTAACTATATGTATTAAATAAGTTATGATTCCTCCTAAAACTACAGCTCCAACTGCCAAAAGATTAAATAGTAATCCATCTTTTTTGAATGATGAAAAGAAAGAAGGTCCAACTTGAATTCCAATCCCGTAAACAAATAAAATTAAGCCAAAATCACGAACGAAAACTAAAATACTTTCATCCATGCGGTAGCCATAATGACCTAAAAAAAGCCCGACAAACATAACTGCGGAGACGCCTAAAGAGATATTGCCTATTCGGATTCTTCCTGCAAAAAAACCTACACTGATAGCAATTAAAAGGACAATTAAAGACTGAGTAATGTCCGGTTCATTATTGGGGCTAAATAATGTGTTAAACCAATCAAACATAATGTTACAATTTAATAGTTAAATTTAATAGTTATAATTTGATAACAAATAACTAAAATAGTTTATTACTTTTATATGATAAAAATCAGGTTAATCTTTTTGTAAATTTAAATTAATAAAATGAATTGATTGCCCCTTTTTGAAATTTAAAAAAACGCGGGAACCCTTGTAAAATACGAAAACGTTTGCGCATGTTTTTATATTTCATGATAAAAATCAGGTTTTTTCAGAAGTAACAATTATACATTTGAATAGAATTAAATAACAAGAATTTTTAAAATTAAACAAGATGAAAAACATTAAAATCATTCAGGAATTACACGATTTAGGAATTACAGGTTACCATGAAGTATCTTACAACCCTTCTTACGAAGAATTATATCAAGCAGAAGTTTCTCATAAAAGAAAAGGATATGAAAAAGGAGCATTGACAGATACTGGTGCTGTAGCAGTGAAAACCGGTATTTTCACAGGACGTTCTCCTAAGGATAGATATATTGTTAAAGATGATGTTACCAAAGACACTATTTATTGGGATGATAAAGTAAATTTCCCAACAACTATAGGTGTTTGGGATGATTTAAAAAAATTAGTTTTAAAACAACTTTCAACTTCTCCAAAATTATATGTTGTTGATGCTTTTTGTGGAACAAATGCTGATACACGATTAAAAGTTCGTTTCGTAATGGAAGTAGCCTGGCAAGCACACTTTGTAACAAACATGTTTATCAGACCTTCTATTTATGAACTAGAAAACTTTGGAGAGCCTGATTTTATTGTTATGAATGGTTCTAAAGCAACAAATCCAGACTGGAAAGAACAAGGATTAAATTCAGAAAACTTTGTATTATTTAATCTTACAGAAAAAGTTCAAATCATTGGTGGAACTTGGTATGGTGGAGAAATGAAAAAAGGAATGTTCTCTATGATGAATTATTACCTTCCATTAAAAGGAATGGCTTCAATGCACTGTTCTGCTAATGTTGGTGAAAAAGGAGATGTTGCCGTATTCTTTGGTCTTTCAGGAACAGGTAAAACAACTCTTTCTGCAGATCCAAAAAGATATTTAATTGGTGATGACGAACACGGATGGGATGATAACGGAGTATTTAATTATGAAGGTGGTTGTTATGCAAAAGTTATCGACTTAACAGAAGAAAACGAACCGGACATCTGGAGAGCTATCAAAAGAGATGCTTTATTAGAAAATGTTATTGTTGATGAATATGGTGAAATCAATTACTACGACCATTCAATCACCGAAAACTCTAGAGTTTCTTACCCAATATATCATATTAATAAAATTGTATTGCCTTCAAAAGCAGGACATGCAAGCAAAATCATTTATCTTTCTGCTGATGCATTTGGAGTATTGCCTCCAGTATCAATCTTAGATGACGATCAAGCTCAATACCACTTCCTTTGTGGATATACTTCAAAATTAGCAGGAACTGAAAGAGGAATTACAGCTCCAGAACCATCATTTTCTCCAGCGTTTGGTGAAGCATTCTTAACTTTACACCCAACAAGATATTCTCAAACCTTAATTGGTAAAATGAAAGAACACGGAGCAAAAGCTTACTTGGTAAATACAGGTTGGAACGGAACCGGAAAAAGAATTTCACTTAAAAATACAAGAGCAATTATCGATGCAATCATCAGCAGCGAAATTGACGAAGCTGAAACTAGAACTATTCCATTCTTGAATTTAACAATTCCTACTATTTTACCAAATGTAAGTGACGGAATTCTTGATCCAAGAGATACATACAAAGACGATAAAGAATGGGAAGCTAAAGCAAAAGATTTATCAGCAAGATACATCAAAAACTTTGAGCAATATACAGATACCGAAGAAGGTAAACGTTTGGTTGCAGCTGGTCCAAAATTAAGTTAAACTAAATTCAAAATTCGATTCCCGAATAGCTGTTGGTACTTTATCAACAGCTATTCCTTTTAAAAATCAACATTAATTCCTTTTTTTTAACAATAAGACAGCATTAAGTTAAATTAAAAATTGCATTTTAAATAAAATTTCCACTATATTTGCAATCGAAATCAAGGGATTATCAAATTAAAAATTATGTTATCAATTCAATTGCATCATCATCATTCTCATTATTGCTCTCAAGCGATGTGTTAATGGTATGCATGTAAATCATCATATTTTAAAACCCGTTTGAGTATATCAAGCGGGTTTTTTATTTCCTATCCGTTGTACTCAAGCACAATAATAGTAAATCAAAAAAAATCAAAAAAATGAGTACTTTAAAAATTGCAATTCAAAAATCAGGACGTTTAAACGAAGATAGCATTCAAATCTTAAAAGATTGTGGCATTTCTATTAACAACGGAAACGACCAACTCAAAGCAGAAGCTACTAATTTCCCATTAGAAGTGTTGTATCTTAGAAACTCAGATATTCCACAATATTTAATTGACGGAGTTGTAGATATCGCCATTGTTGGAGATAATCTTTTGGTTGAAAAAGGGAAAAATATCATTGTTGCTCAAAAATTAGGCTTCTCAAAATGTAAAGTTTCAGTTGCTGTTCCAAAAACGTTCAAATACAATTCCATCAAAGATTTAGACGGAATGCGTATTGCAACATCTTATCCCAATACCGTTAATGAATACTTTAATTCATTTGGATTATCAGTTGACATTCACCAAATTTCAGGCTCTGTAGAAATCGCGCCAAATATTGGCTTAGCAGATGCAATCGTTGATATCGTTTCCAGCGGAAGTACTTTATTCAAAAACAATCTCAAAGAAGTTGAAGTCATTTTTAAAAGTGAAGCTGTTTTAGCGGTCTCACCAAAAGTGACTCCGGAAATTCAAAAAATAATCGATATTCTTCAGTTTAGAATCGAATCCGTTTTGAGAGCCAGAAAATCAGAATACATTTTGATGAACGTACCTAATGACAAAATTGAAGCAGTTGGAAAAATATTGCCCGTATTAAAAAGCCTTACCGTTTTACCATTGGCTCAGCCAGGTTGGAGTAGCGTACACTCCGTAATTGATAAAGACACTTTTTGGGACGTAATCAGCCAATTGAAAGAAGCCGGAGCCGAAGGAATTTTGGTTTGCCCAATTGAAAAATTGGTTCTTTAAAAGAAATAAACCAAAAAAACTTTCTATACAATTCATGCAAACTTTGCGGTTAAAAATATAAAAATGAATAAAATCTACAACCCAAAACCTGAAACTTGGTCTTCTATTTTAGAAAGACCAACCAAAACTGTTGATGATATTGAAGCAACAGTAAAAGAAATTTTCAAGGAAATACAAAAAAAAGGGGATATTGCTGTTGCAAAATATACGTCGCTTTTTGACGGTGCTGCATTAGATACAATTCAAGTTACCAAAGCCGAAATAGAACTAGCAGTCGCAACAGTTCCTTCGGAATTAAAAAAAGCCATTCAACTGGCGAAATCTAACATAAAGAAATTCCATTCTGCTCAAAAAACCGATAGAGTTTCTGTGGAAACAATTGAGGGCGTGAATTGCTGGCAAGAAAAAAGACCAATTCAAAAAATAGGGTTATACATTCCCGGAGGAACCGCTCCTTTATTTTCTACAGTACTAATGCTGGCTGTTCCCGCAGAAATTGCAGGTTGTAATGAAATCGTATTGTGTTCCCCTCCCGATAAAAACGGAAATATAAACCCAGCTATTTTATATGCAGCTAATTTATGCGGTGTAACCAAAATTCTAAAAGTAGGCGGAATACAAGCCATTGCAGGAATGACTTTTGGAACCGAATCAATTCCTAAAGTGTATAAAATTTTTGGACCTGGAAATCAATTTGTTACTGTAGCCAAACAATTAGCCACCCAATTTGGAGTTGCTATCGATATGCCTGCAGGACCTTCCGAATTGTTGATTGTTGCTGATAATACAGCAGTTCCGGCATTCGTAGCTTCCGATTTGCTTTCGCAGGCAGAACACGGAGCAGACAGTCAAGTAATTTTAGTTTCCACTTCAAAAAAATTAATAGATGCTGTTGAAAAAGAAGTTCAAATTCAACTGGATGTATTACCAAGAAAAGCCATTGCTGAGAAAGCCATTGCAAATTCTAAATTGATTTATGTTGAAAACGACACCATTGCATTAGAATTAATCAACGAATACGGTCCGGAACACTTCATTATTTGTTCAGAATTTGATGATTTTTACAGTAACGGAATTCATAATGCCGGCTCTGTCTTTATTGGAAATTACACCCCCGAAAGCGCTGGTGATTATGCCTCTGGAACGAATCATACCTTACCAACAAACGGTTATGCTAAAAATTATAGCGGTGTGAATCTGGACAGTTTTACCAAAGCCATGACTTTTCAAAAAATTTCTGCAAAGGGAATTCAAAATATTGGAAAAGCCATCGAAATTATGGCAGAATCAGAAGGATTACAAGCACACAAAAATGCAGTTACATTACGTTTAAAAGCGATTGAAAATGAAAAATAATTTTGATATAAATACTTTAGTCCGTGAAAACGTAAAGTCGATGAAGCCTTATTCTTCGGCTCGTGATGAATTCGAGGATTTTGATACCGCAGATATGATTTTTTTGGATGCTAATGAAAACCCTTTTGAAAACGGCGTAAACAGGTATCCAGATCCACAACAAAGCAGTGTGAAAGTTATTTTAGCAAAACAAAAAAAGATAAAAACAAATCAAATTTTGTTAGGAAACGGAAGCGATGAAGTTTTGGATTTATTGTTCCGTGCTTTTTGTGAACCAAAAGTGGACAATGTAATTACTTTGCCGCCAACTTACGGAATGTATGGTGTTTTAGCCAATATCAATGCGGTTGAAAACAAAGAAATTTTACTTTCAACTGATTTTCAGCCACAGATTGAAAAAATCATGGAAGCTGTTGATGAGAACACCAAAATCATCTTTTTATGTTCTCCAAATAATCCAACTGGAAATTCATTTTCGGATGAAAACGTTACTTATTTATTAAAAAACTTCAATGGTTTAGTGGTTATAGATGAAGCCTACATTGACTTTTCTGAAAAAGAAAGTTGGGTTAACAAGTTAGATGAATATCCAAATTTAATTATCACGCAAACCCTTTCAAAAGCTTACGGTTTAGCAGGAATTAGATTAGGAATATGCTATGCATCAGCGGAAGTAATTTCTGTTTTAAATAAAATTAAGCCACCTTACAACGTAAACGAATTAACGCAACAAAGAGCTATTTTTAGACTTGGAAATGAAGCTAAAATAAATTCAGAAATAGAGTCTATTATAATACAAAGAACTGATTTACTTAAAGTATTACTTAATGTAAAATTTGTTGAAAAAATTTATCCTACTGAAGCTAATTTCATCTTGATAAAAGTGGATGACGCGAATAAAAGATACGATGAATTAATTGCCAAAGGAATCGTAATTCGTAACAGAACGACGCAACCGTTATGTGAAAACACCTTGCGTTTAACTATTGGAACGGAAGTAGAAAATAAGAAATTGATAGAAGCTTTGTCTTCTTTATAAACGTTTTAAAAAATGAAAAAAATACTTTTTATAGATCGTGACGGAACAATGGTTTTGGAACCAAATGATTATCAATTGGACAGTTTTGAAAAATTGGAATTTTACCCAAAAGCCTTTCAATATCTTGGAAAAATTGCCGCTGAATTGGATTTTGAGTTGGTAATGGTGACCAATCAAGATGGTTTAGGAACAGATTCTCATCCCGAAATTAACTTTTGGCCAGTTCATAATTTAGTGATGAAAGCATTTGAAAATGAAGGAGTCGTTTTTAGTGATGTTTTTATCGACAAAACATTTCCTCACGAAAATGTACCAACTCGTAAGCCTGGAACGGCTATGTTGACTAAATACATCAATAATCCAGCATACGATTTAGAAAATTCATTTGTAATAGGAGATAGAATAACTGACGTAGAATTAGCGAAAAACCTAGGTTCAAAAGCTATTTTTATCAATACTGACGAAGAGTTGGGAAGTGATGAAATCTCTTCTAAAAGACACGAATTAGAAGATGTTATTGCTTTGCAAACTACAGAATGGAAAACGATTTATGAGTTTTTGAAACTAGAGGAACGTTCTGCTTCTATAGAAAGAAAAACAAATGAAACCGATATTTATATCAAACTAAACCTTGACGGAACCGGAAAGAGCAAAATCGAAACTGGGATTGCTTTCTTCGATCATATGTTAGATCAAATCGCACGTCATGGACAAATGGACTTGGAAATTACCGTAAAAGGTGACCTTGAAGTTGATGAGCATCACACAATAGAAGATACAGCTATTGCTTTAGGTGAAGTTTTTGCCAAAGCGTTAGGTAATAAATTAGGAATTGAGCGTTACGGTTTTTGTTTGCCAATGGACGATTGTTTATCGCAAGTAGCCATCGATTTTGGAGGAAGAAACTGGTTGGTTTGGGAAACTGAATTCAAACGTGAAATGGTAGGTAAGATGCCGACAGAAATGTTTTATCATTTCTTCAAATCTTTCTCTGATGGTGCAAAAGCTAATATAAATATCAAAGCCGAAGGCACTAACGAACATCACAAAATCGAAGCTATTTTCAAGGCTTTCGCCAAAGCGATAAAAGTGGCCGTAAAACGTGATACTGAAAAAATGATTTTACCAAGCACGAAAGGAATGCTTTAATAAGTTGAAAGACGAAATTCTAAAAGTACTTCAGTATTGACTTTACAACTTTAAGACTAATATAAATGAAAATAGTAATTATAAATTACGGAGCAGGAAACATTCAAAGCATCATGTTTGCCATCGAAAGATTAGGTTTTCATGCAGTTTTGAGTAATAATCCAGACGAAATAAAAGCAGCAGATAAAGTGATTTTTCCTGGAGTGGGAGAGGCAAGTTATGCTATGAAAATGTTGCAGGAAAGCGGTTTGGATACCTTGATTCCAACATTAAAACAACCTGTTTTTGGAATTTGTTTAGGAATGCAATTGATGTGTAATTTTTCCGAAGAAGGGGATACTAAAGGATTGGGAATTTTTGATGTAGATGTTGTGAAATTTTCATCGAAAGTAAAAGTGCCACAAATGGGCTGGAACAATATTTACAATCTAAAATCAGATTTGTTTAAAGGAATTTCCGAGAACGAATACATGTATTTGGTTCACAGTTTTTACGCTCCAATTTGTGCTGAAACTATTGCGACAACCAATTATGAACTGGAATATTCATCGGCTTTAGAAAATGATAATTTCTATGGAACTCAATTTCACCCCGAAAAAAGTGGAGATATAGGAGAACAAATTCTTGGGAATTTTTTAAAATTATAAATTAAGTTAAAGACTTTAAGACTTTTGACTTTCAAACATTAAGACTAAATAGGAATGAGAATAATACCGAAGCGCATGGAATCGAATATTTGCATTTAGTAGATTTAGATGGTGCAAAATCAAGCAAAATTGTCAATTATAAAATATTGGAACAAATTGCCACACAAACCAAATTGAAAATTGATTTCGGTGGTGGTTTAAAAGCCGATTCTGATTTAAAAATCGCTTTTGAATCTGGAGCAAACCAAATTACAGGTGGAAGTATTGCTGTGAAAAACAGAGCTATTTTTGAAAAATGGATTGCTGAATACGGTTCGGATAAAATCATTTTGGGAGCAGATGCTAACAATGAAAAAGTAGCCGTTTCGGGTTGGTTAGAAGATTCAAATGAAGATTTAGTGCCATTCATTCAAGATTATCAAGCAAAAGGAATTCAGTACGTAATTTGCACTGATATTGCCAAAGACGGAATGCTTGAAGGACCAAGTTTCGATTTATACGCTAAGATTTTGGCGGAAGCCAAAGGTATAAAATTGATTGCTTCAGGAGGAATTTCTACTTTTGATGAATTGCCTAAACTTGCTGAATTGGGTTGCGAAGGAACTATAATTGGTAAAGCAATTTACGAAGGGAGAATTTCGTTGAAACAACTGGAAAACTATATTTTAAGTATAAAGTCATAAGTTTTAATTATGAGTTCAGATGTAATAAAAACTAAAAGTTTTTCTTTTGCCATTAGAATTGTTAATTTATATAAAACTTTAAATACCAGAAGTGAGTATGTAATGAGTAAACAAATTTTGCGTTCTGGAACTTCTATCGGTGCAAACATTAGAGAAGCAAAAAATGCAGAAAGTAAAGCTGATTTTATTCATAAGATGGGAATTTCTCAAAAAGAAGCAGATGAAACTTTATATTGGCTAGAATTGTTACAAGCGACAAGTTATATTTCAAATGAAGAATTTTTAAGTTTAAATAATGATGGAATAGAAGTCTTAAAATTAATAAAAAGCATAATTATTACTTCTAAAAATAATATCAAAAAAACTTAATAATTCATCCTTACAATTTAATACTTAATTTAAATGCTAACAAAAAGAATAATTCCTTGCCTCGACATAAAAAACGGAAGAACCGTAAAAGGGGTTAATTTCGTGGACTTGCGTGATGCTGGTGATCCTGTAGAATTAGCCAAAATTTATTCGGATGAAGGAGCAGATGAATTGGTTTTCCTTGATATTTCAGCAACGGAAGAACGAAGAAGAACCTTGGTCGATTTAGTTCGCAAAGTGGCGGAAACCATCAATATTCCATTTACTGTTGGTGGAGGAATTTCGGCAGTTTCGGATGTGGAAGTATTGTTGCAAAACGGTGCGGATAAAGTTTCTATTAATTCCTCGGCTGTAAAAAATCCACAGTTGATTAATGATTTGGCACAAAAATTCGGAAGCCAATGTGTAGTTGTAGCTATTGATGCTAAGCAAATTGATGGCGAATGGATTGTACATCTTGTAGGAGGAAAAGTACCTACAGAATTGCGATTATTTGACTGGGCGAAAGAAGTTGAAGAACGTGGTGCCGGAGAAATTCTTTTTACATCGATGAATCATGATGGAACAAAAAATGGATTTGCTAATGAAGCTTTGGCAACACTTTCTGATTTGGTGAATATTCCCATAATTGCTTCTGGTGGCGCAGGAAATATGCAACATTTTGTAGATACTTTTGTGGAAGGAAAAGCAGACGCAGCATTGGCGGCAAGCGTATTTCATTTTAAGGAAATTGAAATAAAGACATTGAAAAAAGAACTTAAAAACAACAATATAGAAGTACGTATTTAAGTAATAAGTCGGAATTATTAAGTTTGAATTGCTCAATACTTACGACTTTATGCTTACGACTTAACACTTAATATTTAGAAAAAATGAACATAGATTTTTCAAAAAGCGCACATGGATTAATTCCTGCAATCATTCAAGATAACGAAACTAAATCGGTTTTAATGTTAGGTTATATGAATGCCGAGGCTTATCAAAAAACAATTGATACTCAAAAAGTAACTTTTTACAGCCGTTCTAAACAGAGACTTTGGACAAAAGGCGAAGAAAGCGGTAATTTTTTAAACTTGGTTTCCATCAAAAATGACTGTGATGATGATACCTTATTAATTCAAGTGAATCCAGTAGGGCCAACGTGTCACAACGGAACGGATACGTGTTGGGCTGAACAAAATAAGTCAGATTATGGCTTTATTTCTCATTTAGAAAGCACAATAAAAGTTCGTAGAGAAAATGCGGATTCTGAGAAAAGTTATGTTGCTTCTTTATTTGAAAAAGGAATTAATAAAATAGCTCAAAAAGTAGGAGAGGAAGCGGTAGAAGTGGTTATTGAAGCCAAAGATGATAACGATGATTTATTTTTGAGTGAAAGCGCTGATTTACTATTTCATTATCTAATATTATTACAAGCCAAAGGATTTCAACTAGAAGACGTTGTAAATGTTTTAAAAAGCCGTCAGAAATAGAAATTTCTTTTAAATAATTTTCATTTAAAAAACCCAATAGTATCCTAATTTACTATTGGGTTTCTTTTTTTTCCAATGCCAAAGGAGTATATTTACTACTTATTATAAAATATAATTTCCCTAATGCAAGCGAATATTTCAGAAAGTAATTCTTTTAAAACACAAACAGAAACGGGGCTATATATTATTTTAACCACCGATGAAGACGACATGCGTCCGGTATATATCTCTGGAAATTTCAACAATTGGAAAACGCAGGATAATGATTTTATGATGGAACAAATTGGAATTAATTCCTATCATTTTAAATTTCCTCTTGGTTTTGATTATCCCGAAACATTATTCTACAAATTTACCAAAGGCGATTGGAGCGAAGTGGAAATCGACCAAAACGGAAATCGTACTGAAAACCGTTCAACCAAATTGCATACCGGAATTCAAAAAGAACATGTAGCGAGATGGCGAAAAAACTGGTTGCCTTTCAAGCAATCCCATTTACCGAAAGTGCAATTAATTTCAAATGAATTTGAGATTCCTCAACTGAATAAAACAAGAAAAATTTGGGCCTTAATACCACATGATTATGACAAAACAGATGAGCGTTATCCTGTAATGTATTTACAAGATGCTCAAAACTTGTTTAATGAAAAAGCCGCATTTGG
>ERZ1034365.304-NODE-304-length-27527-cov-2.792678_pt1 | contig 27527 bp, 24 predicted proteins | sample MGYA00520615_ERZ1034365 | MGnify/ENA primary metagenome ERZ1034365 (study PRJEB33736, sample SAMEA104284505) | Azolla filiculoides | biome: Urban; feature: Water surface; material: Ditch water | place: Netherlands | collected 2015-10-28 | depth 0-0.1 m ...
CTAAGTGCGCGCGAGGATTCTCTAAAAGAAGAACTGGAACTTCTTGATTGCCAAGGATGTCTTTGCCCGCTGCATCGGTGACAACCGCCACGGCTCCCTGACTCAAAGCCTTGTCGATGAAGTTTGCTCCGTGAGTTTTCTTACCTGGCATCGCCACGAATAAATCACCGGAACGAAGATCGCCGGTATTCATGCTGATTCCGGTCATAGAGGCAGAACTGGCATTACCTACCCAAGCCAAGTCAAAGTGTTCGGCAAATTTAGACAGCGCGAGCGGGGCAACCTGCTCAGGCCTCAATATCGGGGGTATTTGTTCTTTCATAGTTTCACCAGTTCAACGGTAGGTCAGAAGTCTTGGTTGTGGATGGTGGAACACGGTAGGCGCGCAAGACCTGTTGCATAATTCGTTTGAATGGGGTTGCCACACCAAGCGAAGAGCCAACCGTTCTAGATTTATATGCCGTTACCGCAACGACAAACTGAGGATTTTCAATGGGTGCCACACCAAAGTAAGAAATGGCATAGGGGCCTGCATATTGGCCAGTGTTTGGATCACGAATTTGGGCGGTTCCAGTCTTGGCACCTATGCGGTAACCAGGAATAGCACCGTAAGCACCATTTGGGCCGTCTTCTACGACCCGCTCCATCATGGCCAACACTTGATTATTTGATTCTTTAGAGATGACTTTTACGCCCGCTTTTGTCTGCGGAATCTTGAAGTTATCAACATTCTCTTCGCAGCCGTCAACTAGCACAGGATCTAGTCGAACCCCATCATTGCCAAAAGTTTGGTACATCATGGCTGACTGAATTGGGGTAACAGAAACACCTTGGCCAAACATGGAAACGTATTTCTTTACGCCATCCCAATCTTTGAGCTCATTTAGCAACCCAGAGCCCTCCCCTGGAAACTTAATTGCTGTCTTTGAGCCCAGGCCAAACTTTTCTAGATATTGATAGCGAACCTTGTAGTCAACACTTTTTCCAATTTCAAGAATTCCAGTGTTAGAAGATTCCGCCAAAACCCCAGTCAACGTCAACTGTTCTGTTTTATGAAAGTGGCTGTCGGTAACTTTGTAGCCCCCGGAGTTTGGCACAGTCCAAGAATATGGAACTACCGCCTGGGTATAAGGGTCACCCATGCCGGTATCAACTACCGTTGCGGCAGTGATTGTTTTTAGGGTTGAACCAGGCTCAAAAGCAAACTGAAAAACTCTAGCTCGTCTGTCATCTGCAGAAAGCTTTCCAGGATCATTTGGGTCTACCGATGGCGCCTCCGCCGCAGTAAGAATTCTTCCGGTCTTGGTTTCAATAATCACCGCACTGGCCCAATCGGCGCGCAGATAAGAAACAGTGCTCGCCAGAATTTGCTGAGTGAAATATTGGAGATCGGCATCAATTGTCAGCCTGATATTGCGACCAGGTTTAGCTTCTTTTGTGGTGATAACACTCGACGGAATTTTGATTCCGTCAACCCCTTTTTCAAATGTTTCTTCACCATCTTGACCGGCAAGGCACTTATCGTAAAGCTGTTCTAGACCTTCCATCAAACCTGAATCGGTAATAAATCCAAGTAGGTTACCTGCAACTGCCCCGTTGGGATAAATGCGTTCGGCAATTGGGTCGTAATAAAGCCATGGAACATTTAGTGCACGAATTTTGCGATATGCGCTGGCGTCAACTCGCTTCTTAATTTGTGAATATTCACCAGTGCCGGTGATTTTGGTTGTCACATCAGCCGGTGACATTCCTAAAATCGCAGCTATTTCACTAACAACCTGTTCAACCGGCAGAGTTACGCTTTGGCCGCTTACAGTACGAACCACCGGTCCAACTTTGCTAGGTGCAGCATTGATGTCATAACGAAACACGGTCTTCGCTAAAACTTTTCCGTTGGCATCAATAATTTGACCGCGAAGTGCTGGAATTATTCGAGTTACGGCACGCTTTTCATAAGACTTTTCATTGATAGCGTTTGCCTGAATTATCTGAAGATCAACTAAACGGACAGCAAAGACCACAACCAAAATAAGAATGAACCCAATGATTTTCTTTAGGCGGCTTGCGGGGTCACCGGGCGTCAGATATGTCATCTGCCGACCTGCCTAACTAGTGGGTTGGTGAGGCTGGAATAGCGCCACCATTAGAAATTACTTGACCAGAAGCGGCTTTCTGGTTAGCGACATCCTTGGACACCGCTGGTTCAACACTTGCAACTGTTGTGGTCAAGTTTGTTGAGGTTTGCGTCATCACCGAGTTTGGAATCAGGTTCGCAGCAATACGGCCATCGGTGTTCAAAGCTGCCTTAGGCTTTCCGAAAACTTTCTGTTCCCCAATGCTCAAAAAGACTGGGTTGGCGTTGGCGATCATGCCAAGTTTTTGAGCAGAATTTGAAAGATTCTGCTGAGATGCCAATGAGTCAACCTCTTCAGCCAAAATTTGGGTGGTTGTAGTCAGTTCACGCTTCTGGTGCTGAAGGTCAGCCAATTCGTAGACAGCTGTAGAGGTAAGAATGTGCAGTAAAAGGTTGAGCATGGCGATAGACAAAGCACCAATAGTCAAGATACCCACAAGGGCAACGCCAGGTCGTGCTGAGCGAACGCTGGCAAGCGATACCGCGCGAAGCTGCGGCTTTGGTGCCACCAAGTTCCTGCGAGGTGTTGTCATACGAATGGCGCTCATGCTGCTCTCCGGATCTTCTGTGCTGCGCGAAGACGTACTGACGCCGCGCGTGGGTTTCTAGCAATTTCCTCGGCTGTAGCCGCCTCTGCGCCCTTCACCAAAAGGCGAAGAGTTGGTGCGTGCTCTGGAAGTTCGACAGGTAGCTCAATTGGAGCTGAAGAGTTTGCGGCAGCTACAAGCGCCTGCTTAGTGATGCGGTCTTCAAGTGAGTGATAAGACATCACAACAATTCGCCCGCCAACGGCAAGCGCGGCAATTGCGGCCGGCATAGTGCGACTAAGCACCTCGAGTTCGCCGTTTACTTCAATACGCAAAGCCTGAAAAACTCGCTTGGCTGGGTGGCCAGTGCTTTTACCTGGAATGAAAGGAATAACTTTGCTAATCAGACCGGCCAGCTGTGTGCTGGTTTCAAATGGAGAAGTTTTGCGAATTGCAACAATTTCTCGGGCAACGGCTTTGGCGTATCGCTCTTCCCCGAATTCTTTGAAGATGCGGGCCAAGTCATTCTCTGAATATGTGTTTACTACTTGGGCAGCGGTTAGGCCTTCGGTTGAATCCATACGCATGTCAAGCGGAGCCTCGTAGGAATACGCAAAACCGCGTTCGCGCTCATCGAGTTGCATGGATGAAACACCCAGATCCAACAAGATTCCGTGCACTTCGCTAATGCCAAGATCTTTTATTACATCCTGAATTTCTTCATAAACGGCGTGTACCAGGTGTACTCGGCTGCCAAAACGCGATAGTCGCTCCCCCGCGAGTTCAAGTGCAGAAGGATCACGATCAATGCCCACCAAAGTTAGGTTTGGAAAACGGTCAAGAAAGGCTTCGCTGTGACCGCCGAGCCCAAGTGTGCAATCAACAAAAACCGGGGCGTCAAGCTCAAAAGCTGGGGCTAGAAGTTCAATTGCGCGCTCCAAAAGCACTGGTTCGTGAAGTTCGGATATTTTCTTTGACATAGCTGCCCGATACTTCTTGGTTCCTATTGCTAGGGCCCCATCCATTGGCCTGGCTTGGTTTTCAGGCAATAGCTGGAGTTCTAGCGACAGGGACTAGAAGAGTCCCGGAATCACCTCCGCCGCTACATTCGCGAAAGCTGTTTCCTGCTTGGCCAGGTATTCGTTCCATGACTTTGCATTCCAGATTTCTGCACGAGCACCAACGCCAATAACGACTAGGTCTTTATCAAGACCCGCGTATTGACGAAGAGCAGCCGGGATAGTAACTCGGCCTTGCTTGTCAGGAAGTTCATCTGAAGCGCCAGATAGAAAAACGCGAAGGTAGTTGCGGGCCTCGATGCTGGTTACAGGTGCCTGACGAATCTTGTCGTGCACTGCCGCAAACTCAGCCGAGCTGAATACGTAAAGGCAGTTTTCCTGCCCACGGGTAATAACCAAACCGCCTTGAAGCTCTTCGCGGAACTTTGCCGGAAGGATGACGCGACCCTTGTCATCAAGCTTTGGTGCGTGTGTGCCTAGCAACATGTGCGTCCCCCCTTCTCGACATCGATCCTGCGCTTTACTCCACAATACACCACTTTCCCCCACTTACGTAGTAAAACAGCGATATTTTTTGGTTCGGCGTGTCTTAATCATCAGTAATTTATTGGGATATAGCAAGTGGAGGGAATTCACAGAATTTAAGCCAAAAATGACAAAACCCACCATTTTCAGGTGGGTTTTAAGCGGTTCTGAACTTCTAGGGGCTAGCCTTGGCGCTTGTCCCAGCGATCGTCGAAAAAGTTCTTCTTGGTTGAGCTATTGGGCCTTGGCGAAGTTGGCGAAACTGGAGCATTTTTTGGTTCGTTTGGGTTTGATGATGTTGCAACCACCAGGCCAGCAAGCATGGCCAAGAAACCACCTACTCCAAAGATTGCAACCTGAAGAATTACTGCAACAACCAAGAGTGACACCCCGATAACGGCAAGCGAAGCACCAGCAATGATGCGCTTAGGCGATCTAGCCCCAGGCTTTCCAAGTTTGTGGGCGAGGCTGGAGTCTGATGCGTAGAGCCCACGTTCAAGCTCATCAAGAAGTTTTTGCTCTTGTTCAGAAAGACCCACGGTAACTCCTTTCGCAAAAATAAGACACGTTTGCGCCTACCAAAAGTCTAAGCACCTTGCCCCAGTTAGGCTAGGGGTGTGAGCGAAACCAAAGTGCTATTAGGCCTAATTCAAGACCATTTGGACGAGTTTTGCACTGCCCGAAAGAGCGATTTTGAGCAAATTTCGCCGGATTTGACCCCAGTCGTTGATTACACTCGCGATCTACTTCAAGGCGGCAAGCGCTTCAGAGCACTCTTCTGCTACTGGTCTTGGGTTGGAGCACTTCCGGGCTCAGATGTTTCTCAAACAGAGTCCCAGCGTGAGGCCTCAGCCGAAGCCATGATTGGCATTACCGCTGCCCTCGAAATGTTTCACGCAGCGGCACTAGTGCACGATGACTTGCTTGATCAATCAGATACCAGACGAGGTGCCCCAGCGGTACACAAAAGATTTGAAACTCTGCACAGTAACTCTGGTTGGGCTGGCAGCCCAGAAAGATTTGGAGTAGCTGGTTCGGTTCTAGTGGGCGATCTGATGCTTGGCTGGAGCAGCGAAATTTTTGGCAACGCCTTGCTGAACGCACCTGAGTCTTCAGTGGAAACAGCTTGTCGCAATGAATTTAGCAAAATGCGAGTCGAGGTGATGGCTGGCCAGTACCTTGATGTACTTGAAGAAAACGCCGCCAACACTCGCCCGGTTGAAGAAGCAGTGGGGCGAGCAAATAGAGTAATTCTTTATAAGACCGCAAAGTACAGCATTGAAGCACCGTTGCTAATCGGCGCAGCGTTCGCCGGTGCATCCCCCAGTTTGCTTCGTGGTATCTCGGCGTTTGGCATTCCACTTGGCATGGCTTTTCAGTTGCGCGATGACATTCTTGGAGTTTTTGGTGACCCTCAAGTCACAGGAAAACCAGCAGGAGATGATCTTCGCGAAGGCAAAAGAACTGTTTTGGTTGGGCTTACCAGAGAATCACTCAGTTCATCGGTCGGTGCAATTTTTGATGAGATGCTATCTAGCCGAAATCTCACCGGTGAGCAGATTGGCTTTTTGCAACAAACTATTTCAGGATCGGGAGCTTTAGCAAAAACCGAGCGAATGATTGAAGAACTTGCTGACGAGAGCCTGAATGCACTTGAGGCTCTAGAGATTGAAGAACGTGCCAAGCACGAACTTAGAGAATTAGCCCTAAAAGTAATTAATCGCCAGGCTTAGATAGCCCGCTGAAAGCTTCTACTTAATCTCAGAAAACTAAAGAGCCAGCAGCATGGCGGCTCGGCGAACCGCAGACTTGTGGCCCTTCAATAAAAATTCCATTGGAGTTCCGGGCAAGCTTTCCTCGTGTGTGTATAACCAACGAAAAGCAGATTCGTAGTCAAGCCCTGAATCTAAGAGCACAATCATTGTTCCCGGCAAGCTGGGCAGCGGCTCCCCTTCGAGAATGATCTCGCTAGGTACATTTAGCACTCCATCGCGCTTGATTGCGATTAGGTGATGCTCTTCAATAAACCTGCGTGCTCTACCAACGGGTACACCAAGCAGGTCTGCCGCTTCGGGAACAGTTAGCCAACCTTGAACATTTTCTAAGACATCAGTCACAAGACAAGATTGCCACACCTGAGAGCCTCACGGGTATCAAACCTGCATCATGGGATGATATTGGCTGGCTTCCCCATAGAAATGTAGGCACAGTGGACGAGAAACGTGATGCGAAAGCGCTTGGTCTAGCGCTAGCCACGGTTCCGATTTCAATTATTGGCTCACTATCTGGCGCAGATTTGGCTCAGGCCACAGAAACTACGCCAAATTCCAGCACCGATAAAAATGCCGATACTGCAGAAGGTGTAGCTGCAGTAAAAGCTGCCGGGAACTCGGCAAGTGCGGTCAGCAGCGCGACCCAACTAAATTACACAGTCAAAGCGGGCGACACCATTTCTGCGATTGCTCGCAAGTTCCAGCTATCTACCAAACAGCTTTTGCAGCTAAACAAACTTGAGGCCGGTACGTTTATTGTTCCTGGGCAGAAGCTCAAGTTGATTGCAAACTCTGTGGTTCCTGCGGCGCAAGCCAAAGCCAATGCCGCAACAATTCACGTGGTAAAACGAGGTGAAACCGCAGCCTCGATTGCCAAACTGCACTCGGTGTCCATTAGCACAGTGCTTTCCATGAACAACCTCTCGGCCAAAGCAATCATCTTTCCCGGTCAGCGCCTGACTATCGGCTCAGTCATTCCTAAAAAGATTGCAGCGATTACTCCCGATTTGCATGTAGTGCAGCCCGGTGAAACTCTGGCTTCTATTGCAAATCAGTACGGAATTCAATTGCAGGTGCTTCTTTCTGCAAATGGCCTAACCGAATCTTCCTTGGTATACGCAGGGCAGTCAATCAAACTGAAATCTTTGAGTCAAGAAACCAAAGCGGCGCCAACTGCCACCCCTTCAGCTAGCGCGGTACCACTAAGCGGTTCACTGAGTTCATCAGACCCACATCGCCCAAGTAATGTATGTGAGGTTCACGGATACCACACTGTAAAAACCGGTGAATCAGTGAGCAAGATTGCGGCCGTATATGGCGTTCCAACGCAATCCATTCTTAGCTCAAACTCGCTAACCTGGTCGGCAATGATTTTTGTGGGACAAAAGTTGGTAATTCCGGGTGTACACGAAATCAAGTTCTGCCCAGACCTGACCGCCATGACGGCAGAGATGAAATCAAACGCTTCTGTGATTTATAAAATTGGTCGCTCGCTTGGGGTTTCAGATTATGGAATTGTGATTGCCTTGGCCACTGCAATGCAGGAGTCCGGACTAAAGAATCTGTCATACGGAGACAGAGATTCCGTGGGTCTCTTCCAACAGAGGCCCAGCGCGCACTGGGGTTCTGTGGAACAAATTATGAACCCCGAATATGCGGCTAGGGCTTTCTTTGGCGGCAAGAAGAGCCCAACATTTGGAGTGGCTAGAGGCCTGTTGGACATCAAGGATTGGCAAACAAAATCGCTTACCCAGGCAGCACAGGCCGTTCAGATTTCCGCGTATCCAAACGCCTACGCAAAATGTGAGCAATCCGCCTGGGTATGGCTTGATGAACTTCTGAATGCAAGCAACAGTGAAGTGACGCCGAATGTCTAGCTTGATTGGAAAACTTGTTGGCGAGCGGTATCGAGTTGAGAAAATTGTTGCTCGAGGCGGAATGGCAACTGTTTACTTGGCCATGGATATTCGGCTGGAGCGTCAAGTTGCGCTAAAGGTCATCCATCCACATTTGGCAAATGATTCTTCGTTTCGCGAAAAATTTATTCGCGAGGCCAGAATTGCTGCCAAACTTTCGCACCCAAACCTTGTGAATGTTTTTGATCAAGGTGAAGACGGCGAAATAGCTTTTATGGCAATGGAGTTTGTTTCTGGCATCACCTTGCGCGATGCTCTCAAGGATTTTGGCGCCTTAGATGCTAAGCGTGCGCTTGACCTTTTTGAACCCATGCTCAGCGGGCTGGCCGCGGCCCATCGCGCGGGAATACTTCACCGCGACCTAAAACCCGAGAACGTTTTACTATCTGACGATGGGCGAATCAAACTTGGTGACTTTGGTCTTGCCAGAGACATAGATAACCACACTTCAACCGGTTCACTGGTTGGCACTGTTGCCTATCTTTCGCCTGAATTAGTGATGCGTGGTATCGCAGATGCACGTAGCGATGTGTACGCAGCCGGCATCATGCTTTTTGAAATGCTTACTGGGCGGCAACCTTTTGAAGGTGACCAAGCGGTGCAGATTGCCTACCAGCACGCCAACGATAACGTTCCTGCGCCTTCGAAATTCAATTCCGAAGTTCCCCCGCTGCTTGATTTTTTTTTAATTTTTGGTAGAGCACGTTTATCTTCACACAGGCCCAACGATGCGGTTGAGCTGTTGGCTGTTGTTCAACGTGCCAAAGCTGAAATCAAAGCAGGCCGAAACGATACCCAGCTTAGAATTCCTCAGGTTTCCGGAAGCGGTCTAAACAAAACAACAATCTTGAATCCAATAGATTCAAACGCCACCCAGGTTATGGCTGGCTCCGAAATTTCAGATGCGGTGCTTGACGCAAATAGCACTCAGGTTTTTAGTGGCGCATTCGCCGATTCTTCAACCACAGTTCTAGAAGACTTCAATTTTGATGATGCAGAGCTAACACCACTTGAGAGAATGGGTCTTCGACGCCGAGGATTGAAGCTCTTCATAGCTACCTTGCTAGTGATTCTGCTTGGAGCCGGCAGCGGTTGGTGGTTCAGTTCTGGACCAGGTGGGCTTACTCCAATTCCAAACCTAACTAGCCGCACTCTTGATGAAGCGCAGCTTTCACTTAGCCCGTTAAATGCTGATCTTGAAATTATTGAAGAAAGTTCAGCCACTGTTGCCAAAGGTTTGGTGACAAGAACAGATCCGTCAGCCGGTGCGCTCTTTTTTGGCAACGGAAAGATTCAGATTTTTGTATCCAGTGGGCCAAAGCTAGTTTTAGCGCCTCAACTTAAGGGTCTTAACCTTGCTGAAGCCACAGCCGAAATAATCAAATCTGGCTTTGCCCTTGGTGAAGTGAAGTCTGTCTTTCACGAATCAGCACTTGGCGAAGTATTTGACTACTTAGGTGCTGACGGAACAAAAATTCCTGAAACCAGCAAGATAAATATTTGGGTTTCGCTTGGTTCGATTCCGATGGTAGCTGGCCTTGACCAAGAGATTGCAGTAACCGCTATTGAAGCTGCCGGCCTAAAAATAAATGAAATCCGTGAGGAATACAGCGACACCGTTGCCGCTGGCCAGGTAATCAGTTTGGTACCGTTGGTGGAACCACTTGGCGAAAATGGCAGCGTTGATTTGTTGGTCTCAAAAGGCCCAAATATCGTGACGGTACCAAACATGGTTGGCCAGACTATTCTTGCCGCTAAAGCAAATTTGGAATCTCTTGGCTTGAGGGTAGTTGTAAATACCGATCAACTAACTACCAAATGGGGAATCGTTAAAGTTAAGCGCCAAAGCGCTGCAGCCAACAGTCAACTTAGAGTTGGCGACTCAATAACTATTTCGACTAAGTAGAAACGCCCCAACAAGTTTCGGTTGAGGCGTTTCGGAATCTAATTACGAAATTCTTAACGTTTAGCCAACTGCTCGGCAACTAAGAAAGCAAGCTCAAGAGACTGCATGTGATTTAGACGCGGATCACAAAGTGACTCGTACCGCTCTTCAAGGCTTGCTTCATCAATTTGCTCTGAACCACCAAGACATTCGGCAACGTCATCGCCGGTTAGCTCTACGTGCACTCCACCAGGGAACGTACCCGCGGCTTTGTGAACCTCAAAGAAGCCACGAACTTCATCCATAACATCATCAAAGCGGCGAGACTTGTAGCCATTTTTGGTGGTGATACCGTTTCCGTGCATTGGGTCGGTAATCCAAAGTGGATTGGCCTCTGAATCGCGAACAGCCTCAACCAACTTAGGCAGTTCTTCACGAATTTTTCCTGCACCCATGCGAGTGATAAAGGTTAGGCGGCCTGGCTCACGGTTTGGATCAAGGCGTTCAATTAGTTCAACTACATCGTCAACCTGAGTTGTAGGGCCAAGCTTTACGCCAATTGGGTTACGAACACGAGAAAGGTAATCAACGTGTGCGTGATCCATTTGACGGGTTCGCTCGCCGATCCAGATGAAGTGCCCAGAAGTAATGTATGGGTTTCCAGTTCGCGAATCAATGCGAGTAAGTGGACGTTCGTAGTCCATCAGCAAGCCCTCGTGGCTGGTGTAGAACTCTGTGGTGCGTAGTTCATTGAAATCAGCGCCGCATGCGGCCATGAACTTTATGGCGCGATCAATTTCTTGAGCCAAAGATAAGTAGCGCTCGTTGGCAGGGTTATTTGCAAAACCGCGATTCCATTCGTGCACCGAACGTAAATCTGCGAAGCCGCCCATTGTGAAAGCTCGAATCAGGTTCAAGGTAGAAGCCGAGGTGTGGTACGCCTTTAGCATTCGCTTTGGATCTGGAGTACGTGACTCTGCAGTGAAGTCGTATCCGTTGACGATATCGCCACGGAATGCCGGAAGAGTTACATCACCGCGGGTCTCTGAATCGCTTGAGCGCGGCTTGGCAAACTGGCCTGCCATGCGACCCATCTTGATAACCGGCATAGAAGCACCATAGGTAAGCACTACGGCCATCTGCAACAAAGTCTTTACGCGGTTGCGAATTCGATCTGCGGTTGCATCAGCAAAAGTTTCTGCACAGTCACCGCCCTGCAATAAGAATGCCTTGCCCGATGCCGCAGCGGCTAGGCGGTCACGAAGAATGTCAACCTCACCCGCAAACACCAACGGTGGCAATGTAGAAAGTTCTGCGCGAACCTCGGCAACTGCAGCTGAGTCTGGCCAGGTTGGCTGCTGAGCTGCGGGAAGCTTCAGATAGTTGTCGAGCCCAGCAAGCACTGCCGGATTAGCTGCAACTATTGGATCATTCATCTTTACTTCCCTACCTAGCGAGACGTGCTCGTTTTTCTTTAACCGAAGATGCGTATGCATCTACATATTCTTGGCCACTTAGTTTCCTAAGTTCATACATGATTTCATCGGTGACCGCGCGAAGAACAATGCGATCACCTTCCATGCCATCAAATCTTGAGAAATCTAAAGGGGTGCCAACCACAATTCCTATGCGGCGAATGCGCGGCATGCGCTTTCCGATTGGCTGAACTTTCTCAGTGTCAATCATGGCCACTGGAATTACCGGTGCCTTTGATTCCAAAACCATGCGGGCGATTCCGGTTCTACCTCGGTACAGGCGGCCGTCAGGGCTGCGGGTTCCTTCGGGGTAAATTCCTAGAACCTGACCCTGGCCAAGCACTTTCAAACCGGTGTTTAGCGAAGCTTCAGAAGCCTTTCCACCACTTCGATCGATAGGTAACTGGCCGGTTGATTTAAAGAACCATCGGGTCAATGCGCCCTTGATTCCCTTACCGGTGAAGTACTCGCTTTTAGCCAGGAAAACTACCGGACGCCTTGACTGCAGTGGCAGAAAGATTGAATCTGAAAAAGAGAGATGGTTGCTGGCCAATATAACTGGACCGGTTCCTGGAATATTTTCCATGCCACGGACCCAAGGCCTAAAAAGCACTCGCAAAAGCGGGCCCAGCACCAGGGTCTTCAAGATGAAGTAAGCCATTCACCGACCCTTTCGCTTCAGTGGCAACAGGGGTCTAGTTTACCTTTGGGGCCAGAGATACGCGAGCGAGATCTGCTGCACCCACCACGCCGGCATCATTGACGAATTCTGCCGCGGAAATGACCAATTCCGGCCTAAAACCTCTTGCCGGAAGGTGCTTTAGGTAGGCCTCGCGGATTGGGTTCAGCAATAGGTCGCCGGCGGCGCTTACCCCACCGCCGATTACCACGATTTCAGGGTCAAGCACCGCAGTGAGTGAGGCAACTGCCTGGCCCAACCACGAACCCAAAGTAGCCAGAATCTCAAGAGCGCCGGCATCTGATTCAAGAATTGCCTGGTAAACCTCTTGGCCGGTGAGCTGACCCGCGGCCGCTTCTAACTGGCGCAATCTGGCGCCCTTTTCATGGCCGGAAGCCGCCAAGTCTTTGGCAGCCTTAAGTAGTGCCGTTCCCGAACCATAGGACTCCAGGCAGCCATTTTGGCCACAGCCACATGGCAGACCCTCTGGCACCACGCGAAGGTGGCCCAGTTCACCGGCAATTCCGAATCCGCCGCGAAGCATCTTGCTATCGGTGATTACAGCACCACCAACACCGGTTCCAATGGTCAGCATGACCATGTGCTTATAGCCACGGCCGGCTCCATAGCGATACTCGGCCCAACCGGCAGCATTGGCATCGTTTTCGATAATTACCGGTATTGAAAGTTTGGCTTCTAGCTTGGCCTTGAAGGGCTCATTTCGCCAGCTCAAATTTGGCGCATAAATAATGTTGGCCTGTTCGGCATCGATAAAACCTGCGGCCGCAATGCCAGCGCCCAGAACGCTTTGGCCATCGGCAAGTTCAGTGATTAGCCCCACCACGGCGTCAACCAGCGCGTTTGGGTCATCGGCAGGAGTTGGGACTCTATTTTCTTTAAGAATCTGACCCGATGCATCAACTAAAGCACCGGCAATTTTGGTGCCGCCAATGTCAATTCCAATCGCGTGCATGAGTTCCTTAGAAGATTTTTCGAGTTCCAATTTGTCTAGATTATTCAGCCTAGACCTCAAAAGTTTAGCCTTTGCACAAGTAGAGTTGTCGCAAGAACCTCACCCCAAGGAGATCCTGTGCAGTCCTACGACGTACCGCCACTAACCGTAAGTGATGCTTCAGAGAACATCACCGATCTTCTAGTGAATCGCGTGAAACAAACCCCCGACCTAAACCTTTTCGCTATTGAAACCAAACCGGGCGTATGGGTAGACCTGACGGCTAAAGAATTTGAAAGCCGAGTAATCAAGGTTGCCAAAGGTTTAGTTGCGGCTGGGGTTCAGCCAGGTCAAGCGGTGGCAATCATGAGCCGCACTCGCTTTGAATGGGCTCTAATTGATTTTGCAATTTGGTATGCCGGTGCGGTGTCTGTACCAATTTATGAATCGTCTGCACCTTCACAAATCGAGTGGATCCTCTCAGACGCTGACTGTGTTGCACTTTTTGTGGAAAACAAAGAGCACGAATCAAGATTTAATGAAATCAAACAGGGCGCTCCCCTTTGCCGACAGATTTGGCAAATTGAAGGCGGCGCGGTTGATGCCTTGATCAAGCTTGGAAAAGACATCGATGACGCAACAATTGAAACCCGTCGCAAATCATCGGGGCTTTTTGATTTAGCAACAATCATTTACACATCAGGAACTACTGGTAAACCAAAAGGTTGCGAACTTTTGCACCGCGGGTTCGTTGAGCTAAGCAAGAACGCAACTCTAGAAATTTCTGAAGTTGTGAACCCTAAGCACAGCACACTTTTGTTCTTGCCTCTGGCCCACGTTTTTGCAAGATTCATCTCTGTTCTTTGCGTTCACGGTGGTGTAAAAGTTGGCCACCAACCAGACACCAAGAACGTTGCACCGGCAATGCAAAGCTTCAAGCCAAACTTCTTGCTTGCCGTTCCTAGAGTTTTCGAAAAGGTTTATAACTCTGCAGAACAAAAAGCAGAGGCCGGCGGCAAAGGCAAGATCTTCCGCAAGGCGGCATACACAGCAATTGCTTACTCAAAAGCTTTAGATACCGCTAAGGGGCCTTCACTGGGCCTAAAGATTCAGCACGCGGTCTTTGACAAATTGGTTTACAAAAAACTTCGTGCAGCAATGGGTGGCCGAGTTGGCTACGCAATCTCTGGTGGTGGCCCACTAGGCGCACGTCTTGGCCACTTCTACCGTGCAATTGGGCTAACCGTTCTTGAGGGCTACGGACTCACCGAAACAACAGCACCGGTTTCAATTGGTCGCCCAGACCGCTTGAAGATTGGCAAAGTTGGATTGATGTTGCCAGGTACCGGAATCAAGATTGCCGAAGACGGCGAAATCTTGCTTCGCGGAAATAATATTTTGCGCGGATACTGGAGAAACCCAGAAGCAACCAAGGCCGCCTTTGACGGTGAATGGTTCAAATCTGGCGACATCGGCGAAATTGACGAAGACGGCTTCATCAGCATCACAGGCCGAAAGAAAGAATTGATTGTTACCGCCGGTGGAAAAAACGTTGCCCCAGCAGCGCTTGAAGACCCGCTACGCGCTAATCCGTTGGTAGGGCTAGCAATTGTGGTTGGCGTTCTGCGACCATTCGTTTCGGCAATTGTTTCGCTAGATCCTGAGATGGTTCCTATCTGGTTGGCCAACAACGGCCTAGACAAAAACATGTCCTTGGCTCAAGCAGCAAAAGAGCCAAAGGTGCTTGCTGAAATTCAGATTGCTGTTGATCGCGTGAATAAAAACTTCTCGAAGGCTGAATCAATTCGCAAGTTCACCGTTATAGGTCAAGAACTAAGTGAAGAGTCCGGTCACTTGACACCATCTTTGAAGATCAAACGTGAAGTAGTGATGCGTGACTTTGCTCCGGCAATTGACGAGATCTACCAGGCTGGCCCACCAACCCTAGACATTCAAGCTAACTAGTTACTTCATAAACCATTCGGTAGCTCGAAGGTTCTTCATAGCCGCTTTGCGCTCGTCATCTTCAAGCCTGTCTAGATATACAAGGCCGTCTAGGTGATCGCACTCATGCTGAAGGGCCTGAGCCATTAAGCCGGTGCCCTGCAGTTCAACTTGGTTTCCTTCTAGGTCAATGCCTACAGCCTTGGCGAATTCAAAGCGCGGTGTTTTGTGCCAAAGTTCTGGAACAGATAAACAACCTTCATCAAGTAATCTTTTTTCGCCGCTTAGCTCAACCAAGGTTGGGTTAATGATGTAGCCAACTTCACCATCAACGTTGTAACTGAATGCACGAAGATTCACACCAATTTGAGGTGCAGCTACACCAGCTCTGCCCGGCAGTTTCGTGGTGTCGATTAAATCTTGAATTAAAGCTTTGGCTTTTTCATCGAGTTCAATAATTGGATCAGAAACCGTTTTTAAGACTGGGTCTCCAAAAAGGCGAATTTCTCTTACTGCCATTTGAAAAATTAAACTGGGTTGTTTAGACCATCAACAACAATTGCAGCAAGTTCGCGAGCAGCCTCACGGGTGCCCTTCTTCAAGTCTTTGAACTTGATTACAGAACCCGCAGCTAGTGCTGGGTCATAAGGAATTCTTACCACGTGACGAACGCGAGTCTTAAAGTGTTGCTCGATTTCATCTAACTTCACCAGCTGGGTGGCCTGAGTGGCTGTGTTTAGCGCAACCACTGAGTTGCGAACTAGGTCACCGTATCCGTTTGCCTCTAGCCAGGTTAGGGTCTCAGACGCCAAGCGAGCTTCGTCTACAGAACCACCAGAGACAATCACCAAACCGGTTGCGCGCTGAAGAGTTGGGCGCATCACAGAGTGCACAATTCCGGTACCGCAGTCAGTTAGCACGATTGAGTAGTATCGGGCTGCCATATCGGCCACCACGTTGTAGTCACCCTCATCAAATGCCTCTGAAAGCATTGGGTCAGAGTCTGAGGCCAAGACGTCAAGACGGGTTACATCTCGAGAAACCATGGTCGAGAAATCGGTAAAACCATCAATAGCGGCAGCACGGTTCACAACGTCGCGAACGGTGAAGCGGGTTGACTTACTAACGCGCTCAGCAAGGGTTCCACGGTCTGGGTTTGCATCAATGGCAATCACGCGGTCTTCGCGTGAAAGAGCCAGAGCCATTCCAAGCAAAGTACTGACGGTGGTTTTACCCACACCACCCTTGCGGGTTAGCACTGGAACAAACTTTGCCCCGCCAGTTAGTTGGGCACCGATGCGAGCATCAAGGGCCTTGCGCTCGCGAACCTTTAGTGAATCACCAAGGTTTATGGTTTTCAGGGTTAGGAAATAAATGAACCTACGGAAGCCAGACTCTGGGGCCGGGCGGTTTCTGGCGCTGACATCAAGCAGGCGATCTGCAGTAAGCATGGCTGCTGGCTCAGGCTGGTCAAAAATTTCACCACGCAGACTGTCGCGACGTGAATAGTTTGAGCGACGAAGCTCGGCGATTTCGGAATCTTGGGCTGGGGCAACGCGTGGGTCCTCGGCAACTACCTGAATAGAGGCAGTGCTTGGGGTGACATCAATGTAGCCTGCATCAACCGCAATTTCAGCAAGTGAGTGCGACTTTTCAGCCTGCTCTTCTGCTGGGCGGGGTGCGAGAAAATCGCTGTTGCCCTCTTCAGGCTTGTTGCCCCAAATTGCCACGGATACTCCTAAGGTTTAGTCGCACAAAGATGCGCGCCAACGAACTTAGTCAGTTTACCTGCTTGAGGCAGGTAGCCCGCCCTGTTATTCGGCTTCGACAACCAGAATTAGGTCGCCAGCATCTACAGATTGGGTCTTAGAAACCGCTAAACGACGCACAATTCCAGCCACAGAAGCCGTAATTGTGGCTTCCATCTTCATGGCCTCAATTGTTGCAACCGGCTGACCAACCTCTACGTGAGAGCCTTCAACAGTCTGCAAAGTCACTACCCCGGCAAAAGGTGCCGCAACGTGACCAAGGTTGGCCGAATCGGCCTTTTCGGCCTGAACCGTATTTACGGTGATCTTGCGGTCTCGCACGTTGATTGGGCGCAGTTGGCCATTCAAAGTAGCCATCACAGTTCGGAAACCCTTGGCGTCTGGTGAACCAATTGCCTCAAGGCCAACGTAAATTTGAACACCCTTGGATAGCGTCACAACGTGCTCCACGCCCTGCTCAAGACCGTAGAGGTAGTCAACAGTCTCAATCTGGTCAAGGTTGCCAAAGGAATCCTGTGACTTCTGGAAGTCAGCAGTAGGGCCAGGAAACAACAAACGGTTCAAAGTTGAACGACGTAGGGCTGAATCGGCCCCCTTAAGGGCAGCCAGGTCTTCTTCGTTTACCGGAGTGATTCCAAACTTAGGGCTCTTTCCGGCCAAGACCTTGGTGCGGAATGGCTCTGGCCAACCGCCAGGAAGATCGCCAAGCTCGCCAGCCATAAACCCGATAACAGAATCTGGAACATCATAGTTTTGTGGGTTTTCGGCAAAGTCGGCAGGATCTGCGTTTACCGCAACCAGGTGCAGAGCCAAGTCTCCAACAACCTTTGAAGAAGGCGTCACTTTAGTTGGGCGACCAAGAATTGCGTTTGCCGAAGCATACATGTTTTCAACTTTTTCAAACTGATCACCAAGACCCAGTGCAATTGCTTGCTGACGCAAGTTCGAAAGTTGACCACCAGGAATTTCGTGGTGATAGACGCGGCCGGTTGGGCCAGGAAGGCCTGATTCGAATGGTGCGTAAACGTTTCGAACTGCTTCCCAGTAAGGCTCAAGTTCAGCAACGGCCTCAAGTGAGATTCCGCTGTCTTTATGGGTGTGAGCCAATGCAGCAACCAGAGCCGAAGCAGAAGGCTGGCTTGTGGTTCCTGCCATCGGCGCCGAAGCAACGTCAACAGCATCTACGCCAACATTGATAGCTGCCATCAGGGTAGCTAGTTGACCGCCGGCGGTGTCGTGGGTGTGCAGGTGAACCGGCAGATCAAAACGTTCACGCAAAGCCGACACCAACTTCTCGGCAGCGGCAGGACGCAGCAAACCTGCCATGTCTTTGATGGCAATGATGTGAGCGCCGGCATCAACAATTTGCTGAGCCAGGTTCAAGTAGTAGTCAAGCGTGTAAAGCTTCTCGGCTGGATCCAAAAGATCAGCGGTGTAGCAAAGCGCAACTTCAGCAACGGCAGTTTTTGTTTTTAGAACTGCGTCAATTGCCGGCTTCATTTGATCGATATCGTTTAGCGCATCAAAAATTCTAAAGATGTCAACGCCGGTTGCTGCGGCCTCGGCAACGAATGCCTCGGTTACCTCTGTTGGATACGGAGTGTAACCAACAGTGTTTCTGCCGCGTAGCAACATTTGAATGCAAAGGTTTGGCATGGCTTCACGAAGCTGAGCCAATCGCTGCCATGGGTCTTCACCCAAGAAACGAAGGGCAACGTCGTATGTTGCTCCGCCCCAGGCCTCAACTGAAAGCAACTGCGGAGTAAGACGTGAAACGTATGGCGCAACCGCAACTAGATCACGGCCGCGTACGCGGGTTGCCAACAGAGACTGGTGTGCATCTCGGAACGTGGTCTCTGTAATTGCAACCTGAGACTGATCGCGAAGCGCTTTGGCAAAACCCTGAGGACCAAGCTCTAGCAACCGTTGGCGAGAGCCGGCTGGTGCTGCAACAGAAAGATCTACCTTTGGCAACTTAACACCAGGGTTAATGTGATGCGCCCTTGGCCCGTTTGGTTGGTTGACGGTTACGTCTGCTAGCCAGGCAAGAATTTTTGTACCGCGATCCTGTGATGGCTTTGCGGTGAACAGCTCTGGGTGCTCATCGATAAACGAAGTGCTTAGGTCACCAGTTTCAAAGATTGGGTCAGCAAGAACAGCTTGCAAGAAAGCAATGTTTGTAGAAACACCGCGAATTCGGAATTCAGCAAGTGCGCGCTTAGCTCTGGTAACAGCTGACTTGAAGTCACGACCGGTGGCAATTAGCTTCACCAACATGGAGTCAAAGTGTGGGCTTACTTCAGCACCAGTTGAGACGGTTCCGCCATCAAGGCGAATACCTGCACCACCAGGTGAACGGTAGGTGGTGATTTTTCCGGTGTCTGGTCGGAAGTTCTGGGCAGGGTCTTCAGTTGTAATTCGGCACTGAACCGCGAAACCGTGCATCTTGATTTTGTCTTGAGTTAAACCAAGATCAGAAAGCGACTCCCCCGAAGCAATTCTCATCTGAGATTGCACTAGGTCTACATCGGTGATTTCTTCAGAAACTGTGTGCTCAACCTGAATGCGTGGATTCATTTCGATGAAAACATGCTTGCCAGCATTTGCACCAACGGTGTCAATTAAGAACTCAACTGTTCCTGCATTTTGATATCCAATTTGCTGCGCAAAAGAAACGGCGTCTCGATAAAGAGTTTGACGAAGATCTTCATCAATCAGCGGTGCTGGAGCAATCTCAACAACTTTTTGGTTGCGGCGTTGAATTGAGCAGTCGCGCTCAAATAGGTGCACAACGTTGCCGTGAGTGTCGGCCAGAATCTGTACCTCAATGTGGCGAGGGCGAATCACTGCTTGCTCTAAGAAAACCCGAGGGTCGCCAAAGGCGCTTTCTGCCTCACGAGATGCTTCGATCAGTGCGGCACGAAGATCTTCTTGTTTGGCAACACGGCGCATACCGCGGCCACCGCCACCGGCAACTGCCTTCACGAAAATTGGAAAACCAATGTCATTTGCCTGATTAACCAGTTCATCAACGTTGGCCGAAGACGGTGAAGATTTTAGAACCGGTACTCCGGCACGAATCGCTGCCTCTTTGGCAATTACTTTGTTTCCGGCCATTTCTAGTACATCGGATGAAGGGCCAATGAATGTGATGCCATTAGCTTTGGCCGCTTCTGCCAATTCAGGATTCTCAGACAGAAACCCATATCCTGGGTAAATTGCGTCTGCGCCTGATTCCAAGGCAACACGGATAATTTCTGATACATCTAGGTAAGCACGCACTGGGTGCCCCACCGAACCTATTTGGTACGACTCATCTGCTTGCAGGCGGTGGGTTGAATTGCGGTCCTCGTAAGGGAACACAGCCACGGTCTTGGCGCCTAGCTCATAGGCGGCTCTAAAGGCACGGACGGCGATTTCACCGCGGTTGGCAACCAGAATCTTCTTGAACATTGGGCCCTCAAGTGTCGTATAGGCGAACATGAATACATAGCGCCTTCAATAAAAAGGTAGCCTATTTACGTGCATGTAATGAGCGTGAGCTCCCTGAAGGGGGGCGTAGGTAAGACCACGGTAGCCCTGGGTCTTGCCTCAGCTGCATTTGCTCGCGGTCTTCGCACTTTGGTTGTAGATCTAGACCCACAATGTGATGCGTCAACCGGATTAGGCGCCATCGGAGAATTTAGGGAAACCGTTGCCGATGTCCTTCAAAACCCCAAACACAACATCGTGCATAGAGCAATCGTAGCGAGTACTTGGGGCAAAGTTCAGTCTGGTCACATAGATGTAATGATTGGCAGCCCAAGGGCCCTGCAATTTGACACCCCCAACCCAACCATTAGAGATGTTTGGAAACTCGAAGAGGCGCTGAGCCGTATTGAAAAAGACTACGACTTAGTAATTATTGACACCCCGCCTTCAATTAACGGTCTAACCAGAACCGCCTGGGTTTCCAGCGACCGAGTACTTATCGTCTCGGAGCCATCAATTTTTTCTGTGGTGGCAGCGGAACGAGCGATGCGCGCCATTGAAGATCTAAGACGCGGACTAACTCCTAGGTTGGAAGCGCTTGGAGTGGTAATAAATAGGTTCCGCCCTCAGTCCAAAGAACATGCTTACCGGGCGCACGAACTGCAGGAACTATTCAAAGAGAATTTGATGGCAGTTCAAATTGAGGAACGAGCCACCATTCAGCAAGCTCAAGGAGCTGCAAGACCAATTCACACCTGGCCAGGAGATCACGCCGCTGAGCTTGCCAAAATTTTTGATGAAATTCTTGCCTACGCCATGGCCTCGTTCCAACAGCCGGTAGACAAAAAGAGAATCAAAGTCGACAAAAAAATGACCAGAATTAGCAAAATTATGCGCGGGCAAGATCTTGATGCCGTTCTCAAACTGGAATCGCTAGAGGAAACCCCAGCACCAGTTGATGAATTACCAACCCAGCCGGCCGAACCGGTAGACCCAAAATCATTGAGCGCGATCGAGCAGCTGGAGGCCCTGGCCAGTCTTTCGTTCGAAGAAAAAAAGCCTGAATAAATTCAGGCTTTAGAGATCTAAGTTTTTACTTAGACGGCTTTACGAATCTGACGTCTTGCGGCCAGTTCGTCCACGTCATCGATGTTGTTCTCTTTCATATTGATTAGAGAAGCCTCAACCTCGCGAAGTACGCGACCAACTGCAATTCCAAACACACCTTGACCGCGGCTTAGTAAGTCCATTACTTCGTCTTGGGTGGTGCAAAGATAAACGCGAGCGCCATCTGACATCAAGGTAATTGTTGCCAGGTCGTTGATTCCCGCAGCTCGAAGCTGATCAACAGCAATACGAATCTGCTGCAGGGATACACCGGTGTCTAGCAGGCGCTTTACAAGCTTTAGAACAAGAATGTCGCGGAAGGCGTAAAGACGCTGAGAACCTGAACCAGCTGCCCCACGAACGCTTGGCTGCAAGAGACCGGTGCGGTCCCAGTAGTCAAGTTGGCGGTAGCTGATACCAACGGCCGTAGCCGCAGAGGTGCCGCGGTAACCAACCTTTGGGTCATTCGATGGCAGACCATCGGTGAAAAGCATGTCGGATGCGTATTCAGCAGGAGCGTTGTCTTCGGTAGATGACATTTGGGCTCCTTCCAGAATTAATCTAACGTTCAAGTACAGGTTTAATTGTTGCCGCTTTCCCACGTATCTGGGGTTAATTTAATTAAACGGCGTGTCGCGCCAAAGTAAAGGCTTTTTAGCCGTCAATTTTGCCGATAACCGAACGAATCAGCTCGGCACGGATGCTTGAAAATTGATTTTCTATTTCGGCAGCGTAATGTGCGGCCCTTGAACGGCTAGCGGTGTCATTTTTGCCTAGTACCGGAGCAACAACACCTTCAATAATGCCAATTTCACGTTCTGCCGAGGCCTTGATTCCGCGCAAGTGACGCGGCTGAATACCAAAGCGCTGAAGGTGCACAATTGCGCGTGCAATTTCGACATCTGCCGCCTCAAAGGGCTCCTGGCTGATTAGCATCACATCTTGCGCCTCTTGAATCAGTGCGTCTGTGATTGCGGTTTCAGAGATTAGCTCAATTCGTGAAAGCTTCTTGCCGCGGCTCTGGCGAAGGTGCTGAGGGTTTACAGTGCCACCTGGAAGGCTTGGTTGCTTTCCCTCATCTAGATCAGCAAGGTAGTTGCGAATCACCTTCAGGGGCAGGTACTGGTCACGCTGAAGTTCTAGAACAATCTGAATTCTCTCGATATCGAGTTCAGTAAATTTGCGGTAGCCAGATGGGGTGCGCTGCGGGGTTACTAGCCCCTGCTCTTCTAGGAATCGGAGCTTGGATGGGGTTAGATCTGGAAAATCTGGATTCAATACATTTAGCACCTGGCCAATGTTGAAAAGTTTTACGGCGCGAACCGATGAAATTTTATTTGCCGCTAGATTTTGAGCCATTAGTTTCCCGTTGACCCGTCTGCTTTTGAAGCATAAAAAGTAAGTCGAAACTTTCCAATTTTAACTTCTGAACCATCTTCTAGCATGGCAGCATCAATTCGAACACTCTCGTAATAGGTGCCATTCAACGAAGCTAGGTCTTTAACTTGAAAAGTTTTGCCGTGGCGGTGAAATTCTGCGTGGCGACGCGAAACGGTTACGTCGTCTAGAAAGATATCGGCATTTGGGTGACGCCCCACAGTGGTGACGTCTTGGTCAAGCAAGAATCTTGAACCTTCATTTGGACCACGCTGCACAATCAAGAGCGCTGATCCAGAAGGAAGCGCCTCTATGGCTTTTTGCTCTTCAGAATTTAGGAACGGGCCCGATTCAGCGAGTAGGTCTGAGCTGAAAACGGCGGTGGATTCGACCTCATCGGACGAGCCCCCAAAGCCCAATTCTGCTGATTCCATTTTTGCTGCCACTCCTTAGAGCAATAGCCTAATGGGTTTTTGGGTCACCTTTTTTCACTACGTCACGCACCTGACGCAGGTACACAAAAGCGCCCCACCAGTAAAGCCCCACGCCCCAAAGAGCGAACGCCCAGGCGAGCGGCTCAAGAATAAATGCGGCAGGTTCAAAGATGTAGGCCATGAGCAATAGCGGGAAAGCGTAAAGCAAAGCAAAAGTTCCGGTCTTGCCAAGGTAGTGAACCGGCAACGGGCCATAACCGTGAGTGGCCAGGATCGGATAAGCAATGGCAAGCACCAAATCGCGCCCAATAATTACCAGAGCCAACCAAACAGGAATGATGCCGGTAATGCTAAGGCCAACCAACGTAGAAAAAATGTAGAGCCTGTCTGCAGCCGGATCTAATAATTGACCCAGTCTGGTTACCTGATTAAATTTTCTAGCGAAATAGCCATCTAGGTAATCGGTAAGGCTGGAAAGAGCCAGCACCACAATTGCCGAAAGATAGCGTTCGCTCAAAAGCAGGTAGAGGAACACCGGAACAAATGCAAGACGCAACATACTGAGCAAATTAGGAACAGTTAAAAACTGCTCTTTCATGCTTAGGGCTGGCTGGGTGCTCATGTTGCCGATTTTACGTCACTAAGACCCAATGACCTATCTTGAGAGTGCAGTGGCGAGTTTAGGTCTAGAGGTGACGCTCTTCTACACCGTTATAAACAGACAGCGGCCGAATCAAAGCATTTGATGCCAACTGCTCCATGATGTGTGCAGTCCAGCCAGTAATTCGAGCGGCCACAAAAATAGGCGTGAAGGTCAATGTGTCAAAGCCCATTAGGTGATAAGCCGGCCCCGAGGGATAGTCAAGATTAGGCAAGATGCCCTTGCGTTCCGTCATCGCCGCTTCAAGACCTTCGTAAAGCTCTAGAACATCCGGGCGTTTATAGTAATCAATCAGTTTGACCATGGCAGAGCGCATCGTTGGCACACGTGAGTCACCGCTCTTATAGACGCGGTGACCAAAGCCCATAATCTTGCGCTTCTCTGTAAGAGCTGTTTCAAGCCAGGCCTCAGAGCGTTGCGCGGCCTCTGGACCAAAGCCAATTTCGTTAAAGATGTGCAACACTGCTTCATTTGCGCCGCCGTGCAGCGGCCCCTTCAAGGCGCCAACGGCTCCGGTTACAGCAGAGTACAAATCTGAGAGCGTTGAGGTTATGACTCTTGCCGTGAATGTGGATGCGTTGAATGAGTGTTCCGCATAAAGCACTAGCGAAATGCGGAATGCATCAACGACTACAGCTTCGGGAATTTCACCAAATGTCATCCACAAAAAGTTTTCGGAATAATCTAGATCGGCACGCGGCTCGATAAGCGGCTGACCATGGCGGCGCCTCTGATCGTAAGAAACCACCGCCGGCAACTTTGCGAAAAGCAAGATTGATTTAGCAAGATTTCCAGCCGGACTTGAGTCGTCGGCATTTGGATCCATGGCTCCAATAACACTTACCGCCGTTCTAACTACATCCATTGGGTGTGCGGTTAGCGGCAGATCGTCAATAACTTTTTTTACTACCGAATCCAAGGCGCGCAATGAGCGCTCCTGTTTAGTGAAGCTCGCGAGCTCCTCTGCTGTTGGCAGTTCACCCTTCCATAGCAACCAGGCGACTTCTTCGAAACTCTTTTTTGAAGCAAGCTCTTGAACCGGGTACCCGCGATAAAGCAAAGAATTGCTTTCTGGATTGACTTTTGAAATGGCCGTGTAGTCAACCGGAACACCGGCTAGGCCTTTATAAATTTCTTTTTGCTCGCTCATTTCGCTCCTTTGCGTGATTGGCAAGTTTCAGTGCTTGATGTGACTGTCTAGGTTGAAGTTGAAAATTCCAGAATCAAATTGGTTGTACGCCTCATAATCAAGCAACTCGTAAAGCTCGGCGCGAGTTTGCATTTCTGGAACTACGTTTTGCAAGTTTCCATCGTGGCTTAGAGCGTCTAAACCACGCATGGCAGCACCCATTGCCAAACGAAGAAGTGAAACCGGGTAAATAACGATGTTGATTCCAATGTCTGCAAGTTGCTGCTTGGTAAATAGCTCGCTCTTACCAAACTCTGTCATGTTGGCAAGAATTGGCACAGTCACAGCCTTGCGCATTGCCTCAAACTCAGAAAGATCTTTCATGGCCTCAGGAAATATGGCATCAGCACCGGCATCAACCAGGCGCTTTGCCCTATCAATGGCGGCTGCAAGATTCTCTACCCCGCGAATATCTGTGCGAGCCATAATCAGTAAGTTTTTATCTCGGCGGGCATCAACTGCTGACGCAATTCTCTTAACCGCTGTGTCTTCGTCAACCACAGCTTTACCGTCAAGGTGACCACAGCGCTTTGGATTAACCTGGTCTTCTATGTGAATGCCAGCAACCCCGGCATCTTCAAGGGTCTGCACTGTTCGGGCAAGGTTTAGCGGCTCACCAAATCCGGTATCGGCGTCAACCAAACTTGGTAGATCAGTCATTCTTGATATTTGCTGCGAACGGGCCGCTACCTCGGTGAGGGTAGTTAGCCCGATATCAGGCAAGCCCAAGTCTGCGGCAAGTACAGCACCAGAAATGTAGACACCATCAAAACCTTTTTCTTGTATCAACTTTGCAGACAGCGGGTTGAACGCCCCAGGAAGCTGAAGTAATTCGCCGGTAGCCAGACGCTCACGAAACAGCTTGCGCTTTTCAGCAGGCGTAGTCTTGGCATAAAGCATTAGAAGATTCCCTTAGGTGTTGGCGCAGATGCAAGCACGCCAGCTTTAGCCACAATGGTTAGGCCATTTACTTCTGCTGCAGTTAGTTCCGGCAGGCGCTGAACAAGGCTTAAGAAGCGATCAATTTCGGAAGCATCAAGAACATCCGCAGCCAGCGTCTTGAACTTTTGAATGTATTGCTCACGTGCAAAAGGGCGAGCACCAAGCGGGTGCGCATCTGCAACTGCAATTTCGTCGATAATTTTTGAACCATCTTTAAGAGTTACCTCTACGCGCCCACCGAATGCCTTTTCGTTTGGATCAATTGAGTGGTAGCGGCGAGTCCACTCTTTGTCTTCGAGAGTTGTGGTTTTATTCCACAATTCCACAGTGTCCGGGCGAGCTGCGCGCGAAGGTGCGTAGCTGTCCACGTGGTGCCATGCACCGTCTTGAAGAGCAACTGTGAAGATATACGGAATTGAGTGATCCAAGGTTTCACGACTTGCACTTGGGTCATACTTTTGTGGGTCATTCGCACCCGAACCAATTACATAGTGAGTGTGATGTGAAGTGTGAATGACGACTGACTCAACATTCTTAGGGTCCGCAATCTCCGGGTGTTCGCGGTTGAGCTTTCTGGCCAAGTCAATCCAAGCTTGTGCCTGGTACTCCGCCGAGTGCTCCTTTGTGTAGGTATCAAGAATCGAACGTTTTACTTCACCCTTTTCTGGAAGAGGAACAGAGTAGTTTGCATCCGGGCCGTCCAGCATCCAAGCGATAACTCCGTCTTCGCCTTCGTATATTGGAGTTGGGCTTGTCTCGCCGCGCATTGCCCGGTCAACCGCTTCAACGGCCATCTTGCCCGCAAATGCTGGGGCGTGGGCCTTCCAACTAGAGATTTCACCTTTGCGTGATTGACGCGTTGCTGTTGTGGTGTGCAGGGCCTGACCTATGGCCTGAAAAATTGTCTCAACTGGAAGCTTCAACATTGTGCCAATACCGGCAGCAGCCGAAGGTCCAAGGTGTGCCACGTGATCAATCTTGTGCTTGTGAAGGCAAATTGCACGAACCAGATCAACTTGAATTTCGTAGCCGGTGGCAATGCCTCGAATTAAGTCTGCACCGTTTACTCCAAGATGTTGGGCAACCGCAAGAATCGGTGGAATGTTATCGCCAGGGTGTGAATAGTCTGCAGCAAGAAATGTGTCGTGGTAATCAAGTTCACGAACGGCAACTCCGTTAGCCCAGGCAGCCCACTCCGGTGAAACTACTTTTTCTGCTGCTTCGCCGAAAACATTTGCACCGGCGCCGTTTGCAGACTTTGGGTGAGCCATTGCCTGTGACCGCGCCGAGACGACTGGCTTGCGAGTGAGAGATGCAGCAGCAACCGATGCGTTGTCAATCAGACGATTGATGACCATCTCAGTAACCTCTGGGCTAATGGCTACCGGGTCTGCCGCAACCTCGGCAATCTTCCAAGCCAGTTGATCTTTACGCTCAAGAGTTTCTTCACTTTTATAAACGCGAACCTGGTGCAGCTTCATTGCGGCTCCTTCTTACTGAGTCCTGAGACTCGATCACTTGAGTCAGGCGACTCGTTCGGTTACCTGCAAAGACCGAGCGGTCTCCAGGCTGTTTCTTAGGCTTTGCTGCATGTGTACTTGAGTTGCACTGGCAGCAAGATCTGAGTTGCGGTCAACGATTGCCTCGATGATGACCAGAGTTTCAATAGCCGCTGCTTTGAGCCTGGCCGGGTCGCGGCGAGAAAGACGGCGGATGCGCGCAAGGTGCAAGTGCAAAGACTTTAGGGCT
>ERZ1034365.305-NODE-305-length-27526-cov-2.988342_pt1 | contig 27526 bp, 35 predicted proteins | sample MGYA00520615_ERZ1034365 | MGnify/ENA primary metagenome ERZ1034365 (study PRJEB33736, sample SAMEA104284505) | Azolla filiculoides | biome: Urban; feature: Water surface; material: Ditch water | place: Netherlands | collected 2015-10-28 | depth 0-0.1 m ...
CACATTTGTAGACAGAGCTTCAAGGCTTACAGGTGATGCATAACCGCCTTGCTTAACAATGACATCAGTCTCAGATGTCATCAGCTCGCCATCAGCTGTGCGAATTGCTTTTTGATCGTTACCGACTACGATGTAGCCAGCCTTAAACACTTCAGCTTCGTCGGTGATACCAACTTGTGAGCCAAACGGCATAGCTGTAAGTGACTGAATACCCGGTGTGAAGGAGCCAGCAAACACGCGGCAAACTGGTACCCAGAAGGTACCGTCTGATACCTTCATGATGTTGGTCGAAGTATCAAACCAATGCGTATCGCGAGCTGATATACCAGTTGGTGTAGTAGCACGCACAATTGGGGCACTGTGGGTGTAACCACGGGTGATCTCACCAGTTGCTAGGTTGATGTCCCAGTACAGGAAGTATGATGGATTAGCAGGGGTTGCACCCCAACGGCTATTCCATGAAAATGAGCCCCAGGCCTGAACGCGCGAGACCGTTTCTTCGATTAAAAAGTTCGATGTGCCGTGTGCTGCTGTAACTAAGAGGGTGGGGTTTGTAATTGTAATTGAAACGAAGCCCGTTCCTTGATTCATAGTCAAGAAGTCAGGGGCTCCTAGCTGACTACGTGCACGAACGATACCTTGGCGAAAATTTAGTCTCATTGCATTCAATCCTAAAGGATGTTTGATGACATATTTATTATGACGGACATATACAATGGTATAGTAAGCATAAAAGAAAAAACCGACTGATCAGTCGGCTTTTAATGTCATATCCATTGCCCGTTGTGATATCGCTTAGTGTTTGCCACTAGCGTACATACGGAAAATCGTGCTCAGCTCTTTCCTAACAACCTGATGATATTGATTAGCCCCATAACAACGCCATTGATATACCGGCAGCTCAAAGCGTTGACAGCTCGTAACTTTAAGAAGCTCCAAATAATAGATCAGGTCAAAAGTACCGATAAAGTTAGAAGGTAAGCTGGTTAGCACACGTAATGCTTTATCACATGCCTCTTCAGCAAGATCACGTCTAACTACACAAAGCTGCGAAACAGTGGCATGGCTTTGAAGCACCGTGCGTAGGGAACATTCGGCTACAGCATCTTTGAGCAGCTTAATCGGCTTTCCATTTTGATCAATCATCATGCGAGCTGATTGTATGAACAGCGGTTTGTTATCAGCAATTTGCTCAAACATTGCTAACGCATTCGGTGCAATCAGCAGATCATCATCGTCAACAGAGCTAACATATTCCCCAACCCCAAGCTTAAACGAAGCTACACGCTGATGTGCAAAGCCAATGGTCTTATCCTCATCAACAATATGATAAGTAGCTAATGAGCTGGCAGGCCAAGAAGAAACAGCCTCTTGCTGATAATTCAACAAGAGGCTGTTTGATGTTGCCCGCTTAATGCAATGAATGTCTATAAGCATTAAGTTTTAGGTGCATCCCCCTTTGCCGGTGGAGCAGTAGGTTGTGCGTCAGGTGTTGGTGTCTTATTTAGCATTGGCATTTCCACCTGACCCTTTGACAGATAAACGATGCGAATGTTACGAGCACCGGCCATTGCAGGTTGATAGCCATAGTTATCAGATAATCCTACACAGCTCCAATTGAACACAAGCGGCTTATTCTTTTCAAAGAATGCCAAGCCTTGAACACGGCGTGTACGAAGCTGCTGGTTATTGAGACCTGTATAGTTCAATGCCACATAAGCATGGAAATGCTTATCATCCGGAGGACCACCTTCATCACCGTTTTCTGTCCAGAACTCAAGCTCTGTTGCAGGAATATCACCAGATGGGCCGCACCATGCTTGGGTCAGCTCATATTGGAAATCAAGGTCAACCATGTACAAGCCGGTACGTGCTGGTGTGAATGTTGCATATTCTGTACCATACATGCCGTTTGTTGTAGCTGAGAAGAAACCAACATCATCCTTGAGATCATTCCATGCTTCAGTATCCGTATTGTCCATTGAGAACAACTGTGTCATACCTTGGCTAAAGTTAATTTGACCAGAACCGTTGTCGCCTGAAATGTAACCAGTGTTCCAGAATTGGAATGGCAATGAATGCTGATTGTCACGCAAGTTGGTTACAAACCATGCTTTAAACGGTGCATCACCGTCTGGGTCGCCAGACATAATCGTTTTGACTTCGATATAGCTACCGGCGTCAATTGTGATGCTGTTGCCTTGTTCAGCAAACGAAACATCAGTTGCATCAGTCATCAGCATATCATTGTCATATGTAGTGACAGTTACTGTGCCGTAGTCATCTGCAGACGCAGGTAACAGGGAATCGTAATAGTTTACATACGTTGGGTTCGGACCGGTAGGTGTTGCTTTGAAAATCTGATCACCCAGCTTATCAACCGCAGGACCTTCAAGCTTAGCTTGTGTTTTAGCTGCACGAAGCTTAGCTAGCTCACGGCTGCTTAATGCAGGTGCAGGTGATCCAGCACCGGATAATGGACCAGTGTAGCTAATTGGGTATGAACCCGGATCAACCACATAAATTTCCATGCCGATCGGCTTAGCAATATCGGTAGATGTTGGCAGGATGATCTCGATGTTGCCACCATAGTAAATGTAATTTGCTACAAAACCAATCTCTGCACCTTCATCACCATTTGTAGGGTACAGCATGTGCGGGTGATTTGCCGGGATAGTAAAGGCAATAACACCGTTGTCATACGGTACACCAACTGTAGCATCTGGGTAAGTATCCACGCCAATGTCGCGTGTAACTTGGAACACAGTACCATCAGAGCTATTTGGGTACAAGTACCAGCCATCGTAACCGTTATTTGTATCAACCTCAGCATCCGGTGTGTATGTCAAGTTGAACAGAGCTTGCATTGCAACCAAGTCATAGCTCGGGTTGTATGCTGAATCATCCCACCATGAGCTAGTCATGTAGCAGCTATCAGCTTGCAACTCAGCAGAATCGGTTTGATATGTATGCGGATCACAGCAGATCATCTTACCTGCATCAGCAACTGTTGCACGATAAGTTTGTGGGCCAGTCAAGAACAAAAATTCCGAATTGGCGCCGGCACCTTCTGCACCTGGCAAGCCAGCCAAAGTAATATCCCATACTGATTGTGATGGAACATTGTCTGGGTTGAAAACACGCACAACATCAACCGTGGTAGTCCATGATCCATCTGTGTTCAATGTAGAACCATCAAGGAAGCCGAACATCAGCGGGTGACCAACTGTCCAATTACCCATTGTAACCGGAGTGCCCATTGGGAATGGCAACGGCTCAACTGTGATGAATTCCTTTGAGCCGGTAGTAATAGCGTTTGTAGTTTCTGAGAACACATGCACAATCGGTGTGGTACCGTTTGCACCTGTCGGACCACGCGGACCTGTATCACCAATGCCGCCTTGGCCGCCTGCACCAAACAAGTCAATCTGAATCAGGATGGTCTTTGGACCGATGATAGTACCGATCTTTTGGCTAAGAGTGCCGCTACCAACTGGCTCACCTTGAATCAGCTCACCAGTGCGACCACAGAACAGGTCTTTACCAAGTGCAACGTTCCAGTTCCATGAATCACTGTACAGTAAGCCATCAGCTACATATGTAACAGCTTGGCCAACTGCAGCTGGAATATCAGCAACACCGATGGCGCGCTTCGAGGCCATAGCCCCATCAGCCAAGCCGATAGTGTCATTACCAAGGTTGGTCACACAATAGAACTGAGGTACTGGTTCTGATGCGGTAGCTTGGCTATTAGCCAGCTCCAACCGGATCGGCGAGCTAAAGCTGCCATGATATGTTGTTGCTGGTGTAACTGTTGTGAAGAAGTATCCGTCTTGTGTACGAATAGCCTTCATGTCCATGCCATACATGACATAGCCGGTTTCAGCATCAGGCTCAATCATGGTACCAGCAGTCTTGCTATAGCCGATTTGTGAGCCGAACGGTTGATGCACGATCACGTGGGTACCGAGTGCAATAGAACCAGCAAAGACACGAATTACCGGTACCCATTGGGTGCCAGTGTACAGATACATGACCTTGTCATTCAGGTCAAAGAAGTGTTGATCTTTACCAGGGGTTGCCGGTTTGGCATAACCATGTGCTGGAGCAAATGGTGTATAGCCGGTCGTAACTTGACCGGTTGCCATGTGGAAATCCCAGTAAAAATAGTAGGTTGGGGATGGTTGTGCTGGGCCCCAAGAAGCTTTCCACTCAAGCGGACCGAACACCGCAGATTGTGTTTCACGATGCTCGTAAGTGTAGTTTGCTGCTTTATAAGCCGCAGTAACAAGCAGACGGGTATCAGTGATATCGACCGTCATCGTATTGTTTTGCGGATTATATTCTAAGAAGTCAGGAGTTCCCGATTCGCTGCGGGCCTGAACAATACCTTGACGAAAGTCAATTTTCATAATTTCTCCTAAAGCTGATGCTCTATTTAAGGCGTTGTGTTGTCAATGATAATACCGGCTTCGGCTAATATAGTGATAAGATTTAGCAATGCATCACCTTCAGCGCGTGAACCAGTCAACGGTTGCGGTGTAAATTCCCATGCAGGACCTGTTGGACCAGGGTTCCCTGTATTTCCTTGTGGACCGATTTGACCATCAGGGCCGGTCGGACCAGCGGGGCCAATATCACCTTGTGGGCCAACACATCCAACACCTTGTGGGCCTGTAGGTCCGGGTGGGCCACCTTCTGGACCCGTTGGGCCAGTAGGACCGCCTGATGGACCTTGAACACCGCGAAGGCCTTGTGGGCCAGTAGGACCCATAATACCAATTGGGCCAGTCGGACCTACAATACCTTGGTTGCCAGCTGTTCCTGTTGGGCCAGTCGGGCCGCTTGCAGGCCCAGTAGGACCGGTTGCACCCCAACATCCACGAGGACCAGTAGGACCGGTTGCACCTGCACCAGTTGCACCTGTCGGACCCATTGAGCCTGTCGGACCTTTCACACCAGTATCACCGGTTGCTCCAGTTGGACCGATCAAACCTTGAGGCCCAGTAACACCGGCTGCTCCAGTAGGTCCACCTGACGGTCCAATTGGGCCTGTTGGTCCTACAGGACCTTGACCACCTTGTGTTCCGTCATTACCTTGCGGTCCTTGAGGACCGGGTACACCACGTGGCCCGGTCGGGCCATTTGCTGGTCCTGTTGGACCAATTGAACCTGTTGGGCCAGTTGCACCTGCTCCGGTTGCACCAGTAGGGCCTGTCAAACCAATTACACCACGTGGACCTGTTGGCCCCTGTAGGCCTTGGCCGCCCATCAAACCTTGCGGGCCAGTTACACCGCGTGGGCCTTGGCTACCAGTCGGACCGTATTGTACACAAGTCATAGTAATCCTCTCAAACTCATAATGATGTATTTAACAGCTTATAGCGCATCAACAATCATCCCAGGCCGCATATCCCAATTTTGGCCATTGGCATCCGTTGCAAAGAATGTTATAGAGCTGTTGTTCAGCTGAATAGAGTTGGAATAATTTAGCCGCCAACGCTGACCATCACTGATGGCCCAATTTCCATTTGGCCATGTTACAGCTTGACCAAAATCAGCTTGAATGATGTTGTTCGGGAAGAAGGTAAAGCAAATTCGTACGGTTGATTGACCGACTGTGCCACCTGTATCTCCCGTGCCTTCATAAAGCACCCGAACAGCTTGTCGAGCTGGGATATTTTCATACGACACTCGCTGGAATGAGCGATCACCACTACCAAAATGAATAGCTATACCCGGATTACCCGGGCTCAATGATGAATAAGCATTTGACGCCCCGTTAAAGGTAAGGTACGCATTTGACCCCACGTAAAAGCTATTGTAAGTAATGCCAAAGAGCTTTAATGGTGCAAGCAAGGGAATAGCGCTCGTAGAACTATCATCATATGAGCTATTAACAAGCAAGTTAGTCAAATATCCAGCAGGCACTGGAGTGTGCCCGTGGATAAGCCGCTTATTAGGTAAAATTGGTACTGATGGAATTAGCATTACATGCTCCGGCCAGCAACAAAGCCAAACCATGTTACACCTTGGTCATTAGTCAGCAGGTGAATAATGTCGGTGTAGCTGCTAGTAGTAGTTGATAAGTCTGGTGGGTTCGGTCCAAAACGAATATTCGAAGGCCATGTGATTCCAATATGCCCACTACCAAGCTGCTTGATAAACAGAACGATTGATTGAACGCTAGTAGTAGCATTAACAATTGTCAAATCAGTAATAGGTGTTGAGAGCATGTTAAGTTGGAAGCCGGCTTCACCAGCTGCAAGATTCAGCTGAAGCACACTAGAGCCAACATTGATTACTGACAAGCTGCCATTACCGCTGCTACCTGGGCCTGTTGGCCCAGCCATGCCAATTGAGCCTGTAGGACCTGTTACACCAGCAATACCTTCAGGGCCTGTAGGGCCACGTAAGCCGATAGCACCTTGTGGGCCTGTAGGACCAACATCACCTGTTGCACCCATCGGACCTACGATACCGGCTGGACCAGTAGGACCGCCTGCTTGGCCTGGTGTTCCTTGTGGACCAGTTGGGCCAACGAAACCAGCAGGGCCTGTCGCACCTGTAAAGCCTTGCGGGCCGGTAGGTCCTACACCGAATGGACCAGTTGGTCCAAATGGGCCTTGATTGCCTTGAAGGCCTTGTGGTCCTGTTGGACCAGTTACACTCAACCCGGTAGCACCTGTTGGTCCGATAGGACCCTGATTGCCTTGAATACCTTGTAGTCCCTGCTCCCCTTGATAGCCTTGCTCACCTTGCGGGCCTGTTGGACCAAATGGGCCAGTAGGTCCGAATGGACCTTGAGGACCAGTAACACTTAAGCCAAATGGACCTGTTGGGCCAGTAGGACCTTGTGCACCGGTATCACCCGTGATGCTATCGCCTTGATCACCTTTGGGGCCAGTAGCACCAAGATGACCAAGCGGGCCAGTTGGACCTTGTGCACCGTCATTACCTTGGAGACCTTGCGGTCCTGTTGCACCTGTCGGTCCAATTGCACCTACAGGTCCTGTTGCACCACGTGTACCGTCACGGCCATCAGCACCGGTAGGTCCTGGGAAGCCTTGCGGGCCGGTAGGTCCTGGGAAGCCTTGTGTTCCTTGCGGGCCAGTTGGACCGTTTGATCCTTGTGGACCTGTTACACCATGTGCACCTACTGGGCCTGTCGGACCAGTAATGCTTTCACCTGGGACACCGCGAAGGCCGGGTTGGCCTTGTACACCTTGTATGCCATTATGACCCTGCGGTCCAATTGGACCAGTAGGACCGACATCACCTTGTGGGCCTGTTACACCAGCTACACCTTGTGGGCCAAATTGACCTTGCGGTCCTGTTGGACCACTGGCTGGTCCTTGTGGACCTGTTGGGCCTTGCACACCCATTGGACCTACTAGCTGCATGTCCAGCTTTGGTGCAAGGAAGAATGAATTTGTATCAATAACGATACCCAAGAGCTGCGCAACTAACCCTGCAGGACGTTCAAAGGTGTATGCACCAGCTTCATCAAGCCAAAGGGTATTGTTGATCTCAGTTTGCTTGAATGTCAGCTGATCACTGCGAATCACCCCGTAAAACTTGACCTCGAGCTCTTGACCGAGCACAGCCGGAGTTAGACCAAACGCAGTGGCATATTTGCCAGCGGTATGTGAAGCTAGGCTGACAACACCTTCTTCATCAAAATGCAAGAACGATAATGCTGGTGTCGGTTGAGCAGCAATTGCATATGTTGGCTCATAATCAAATTGCAGTGGATAATTGAATGCACCACCTTTGATCATGTAGTTAGAAGCGGTATTGACAAAGGTGCCATCATCATCTTTGATACCCTTACCGGTGAGGCCATAGAGGATGTAACCACCCTTATAGTCACCAGTTAAGCCCACCTGTGACTCGAAGTTAAACAGGACCAGTTGGGCACCCGGTGAAGTAACATATCCAGCGAACACACGGATGTTTTCAACCCATACTGTGCCATCGAAGACAAACATTGTCTTAGTGGTCAGGTCAAAGAAATGCTGATCCGGGTTAGCAACTTCAGGAAGTGATGTCCCGTACAAAGGTTGAATGTTGGTGATGCCACGAGTTACATTACCAGTTGCAAGGTTGATGTCCCAATATAGCCATGATGTTATGCTAGATGGTAACGGCCCCCAAGCTTTGTTAACAGCCAGCTGCTCAGTAATGAGGTAGGTCTTGGTGCCATGTTGTGCTGCTGCAGTCAACGGCACGGTGGTTGTATAGATATTAACAAATGCACCCGATTTTTGCAGGAACAGCTTGCTGTTGGCAATCGGGTCAACTTGGCCTTTGACAAGGCCTTGTGTAAATGTAAGTTGCATGGTATGCTGCCCTTAAAATGTTCTTCTCATACGATTGAGGGTATAATTGCTCAAGTTGGAGTATTTATGAAGCCAGAGTATAACATAGGAGAACCTCTATGCCCAATCGCGTAGCAGTCTACATGATCTGTAAGGATGAGGCAAGGTTCATTGAACGCGCGGTGCTGTCCGCTGCAAAAGCGGATGAGATTATTGTTTGTGACACAGGTTCAACAGACGATACATTGCAGAAGCTGACCGATCTGAACCTCCCGAACCTGAAAGTTCATTCCATCTACGTCTCGCCCTGGCGATTCGATGATGCTCGTAATACCGCACTATCCTTAGTCAGCACCAACATTGACCTTTGTGTCTCCCTTGATGCTGATGAGCTGCTTGATGTAGGCTTTATTGAAGCCCTACAGGCACGGGACAAGGATGCAGGTATTGTGCAAATCAACCACTCATTCAAAACCGAATGGAGCTGGGATACAGCTGAACCACAAAGCAATGTGACCAAGCACTTCCATGAGCGGATTCATTCACGCTTTGGATTCCGTTGGGTGCACCCAGTGCATGAGAAGCTTACATCACGTGAAGCAATTACCATTGCATGGATGCCAGCGTTGATGATGATTCAACGGCCTGACACATCGAAGAATCGTTCTTCGTACTTGCCTATGCTTGAGCAAGCTGTAATTGAAGACCCGATTGACTGGAAGCTTTGGTCATTCATGGCTCAAGAATATGTAGATCGTCGGTTGTTTGCTCAAGCTGATGAAGCCCTACAAAAATCATTGACCTGCCCGGATGTTGATCAAGTCTTTATTGCATGGAACCGTGCATCACTTAGCTTAACCCAGTTCAAGTCTGAAGAAGCTGAAGTGTTCTATCTTGATGCAACAACAAAGGCACCAAAGCTCCGTGAAGCATGGGTTAAGCTTGCTGACTTCTATCATTCACAAGGCCGAAATGATGATGAAGCCTTTGCATTGCTGCGAGCATTGAAGTGCACCACTGAAACATTAGGCTACCGTCGTATTGAAGCCGTATGGGTTAATGACGCTATTGAAAAGCGCTTTAATGCATTGCAGGTTAACAATGACCGGTGAAGAATTGCGTAAATGCTATCCATTCTGCTTGTTAGATGATATTGACATCCGTGCACTCCAAGCTGCTCGTCCGGGGTTCAATCTTGATAAGCTAGCTGAAAAGCTGACATTAGAGCAAAAAGAGAAAAAGGAACAATCTTGAAAATTGCCGTCTATACCATTTGTAAGAATGAGTCAAAGTACGTAGACACCTTCATGAACTGCCTAGTTGGTGAAGCTGATGCCATCTATGTCACTGATACCGGTTCAACTGATGATACAGTTGCAAAGCTTCGTGCTCGTGGTGCAATTGTTAATGAAGCCGTCATCAACCCTTGGCGGTTTGAAGACCCGCGTAACATCTCGCTGAACTTCGTCCCACTGGACTATGACATCTGTGTCTGTATTGACTTGGATGAAGTGCTGACACCAGGTTGGCGTAAAGCTATTGAAGATGCATGGATTCCAGGGCAAACTACCCGGCTGCGCTATCAGTATGCTTGGAGCCATGATGCAAAAGGCAACCCTGCAGTTACTTTCTGGTATGACAAGATTCACCAACGTAAGAACTACCGTTGGGTCAAACCTGTGCATGAGGTGCTGCAGATTTATAACCAGCCGGAAGTTCAAACTTCATGTGGTGGGTTTATGCTACACCATTGGCCTGATCCTACCAAATCACGCAGCTCTTACCTTGGCCTGCTTGAGCTAGCTGTTGCTGAAAACAAGCTTGATGATCGTAGCTCACATTACCTTGGCCGTGAGTACATGTTCTACAACATGAATGAAAAGGCCATCGCTGAGCTGAAACGACATCTTGCATTACCTACGGCTACATGGGATGTTGAGCGTGCTGCATCGATGCGTTTCATTGCACGATGCTTGGTCAATCTCAATGAGACCAAAGAAGCAATGCAATGGTCAATGAAGGCTTGCATTGAAGCACCAAATGAGCGTGAGCCTTGGGTTGAGCTTGCACGCACAGCATACAAATGTCAAGACTTCTTGACCATGTATTACGCAGCAAAGAAAGCATTGGCTATCACTGAACGGCCGATGTCATACATCTGTGAGCCATTTGCTTGGGGCTTCCAACCATTTGACTTTCTTGCATTAGCAGCACATGCATTAGGTCACAAGGGTGAAGCACTGTGGGCCGCAGAGCAAGCTTGTAAGATGGAGCCAAATGACAAACGGCTCCAGAATAATTTACAGGCTATCAAGAAAGAGATAGAATCAAACGTTAAGAAAGGGAAACGATGACAGACAATATTGAAGCAGCAGCGTTTCGTGACATCTTCACTCGGCTGAAAGCCAATGGGAAGATGGTAGCACCTCGTGGCCAAAAGGTCATTGAGGTTGAAGGTTTTACTTATGAGCTCCCGGCGTATGCACGCTTTCAGACATTTGAGTGCCGTAAGTACAAGACAGATTATGTCAAAAATGAAGTGCTGTGGTATCTTCGTGCAAATCGTGGTGACATGACCATCCTTGATCATGCATCAATGTGGAAGGGCTTAGTCAATGCTGACAACAGCATCAACTCCAACTACGGGCATTACATCTTTGGGCCGGTCAATTCATTAAACGGTGATGTGTACCGTGTAGCAGATGGTTACACAAGCCCAAATACTTATCAGCGTCAGCATATCTCCCAATTCGATGGTGTGCTCAAGACGCTGACCGAAGACAAAGACTCCCGCCGTGCTTCCATCGTGATCCTGCAGCCACATCACTTGCTGTCTGACACCAAGGATGTACCGTGCACCTACTCGATGAACTTCCGCATCCGTGACAACAAGCTGAACATGTCTGTGCACATGCGTAGCCAAGACGGTATCTTCGGCATGGGTAATGATGCACCGGCCTTCTCAGTCATTCAAGAGATGGTATTTGTATCGCTGCGTGACACCGTGTATCCTGAGCTCGAGATGGGTACATACACCCATACAGCTGATTCATTCCATGTGTATGAACGCCACTTCGAGATGCTCGAGACTATTGTGGCTGGTGACGGCTTTACAAAGCTCTTCTGCCCGCAGATAGTAAGCATTGATGAAGTTCGCCATCTGCGTGGTTCTATCCACCTGCAATACACAGAAGGCAAGAACTCGATCAACTACAACATGATCTCAGCTGCAGCCAAGGCTCTCGAAGCTGCAAACAACATGCTGCCGACCAAAGTAGCAAATGCATTGTCAGGTGCCACATCTGACTATGAGTTCTCCAATTGGCTGCTATCAGGTGCACATTCTGCTGAAGCAAAACGTGCTGCAGCCTCAATTCAACAACAAACCTCCCTCTAACAAGGATACTATATGGCATTCGAAATCCTCGGCGTAAAGCTCTCATCTGGTGAAGAAATCATCGGCAAGGTCAAACCAGTCAGCACCAACTTGGGTGCACTTTCTGCACAAGAAGTGTTCGATGGCAAAACCAATCAAGCACAAGATCAGCTCGGCGGCAAGCTGCCTGAAAATGTGATCTTGTATGATGTGCGTCAAATTCACATCCAGCAAGTAGGCCCAAATCAAATGGGTCTCGGCCTGTCACCATGGGTGTTGGGTAACCAAGAGGCTGAGCTGCAGGTCAATCTGAAGCAACATGCACTGACTGTTTACCGTCCGTCACCTGAAATTGAAGAAGCTTACATGCAGCAAACTTCCTCGATTCAACTGGCCAAGGCCGGCTCTGTACCGGGCGTGCGGTAAGCGTTATGCAACCTATTCGCTCAATCGCTATTGAAGGGATTGATCGGCTTGGCAAGGATACCCTCATCAAGGGTATCCAGCAAAAGCTCGGAGTCTTTCAGGTAGTTCACTACCAAAAGCCCGAGCTGCTTGATGCCTATGTGAATGATGCTCAGCGTAACTTCAACTCGACTTCGGTTGAAGGCGAAGTTAAGACTGCAGCATTGAAGAACTATCAGGTCGAATCATTCCGCAATATGTTCCACATGCTTTCATCTGGTGCTCGCTTCATCTTGAACCGTGCCCATTTGGGAGAGATGGTCTATGCACCACGCTATCGTAAGTACGACGGCTCCTACGTGTTTGACCTTGAGCGTCAGTTTAAGCATGACTTAGGTTCTTCGGTGCTTGATACCACCTTGCTTGTGCTGTTGCATGCATCTGATACCAGTTTCATCAAAGATGATGGCCTGTCATTTGACTTTGCTGCAAAGGAAGCTGAACAGATGGACTTCATCCGTGCCTTCGAACGCTCAAACATTAAGCATAAGCTGATGATTGATGTTTCGGTTGACGGTGGGTATGTGCCAGCTGAAAAGATCCTTGCTGTAGTGACTGCAGCTTATGAGCGTATCCAATCCTTTGAGCATCCGATCTGGAATGTGTTCTGGGAGTCAGATGGCGCTGGTGGTTTTTCACAAGTCAATGAGCTTATGCCTGACCCAAAAGGCTTAGTTTCTTAATTTAGCCGGTTTACATAGTCTTCGCTCATGTGGTATAATTACCGCATGAGCGAAATTCTTTATGTGTACATGGTGTACTGGACCGAAGACGGTCAGCCAAAATCCCAAGGCTTCCCTAAAGGTGGCCTATCCGCAATGCTTACTTTCTCAGAGGACCTGCGAAAGCAGCGCAAGGCTGGTGCAAACATTCACCATGTCACATCTGTTTCAGAAGATCCTAATTGCACATCCCTCAGTGGCGTGGATGTGACCGGTCCTGACTACGACTGGAAGAAACGCCGCATCTAACTGGAGTAACCAAATGAACAAAAACCTCTTGAGCTTCCTGCTGGCAGGGCTTATGTTTTCTTGCAGCAACCCTGCTCCCGCCGAAGAAATCGGTTCTGTCAATACTGTGTTCAAACTATTTGGACCCGATCATAAAATTGCAATCGAAGTTTTCGATGATCCCAAAGTTCAAGGTGCTGCTTGCTATCTGAGTCGGTCGAAGACTGGCGGCCTTGGTGCAACGCTTGGCTTGGCTGAAGACAAGAGCGAAGCTTCTATTGCATGTCGTGCTGTAGGCCCGTTGGCCATCACCACTCAGTTTGCACAAGGTGAGGAAGTATTCAATGAATCACGCTCAATTCTTTTCAAGAAGCTGAAGGTTGTTCGCTTCTATGACAAGACACGCCAAGTCCTCGTGTACTTGGCTTATAGCGATAAGCTGGTTGATGGTTCTCCGAAGAACTCCATCTCGGTTGTACCGTTCCGCTAATGAGCGAGCTACTACGCCTTGATGTAGGTGCAGCTGCATTAGTGCAGGAGCTGCTTAGCCTCCCGCCTTCAGGGTGGAAGGCTAAGACTGCCGCTAAGAAGAATCAATTCTTGAGCGGTGCTGTCAGCACACCTGCCTTTGGCATCCTCATCAATCGTTCGGCTTTGCAGCAAGCAACCTTTATCACCATTGATGGCGCAAGTGCCAAGTCAGTGGTTGTTACCCGCATCGGATCATTTGATCCTCAGCTGTTCGATGCAACCTGCAATGTTTGCTCGGTACATTCACCTACTGTCATCAGGCACGAGATTACCTTTGCTGCTGGGTTAGAGCAAGTATTTCAAGCTGCATGGAGCCGTTCACGGCTCGGACGGTACACAGATGTAAGCGAGCTTTTCCCTGGAGCTGAAAGCAGCAAGTTTGTTGCTTTGATTAAGTACCCATCATGAGTCATATCGAAGACTATCAAAGGAAGCACCCACGCAAGGTTGAGCACATCCCTGATGGTGAGCATTTTGCCATCTTTGTTGATGAGTCATTCAGCTATGATGACGGTTATGGTGACCGTGGGCAAGCAAGTATCTCCCGGCATGAAAGCATGTCATATCAAGTATGCTATACAGAAGCTGAGCTTCAAGAGTGGATCCTCAAGAACCGCGACAAGAAGTTCAAGATAGCAATTGTCAAACCGATGAAGTTCAAGGAACACATCAGTCTGGAGTTTAACCAAGCATGAACATGAAGAGCGGTTGGCCTGCACCTAAACGGGCATTGATTCTTTTAGCAGCTACAGCGCTGACCATCTTCTTAAGCATGCTCCCGCTTGGTGATTTGCTTACATACCCTATCAGGTTATTTGTCACCTATGTGCATGAGCTTTTCCATGCCGTAGCCGCGCTTCTAACTGGCGGGTATGTTCATTCTATAGCTATTCATCAAGATGCTTCTGGTGAAACAATGACAGCAGGTGGCATCGGATGGATTATCTCTATGGCCGGCTATGTTGGAACCGTGTTGCTGGGTATTATCTGTCTTCGATCAATGCAGCGGCAAGCAAATGCTCGTGGCATCCTCGTAGTTTTCTTTAGCATTGCAGCCTTGACAGTATTCTACACGGGTATGAATTCACCCTTTGGAACTATTGTTGGCTCAGCTTTGGCAGCTCTCTTTATTCTCACAGCTTTGTATGGTCATAGCCTATTAGCTGACCTCTTAGCAGCATTCACATCAATTCAGCTTTTATTCAACGCTTTTTATGACCTCAAGACCCTGCTCATTCTTTCAGCAGGCCACAACACTCATACTGATGCTTTGAATATGCAGCACTCAACTGGAATCCCAGCAATAGTATGGGCAATCCTCTGGCTAAGCTTGTCAGGGTATGCAGCATATAAGCTATTGCTACAACAACGATAGGAGCATCATGGCTTTAGAGATTGAACGCAGGTTTCTCATTACAGAACCGTCTGCTGAGCTGCTAGCTACAGCAATCAAGGTTGAACAAATTGCTCAAGGCTACCTGTCGGATGAGTGGCGGAAGGTGATTCGCATTCGCACCGTCTCTCGTGACGGTTATCCTGATGTGGGCTTCTTGACCGTCAAAGGCAGCATCAAGGGCAAGATTGCAAAGATTGAAATCGAAACACCTATTGATGTAGACGTATCCCGTGAGCTGCTTACCCACTTCCATGTAGGTGCTGTGCTTTCAAAAACTCGCTATACCATGCTGATTGACGGTAACTATTGGGAGCTGGACAAGTTTCATGCACCATGTGAAGGTCTGTGGATTGCCGAACTTGAAGTTGCATCCGAAGAGGAAGCTGAAGCTTTGATTGTGCCTTGCATGATGGGTCGTGAGGTAACCAAGGACTATCGCTACAGCAACTCAAACCTGAGCAAATATCCGTGGCCGTTCCCAAATCATGATGTAGAGCCGCCTGAGATTATTGAAGAGCAACCGCCGTCTGGCACACTGTGTGACCCAACGGTCTCGAAGATGGCTTTCGCAGCTGTGTTTCAAGACGTGCTTACTCGCGAAGAGATTCTCGAGCTGAACCCGACGGCTAGCGAAGAGATGCTTGCTACCGCCGGTCGTAATCGTAAGGGCAGCATGTTTGACAAGGAGAGCAAAGATGGAACAGCTTAAGCCACCATCACCTTTACCGCAGCAACGCAGCAAGGTTGCTATCTTCATGGCTGGCTCTATTGAGCAGGGTACTGCTGAAGACTGGCAAACCAAGGTTGTCAATGCATTGGCTGATGCCGATGTATTGCTCTACAACCCACGCCGTGATAGCTGGGATGCAAACCTCGAGCAAAGCATTGACAATGAGGTCTTTCGTGGCCAAGTTGAATGGGAGCTTGATGCACTAAGTGATGCTGACTGGATCATCATGTACTTTGACCCTGCAACCAAGTCACCGATCACATTGCTTGAGTTTGGCCTTTGGCTCAACAGCGGTAAGCTGATCGTTGCTTGCCCTGATGGCTTCTGGCGTAAGGGCAACTTACAAGTCTGCTGTGCACGTGCAGGCATCAAGCTTCACGAGACCCTCGATGAGCTGATCGAAGTGCTGCAAAACCTATTGAAGGTCCCCGCATGATCACCGTCAGCGAGTATTTGCCTCCACCATTGCCGCCATACGGTGTTTATTGGGAGCGTTCATTAGATCCAATGCACCCTGATGCTTTTGCCAAATTGCATAAACAGCTTGGCAAAAGCTCGATCATGGTGTTCTTAAATGGGTTCTTGAATCCTGCACCAAAACACGAGCCGCGAAAGCAAGGTTGGATGCTGATTGACTACTCGGAAAATCCAGTAGGGTTTGTCCCTGACGGTACAATCTATGAACATGACGATCCATGCGAGTACATCATGCGGATGGGACCCTGTAAGCACGTCTGTGCATACCCACCGGATGAGAAGCAGCGCATGGAATATCATGCTAACTGTGGATAATTTTTCATCTGCCCTGTTTACATTCAACTGAAGCTATGGTACAATCATTCTATCAACTTAACAGTTGGTAAATACAACAAGCAAGGTGAAAGACACCTGCCGCAACATTTCAAGAAGGAGCTTCTTGCATGAAACCGTCAAAAAAGACGGTGAAGTTGGTCGTATACATCGGCCGCTTGTCACCGTTCCACCTTGGTCACGCTACCGTGATCAGCAATATGCTGAGGAACTATGATTACAGCCTAATCATCCTCGGCTCGTCCTACCAACCACGCACTATCAAGAACCCTTGGTCGTTTGATGAACGCAAGGCGATGATTCAAGACTGGATGTGGGAATCGGAAGAGTTCAGTGATAAGCTGAACAAGACCTTCATTGTTCCGGGCTTCGATGTGCCGTACAACGACACAGCGTGGATCACCAACATCAATACTTCGGTCGAAACAACCATTGCCAGCATCATTGCTGAATTCGATGTGCCGGTCAATGTTGAAGTAACCCTGACCGGTGCGGATCGTGATGATTCGACCTACTACCTCAAGTACTTTCCGAACTTCAAGAAAGCTCTGATCGAGCATGACGAGAAGATCAGTCGTGCATTGAGTGCAACGATTGTGCGTGACATTTACTTCGGTGGGGTCTTCAATGACAAGCCGATTGATGATGTTACCACTGAGCTGCTGATGAAGAGCTTCTTGCCCAAGTCAACCAATACTTTCTTGGATAGCTTTAAGGCAACTGAAGCCTACGGTGCCCTGCAACGTGAGTACAAGTTCATCACGGCTTACAAGAAGTCCTGGGAATCCGCACCGTATGCACCCATCTTTGTCACCGTTGACTCGGTTGTCATCCAATCCGGCCACATCCTGCTGATCGAACGCAAGGCTGAACCGGGCAAGGGCTTGTTTGCTCTTCCCGGCGGCTTCGTGAACCAGAAAGAACGTTTGCTGGATGCTGCTGTTCGTGAGCTGCGCGAAGAAACAAAGCTTCGTGTTCCTGTGCCGGTCATCAAAGGTTCACAGCTCAAGAAGGAGGTCTTTGACCTTCCTGACCGCTCCCTTCGTGGTCGTACGATCACCGTTGCCTTCCTCTTCAAGCTTGCTGAAACAGGTGAGCTCCCTGATGTAAAAGGCAGTGATGATGCACGTCGTGCCATGTGGGTCCCATTGTCCCAGGTTCAGAACATGCGTGAAGTAATGTTCGAAGACCACTACCACATCATTGAATCACTCGTTGGTGGTTCTTTGTAAACCGGCGATAGACGCCAAACTTAAACTTGATAAGGAGCTTATCATATGTCACTCGAAAAACTGTTTGCCCCCTGTGCTGCTGATGTTGCCTACAAGCAAGATTCACAGCTGAAGATCAGCCTGATCTGTCGTATCGACTCGTACAAGTTCTCCCACCCGTTTGCTTACCCTGACGGCATCAAGGGTATGACTTCGTACGGCGAAGCTCGCGTTTCCTCCAAGGAAATCATCATCCCTATCGGTATGCAGCTGTTGCTCAAGCGTTACTTGACTCAGCGTATCACGATGGCCGATATTGATGCCGCAGAAGCTTTCGCAGTCGCCCACTTTGGCCGTAAGCTCTTCGCTCGTGCCGCTTGGGAAAAGGTCGTGAATGAATATGATGGTGCACTGCCATTGATCATTCGTGCGGTGCCGGAAGGTACGCCAATTCGTGGCGGCCAACCGATCTATACCGTGACCGTGCTTGATAAGGACCTGTTCTGGATGTCGGCCGGCTTTGAGACCATGATTCAACGTGGTATCTGGTATCCGACTACCATTGCAACAATGGACTACGACATCAAACGTCGCATCAAGCAATATTACGACAACACCGGTGCTGATCTCGGCTTGCTGCCTTTTGCTCTACACGACTTTGGCGGCCGTGGTGTAACCAGCGGCGAAACCGCTGAAATTGGTGGTATGGCCCACTTGGTCAACTTCATGGGTTCGGATACTGTCGAAGGTATCTTGACCGCAAACTTCTACTACAAGGAAGCAATGGCAGGCTACTCGGTTTATGCGACCGAGCACAGCATCCAATGTTCTTTCGGCGGTGGGTCTGAAGATGCGCTGCGCTATCTGCGTAAGCAACTGTCCAATGCTGTACCGGGCTGTATCATCTCTATCGTGCTGGACGGTTATGACGTCTATCGCGAAGCTGAGCTGCTGTGCACCGTGCTGAAGGACGAGATTATTGCCTCTAAGGCAAAGGTCGTATTCCGTCCGGATAGCGGTGACATGATGGAAGTTGTGCCACGTCTCTTGCACCTGCAAGCGACAGCCTTTGGCACCACGCTGACCAGCAAAGGCTTCAAGAAGATCAATACTGTCGGCATTATCCAAGGTGACGGTGTTGACCACTTGGCAATCGTGAGCTTGCTTGGCAAGATCACGGCTATCATGGGGTTCAGCGCTGACTGTGTCCTCTTTGGTTCTGGCGGTGCATTGCTCCAGAAGGTCAATCGTGACACCTTCAAGTTTGCCCAGAAAGCTTGTGCTATCCTCGTTGATGACGAGAACGGCAATGAGTACTGGAAGGGCATTGCGAAGGACCCGATTACCGACAAGGGCAAGAAATCCAAGGAAGGTGTGCTGACCTTGGTACGCAGCAAGATGAACAACGAGCTGATGGTGGCTCGCCTTGACAACGGTCCTCTGGATTCGGAGTGGGAAGACATGATGAAGCTTGTCTACTACAAGGGTGAGCTCTTCAATGAAACCACCTTCAGTGAGATTCGTGCTCGCTGCGCATAACGAGTAACATCGTTGAGAAAGGCACCTTCGGGTGCCTTTCTTTTGTTTACTTACTCAGCATGATATGATATAATTGCATCATCGGTTAATTGGAGCAAATCATGGACTTGAATGTGCGCGATCTTGACGAGCTGATCTTCAAACTTGAAGTTCTTCGTCGTGAGCACGGGAACATTACTACGATCAATGTGTCTGTATTGCAAGACCCAGATAAGCTTCCAGGATGTTGCTGTTATGAAGACCGCCCTCTGGCAAATCACATTGAAGTGATTGATCAACCGCTAGGGAAAACACTCGAATTCTACGTCTAGGGGAAATGAATGCAAACAATTGCGATTACTGGTGGTGTTGGATCTGGCAAGTCACATGTTGTTAACTTGCTTAAGCAAAGCAAAACACTGGCTGGTGCGGTGTATGTAAATGTTGATCATCTTGTGCATGACTTGTACAAAGAACCAACGTTCCAAGCTCAGCTGGTACAGCTCATCGGGTCCATCGATCGCAAGGAGATTGCAAACATTGTGTTTAATGACCCTTGGCGTCGCAAGATGCTTGAGTTCATCTCAGGTGCCATGATTCTTGATCGACTGCGTTCATTGCGTGAAGATGCAATTGATGCCGAGGTTAAGTACTTCATCATTGAGGTACCCTTGCTGTTTGAGCTTGGCTTGCAAGTGCTGTTCAACAAGACTATCTGTGTCACAGCTTATGACGGCATTCGCATCAACCGCATCGTAGCTCGTGATCATCGTTCTGAAGAACAAGCAATGGCTATCATTGCTTCTCAGCTCCCGCAACGCACGAAGGCTGAACTAGCCGATCGTGTTATCTCCAACAACCTGACCAACGATGTATTCCTTGCATCGGAGGTTGATAAGACCGCTGACTGGATTGTGAGCTTGAAATGAACAAAATCGCTATTGTTGCTGGTTCGTATGACCCTATCACCCTCGGTCATCTTTGGGTGCTTCGTCAAGGTCTACGTATGTTTGACCAGATTCATATGCTCATTGCTGACAACCCAGGGAAGAAGAGCATGTTCTCCCCTGGTGAACGTCGTGGGCTGATTCGCGAATCGGCTACAATGTACCTACACGATGTTGATGTTGCAGCTCGTGTAGTTATCGATATTCTGCCTTCGTCACAGATGACAGTGACATATGCAACACACGTAGGTGCATCTCATATCATTCGTGGCATTCGTAATACCACCGACTTCGAATATGAGAATCAGCTAAACCTGATCAACAAGACCATTGCACCCAACATCGAGACAATCTTCATCCTGCCTCCTCGTGAGCTGATTGAAGTGAGCTCATCCTTGGTTAAAGGCCTGACTGGGCTGCAAGGTTGGAAGGAAATTGCAAAGAACTATGTTCCTCCACCTGTTCTTCAGGCTCTTGCCGAAAAGACAAAATAGTCCGTCTTGCTTGTTTACTGAGCGGCCATTGTGTGATACAATGGCCGAATCCATTTATAAGTTAAGACTATCATGAGCAAAGTTAAAGAGCGTCATGAAGCCGAAGCACAACGAGTACGCAAGTATGAAGATTTGTTCACGGCTCATAACAAGAAGGCAAAAGAAGTTACGCCAGCTGCTCCGCTGATGGATGTCCTGCTTCCTTACAAGGACTACTTCATCAACGATGGGTTTAACTATGAGTTCAAGACCAAAAGCCAAAATCGTGACAAACGGCTCCTTGAACTGACCCGTCATGTATTTGCCAAGTATCGTGTTGCTCCTCAGCTTGCAAATGTTTGGACCCGCAAGACTGATGTAAATGCACCTCGCTTTGGACAGTATCGTGCCCGTTCTACCATTGCTGAAGACTTCACGCTGTGGTACATCTGTGTTGCACAAGGTGGCTCGCTCTATAAGGAACATGCAAAGAAGTACCTGACAAAGAAGGAGGTTCATACCTTCCTGACTTGCGGTCACGAGCTCAGCATTGAGCAAAGCATGGTCTTTGCAACAGCCATGACCTTTGCACCTAATGAAGGTACCGCTCTTCGGTTGGCTCGCTCAAAACTGAGCGAACAAACCTTTACTGACTTTCTGAAGACCGTCATCTACTTCTTTGCAAAGAACCTGCCGAACTCAGTTGATGAGGTCAATGACCTGACCGACTTCATCTTAGCCCGCCATCGTGAGCGTGAGGAGAATCGCCCGCTGTTCACTATGAACGGGCATACCTTGGATAGTCTCCGCAAGAAGTGCAAAGATTGGCACTATGAGCTGCGTCGCATCAAGGTCATGGGTACCCACTCCTGGGCTGGTGCACCTTTGCCCGATGAAATCATGGAGACTCGCAGCGAGCACGGTACTAATGTTCGCTGGCATTTCAACCAGATCAAATCCTCCAAAGCATTGGCTGCCGAAGGTACCCACATGCGGCACTGTGTCTATAGCTACCGCGATCGTTGCATCCGCAGCGAGGTCTATATCTGGTCTCTGTCTCGTGAAGAATATGCTGGTGCTATCAGCAAGAAGGTTACCATTGAACTGCGCAATAATGGCAGCATCATTCAAGCTCGTGGGACCGCAAACCGTATCATGAAAGCCGATGAGCGTCACGTAGTGAACCTCTGGGCACGTAAACACGACCTTCAAGTCAACTGCTAAAGGAGCCTATATGGCATCTGAAAAACCTACTAACCCCTTTGCATATGCAACGGACCCTGAGCTGAACTCTATCTTTGATAAGCTTGTAGGCTTAAAAACTCGAGTGGATGGTCAGCTGATGAAGGCTGAACGCATGGCCGGCCTTAGCGATAATGCTCGCTTCATGCCGCTTACTGAAGCCAAGATCACACTGACACCAGTGCAATCATTACGTGAGCCTAGCTCATCTTATCATTCTCGTGCAAAGGTACCGTTAGCCAAGGTTGAGGAACAAGCACGCAAGCTTATTGCTGATGCTCGTGAGCATATTGCTGCTGTTGATGGCGTCAATGTTGACGCCATTGCACATAACAAGAACTTGTGCCAGCAAGTGACTGATCTGCTGAACCGCATCGGCATTGCAAACTCCTACACCACGTATGAGCTGCCTTCTCCTCGGCACAAGACCCGGCAAACAATCCCGCACACAGCAGGGTTTGTCAATGACTTGAACCGTGTATGCCCCAAGTCAAACACCTATTCCCTGAAGCTGCAGATTGATGAGTATGAGCGCCGTTTGACGGCATACCTTGATAGCTGGCGTAAGGAGGAGATTAAGGAAAAGGCCGAAGCTGATACCCGGGCTGTTGAAAAGTACATTGCTCAAAAACCACATATCATCAAGCTACTGATCAAGACCGCTGATATTGACCTGCTGACTCTGCTGTCAAAGGCTGAAGCTGGTCAAAAGTCAGGTGTCATTCGTGATGCTATCAAAGAAGCAATTGACTTTGTGCTTGATAAGAATAAGTACTTACGCCTTGCATACTTCCTCGAGCAAAATCGTAATGACTGGAATGATGGCCCTGTTGAGGCCGAACGTGGCTTGTATGGGTTTACCATTGAGGACAAGACTGATCAGGAAATCTATGATGAGCTCAATGGGCTAGTCATCAACTGGGAAGGTGATGGGCGTGTGTTCCGTGATTGCAAGTGGAACTACACCGTGCTTTACTCAATGGCCACAAATGAAGGACAACAGCCTGAGGTACTATCTCAGCTGGAACAACTTACCGCTTTACTGGACTAATATGACAAAACCTTTACCGATCATCCTCGTTGACATGGATGGTGTTTTCTGTGATTTTCTACACGGCTACTATGCATTGGCCAAGATGAAGTTCCCAAAGCTGTATGAGGCATTACCTGACCCAACACAGCTGAAGGAGTTTTACGTCGAAGATTCAATCGATGACAAAGACATCCGTCATCTTGCTGCTCAGATGGTTGATGACCCACAGCTCTTCTACATGTTCCCACCTATTGCTGGTGCCATTGAAGGGATGAAGGACTTGAAGGTCAAGGCTAATGCGGCTGGTCTCGATGTGTACATCTGCACAGCACCACACCGCCCCAATAAGGACTCTTATAAGGCTAAGGCTGAATGGGTTCAAAGCTTCTTAGGTTTTGATTGGCTTGATCAGCTGCTGATTGTACGTGACAAGACTGTGTGTAATGGCTTGGTGCTGGTCGATGATAAACCTGCTCCGCTCGGTGCTTTTACACCCACTTGGAAGCATGTGCTCTACAAACAACCTTACAATACACACATTATTGACAAGCATGTTATTGCCGATTGGAGCCCTGAAAGTGTGGATGCATTAGTCAGCTATGCATTAAAGGTACAGGCTGAGCATTAACACTCGGTAAATAAGGTCATAGAAATTCTTCACTAAGTGAGAACCCAAATGGCCTTTACATTACTGAACCAACTGATCGAGACATTCCTGACACCAGGCAACGTTCATCAGTTTGCGGGCAAAGAAAAACAGCACCTCACCGATCGTGAGGAATTCAAGCACATTCAAAGTGCAGCACCTGATTTTGCTAAGAAGCTCGCCTTAGCATGGGATGGTGACTCTCGTGACTTCGAGCGGAGCCAAGGTAAAAACTTTGACCCACTCTTCCCGAAGATGCTTGACTCCAAGTCGGTTGCTAAATTTGCACCTGACCTGAAGATTGACCAAGCCCTTGAAAAGCAACTTGGCTTGCTGAAACAGCTTCACAGCTATTCATTCCCTAACAAGACACTGGCAACTCGCAAAGACAGTAGTGTCTGGTCAAATGAACGTTGGGCCAAAGAATCCCAAGACTTTGACATGGTGGACTATGAGATGCTTCGTGAAGAAGTAGAAGCATTGTTCGAAGCCAAAGAGCTGCCAAAGCTGAAGAAGTTCCCTGACACAAAGGCAGGCATTATTTCATTCTTGCAAGATGCAGGTGAGGTAAAGCAATCCTTCACAAAATCTATGGACCTCAAGACATGTCAATTCATGTCGGACCCACAGGTTGAAGGTGTTTGGGCAGTTGATAGCTTGAAGCTAGGTACACGCTTGATTGTTTACCTCGGCGGCTATCGTGACCCACACGGTGAAGTTCGGCCGTACAATGACTTTGAAGAAGGTCAAATCCCTAAGCGTGAGCTGAAGCGTATGCTTGATCGTGAAGAGATCACACAGAAGCAATACGACAAGTTCATTGCTGACTATTAAGCAACACCCTGCTTAAACTAAACCGGCCCCGTGCCGGTTTTATTTTGCCTGTTTACATTTGGCATTGACCTATGTTACAATGAATCCATCAAAGTAGGATAGGCCATCATGAACCTTCTAGACATTCTCAGGTATAAGCTGCTTAGGATCGAGCATTATCTGCGCATGAACCTGGGCAAGGACAAGTACGGCTTCCAACTGTTTGCATTGCATATCGTACCAGTTGCTGCTGTCAGGTGTGAGTACACCTTAAAGCAGTTCTATCTCACAAATGAGGTCTGGAAGGTAGGTGCTTACTTTATCCTCTTTGAAGGCCCCTAAGATCAATAATCAAGGCAACAGGACATGCAACAGCAGGCTGAATCTAAACAACCTATACAATGTCTCCAATTGATATTGGAGCTGCATAAGGTATGCCAGTTCCAAACGAATGAAGGAACGAAAGTAGGCAAGGCTTCCAACTCTGAAATTCGGCGATGGTTTCAAGCAAAGTGCATTGAGATCAATTTCGAATACCCAGCATGGAATGACATGATGCCAACCGTTCTGAAAAGCATCATCCTCTTTCCTAAGAATCCACGCAAGCGTTGTACGCTATACTATGATGATAGCTTCACGCTGATCCAAGTGAAAGAAGATCATGGCAACAGTTAATCTAATGTATGAAGTGAATCGCATTACTTTCTACTTCAAGCGCGATGGTGCGGATGTGGCAATAGCAAAGCTGAAAGAGATGTGCCACATCTATCGTAAGGCGGCTTTGGCTATGAAGACCAAGCACGGTCGGAATCACCCTTACCGCCTCCCTTATCTTGAGTCAGCCCTGTCGTGCCGTCATTTGGCACGTATCGGCTTTGTGCAAACCTTGATTGAGAATAATCATGAAACAGCTGCTAATTAAACGCATTCTTCATATCCTCAGCTGTAACGGTGGCGGAACACCTGGTGATATGCCGAGCTTCAACAACATGCGCTGGCGTGTTGTTGCTGAGACCATGTACACCCTTGCTGGTGGCGATGCAAATACGAAAGCCTTTAAGAAGGCTCTCCCCAACCTGCACATGAATGAGAGCGATCTTGAAAAGCTCTCTGATGAGCAGCTTGTCAATGTCTTTGAGCTCGTTGTTCGTCGAGCTAATGTCTGTATGTAAGGAACATCATGAGTGTGATCACAAATAATCGTAAGGCTGGCTTTAACTACTTCATCGAAGATCGATTTGAGGCTGGTGTTGTGCTTGAAGGCTGGGAAGTCAAAGCCATTCGTGCCAAAGGCTTTCAGATTGCTGAAGCCCATGTCATCATCCGTGCCGAAGAGGTGCTGTTGGTTGGGTCCCATATCTCCCCGCTTGCCCAAGCATCATCACATGTGAATGCTGATCCTACTCGCACACGCAAGCTGTTACTGAATAAAGCTGAGATCAGCAAGCTCCTGGGCAAGGTCACAGAACGTGGCTATACCATCGTGCCGATCAATGCCCACTTCAAAGCTGGTCGTGTCAAGGTTGAGATTGGTCTTGCAAAGGGCAAGAAGCTGTATGACAAGCGTGAGACAATCAAAGAGCGTGATACCGCACGAGAGCTTGCACGTGCCGAATAATTTACATCGATAGGTTAATCATGGCTACATCCATTCAAGATCGCTCTGCGGTCCTTGTCCAACAGGTACATAGCGAAGGCTATTACACTGACAGGTTTTATCGCTTGCTTACCAAGCATAAGATGTCCCCTGAATCAATCTGTCGCTACATGCACGATGATAAAGCATTGGTTGCAATGTGGAATGACTTCTGGTTTGCATTACCAGACTCACCCAGTATTCGGCATGGGGCCTTCTTCCCGTTGTGTGACTTGTGTGAAGAAATCTTCGAAGATGAAACCGAAGATTGAAGCACCTGCATCAAAGGCTGAGCTGCTCGCAAATGAGGCTCAGCCTTGTGCGGTATGTGGGCGGCCGTTAGGCCTTGCAAATGTTGATCGGCATCATCTTGTGCCGAAGACATTTGGTGGGAAGGATCAATACTTTATCCACCGAATCTGTCATCGAAAGATTCATGCTACCTTCACAGAGCGTGAGCTAGAGAAGGTGTACAATACCTGGGAGATGTTACGTGCACACCCAGATATTGCAAACTTCATCAAGTGGATTCAAAAGAAACCGTCTGACTATTACGACAGCACGGTAACAGCTAACCGTAAGCGTTAGTCTTCAGCTTCCCACTTGCCGTGATCCATGTTACGGAGCGCAGTAAGTGAGTCAACCATCGAAGCAATGCTTTTAACATTAAAGTGCTTATAAACTTGCTTATAGGTTCCAGCATTGCTTACTGCATGTTGCTTGACCTTATGCATGTTATGGCCGTACTCCATGACCACAGCAATTGCTACGTCTTGCCGCTTCTCAATGTCAAGCAGCTTGATCAAGCCTTCTTCGTCGGCTTTTAAGCCATGCTTCTTGAGAAGCCCAGGGAGCTCATCGCGAGACTTAAGCATGTGCTCATTTTCATTTGCTGATTCTTGGTTATGCTGTTCCCATTCATCCTCAGACATATCTTCATCTTCAGGCTCATCATCAGCTCGGTTGAAGTGATGTACCTGCACATCGATGACCTTAACTTCGAATTGGCCTTTGTCTGTGATAATCTCATGCTCTTCATTGTCATATGACAGCAAGTCGACATCAACATTGTCTAGGTCAGCCAAGACTTTGCCTGCAGGGATAACTGCTGAAACAAGGATACCGATGCCTAGCAAGTCACCATCTTCATAGCCGTGGTCACCGATAGCCTCATCATCAAACCAATCTTTCTCAAGTGAGTCAAATCGTGGATTGGCAAACTTGACAGCTTCAGCACGGTCTTTTGTCCAGCTATGTGGTGTATCAAGATGCACGGTCAATGTTGCACCAGGCTTAATCTCGGAGTGGTGAGATCCAAAAACATCCGCTACGAGATCTTCATCAGCAAACTTCCAACCACGATACACTGTGTAGCTATCAGCATCAACGGTTTGCTTTAGATCACTTTTGACAATGGGTGTCAGATGC
>ERZ1034365.307-NODE-307-length-27462-cov-3.373927_pt1 | contig 27462 bp, 57 predicted proteins | sample MGYA00520615_ERZ1034365 | MGnify/ENA primary metagenome ERZ1034365 (study PRJEB33736, sample SAMEA104284505) | Azolla filiculoides | biome: Urban; feature: Water surface; material: Ditch water | place: Netherlands | collected 2015-10-28 | depth 0-0.1 m ...
GAAAAAATGGAACTAATCGATCTAAAAGAAAAAATCTGTGGCGCACTTCCAGCCGTATAACGATCTTGTCAATGGCATCGTTGCTATCAATGGGGACAAAGATGTAGTTGTGAAGCAGTATAAATGCTTGGATTGCCTTTTTGATACTCTTGATGCGCTTATCGAGCTTGGCCCACGTGCAGTATCGTATTTGACAGATCTGACAAAGATGAGTGCAAAATGAAGGAGAAACATATGAATGACGTAGCAACTGAGATTTTCCATCTCCATGGCGTGCGTGCGACAGAGGGCATCGATTTCAAAGCAGAAATTCGAGCACGCGTCGATTATCTGAAAGACTACATTCGGAAATCGGGGGTGAATGGTTTGGTCCTGGGTATCAGTGGTGGGGTAGATTCCACCACAGCAGGGCGCCTATGTCAGATTGCATGCAAAGAGCTTCGGGATGAAAAGTATAGCGCGTTCTTCACTGCTGTACGTCTACCATCACATAAACAAGCAGATGAAATCGATGCGCAATCTGCACTAGACTTTATTCAGCCTGATGGGCTGGTTACTGTCAATATTGGAGATGCAACTGATGAAATCCATCATCAGGTAACATTCATCCAGAGCGACCCGTTGGTACTCGACTTCCATAAGGGCAATGTGAAGGCTCGTATGCGCATGTTGGCTCAATATGAGATTGCTGGGCTTACTGGTTCCTTGGTTGTCGGTACGGATCATAACTCTGAGCTGGTTCCTGCATTCTACACTAAGTGGGGTGATCAGGCTTGTGATATCACGGTTCTAAATGGATTGAACAAGCGTCAGGTTCGTAAGATGGCCGAAGCTCTCGGCGCACCCCAACACCTGTATATGAAAGTTCCCACAGCGGATCTTGAAGAACTTGATGTTGGCAAAGCAGATGAAATTGCTCTGGGCTTATCCTACAACGATCTTGACGATTTTCTTGAGGGAAAACCAGTCAAAGGCTCAGTTGTGAAAACTATTTGTGATCGGTATGAGGCCACTCGACATAAACGAAATTGGCCTGTTGCTTTTTCTACCACATCAACCAATATTTGATGTTGACACCACAGAAGTAATAGAGTAGATTAACGACATCAAGCAACATTCCAAGTGGAACTAGCAAAGACTGTAAAAATAACTGCAGTAAGACGAAAATAATTGTTGACATACACGAGTAAAGCAGTTATATTAGTATAAATAGAATAATGGATGGGTTCAGCAACCCTTTATGCATTTTTTTTATTCAAAAACAAGCAAAAAGACCATCCAGATAAAATAACCTGAGGAACAGATGACTTACTATATTTGCAAATTTAAAGAATATATGACTTGGGAGGGTTCCCGAGGCTGACGCTGTATGCAAATATAGTAGTTCATCTCAGAACCCTCTAAGATTTCTCTTAGAGGGTTTTTTATTGCTCTTTGATAATTTAATGGCGCTTGGCCCGGCCGGTAAGGGGTTGGATTGCAAATCCAAAGCACGAAAGTAGTGTGTTCGATTCACACAAGCGCCTCCAAATTTTTGTCCCTTAGCTCAGTGATAGAGCGAACGGCTGATAACCGTTAGGTCCCCAGTTTGATCCTGGGAGGGACAACCAAAATTGGGTCACACGCCTCAAGGTGAGGCAGCGGATTGTAAATCCGTCGGGGAAACCCACGCTAGGTTCGATTCCTAGGTGACTCACCAAATAACATCCCCAGGTAGCTCAGTTGGTAGAGCACGTGCCTTAGATGTCCGATTATATAAATATTACTGATCGCGGTGCGCTAACACCCATCAGTTCTAGAAATATAAGAGGAGATTTCCAGCTATGGAGTTATTTATTTGTCAGTTTTGTGGTTCTGAAAGACGTAATCACAACTCATGGAGAAACCACGAAAGATGTTGTTCTTCTAATCCTCATAGGAATTATAGGAACGGGATGACTGGTAAAATTGGTAGTAATCAATTTAAGAAAGCAAGAGAATTAGGATTACCAATACCGGAAGGGAATGCAAAGGGAAAGGTTGGAAACTTTACTGGTAAGCACCACACTGAGGATACAAAGCGCGCATTAAGTGAAATGAGTTCCCTGAATAATAAAGGTGGTAGATGTAAATGGTATGGAGTCAACGGCATAAAAGTTCAAGGGACATGGGAAAGAGATATCGCGACTGTCCTTACCGAGAAATGTATATTGTGGTTAAAACCAAAAACTACGAACCATTCACTGAAATATGAAATTGGTGGTAAAATAAAAACATACACTCCCGATTTTTATCTTATCAAAGAAAATATATACCTCGAAGTAAAGGGGCATTGGTGGGGGAATGACAAAGAGAAAATGGAATGTGTTTTAGATCAACATCCTAACATTGACATAAGAATTATAGAAGAGACACAGTACAAGAAAATAATGGGTGGTGAGCTAGTCTGGTGATTTAGCGTCGGTTTGAAGCACCGAAGAACTCAGTTCGATTCTGAGACCACCTACCAAAAACCCCGTCCCTGGGGGCCATTATTCTGACGATACACTGGTTAATCCATCATAGAAAAGCAGTTATGCGTATCTGCTGTCCGACGATAACATCATAGGGGTAAGGAACAGTGTATCCTCTGAATAATGGGGCGTTTGATTTCTGGTGAGATCGCTATCCTTTCAAGATAGAGAGACGGGATCGAAACCCGTACGCCCTACCAAAATATTACGGACCGGTAGCTGAGGTGGTTTTAGCGGCGGCCTCTTAACCCGCGACTACGTGAGTTCGAGTCTCACCCGGTTCGCCAAATTTTGGACCCTTAGTTGAGTGGTTTAACAAGGGATTTTTAATCCCTGCACCTGGGTTCGATTCCCAGAGGGTTCACCAAATATACTATATGCGTTCCTTCGGAGACCTATTGGCCGAGCGATTTAGGTGCTAGTCTGCAAAACTAGAAAGACGGGTTTGACTCCCGTACGTGTCTCCTAAGGAACATTGAAATAACAGTAGATATGATCTTCGCAATGGTATATACCTTAGTTGAAGCAAAACAGTGAGAATCATGCAGGTTATGGTCAAAAAGAAAACGTCAAAACTTTCTTGTGGAATGCTTGGCATCGTATCGGAAACAGACGACTCGTTTGAAGTTATGGTATACAACTTCACAGAACAACGCTGGGCACTTCCAGCCGTATGATGAAGAAAGAGCAACTGTTCAAGAACTATGAATAAAATGGCGCTGTAACTCAGTTGGTAGAGTGCCCGACTCATATTCGGGTTGTCGTAGGTTCGATCCCTACCAGCGCCACCAAAATTAACGGGTCTGTTAGCATACGTAGGGAATTTGTACTGCCACCTTAACTCGTTGGGGGATTTTCAAGGCAGACAACGCCGGTTCAAGTCCGGTCAGATCCACCAAATTACGAGAGTGAAACGGTTGGTTTAGAGATGGCCATTTCTAAACCTAGACTGTAAGGGCTGTACACCCTGAGCGGAAACGCTTCCTGCAATGGATAAACTCTCACCAATAATGGGCATGCGACGAAGTTGGAGAGTCGTGGCGGGTTGTAACCCCGTTCCTGCAAAGGTGAATAGGTTCGAATCCTATCATGCCCACCAAACTATGTCAGGATTGCGGATGTTGAAATTATCTGATGTTTACATTCAGCTCGGGTTTTGCAAATCTCGTAAAGAGTTCAAACGACAGTTGAAGACAGGCTCCGTTAAATATAACGGAATGGTGATAGAAGAAGATATGGTGTTTTTACCTACAGGCACGTTGACTCTTGGTCTGCCACTAGGTGATGGTTGTTATGCGATTCCGCCTATATGCCACAGATTATCTCCTGACTGGTTAGTGGTATCGAGTGCCACAGATTGCAACCTCCATTATGACCCCATCGTCTAACTGGAATAGGACGCTGCCCTCTCAAGGCGGAAATACGGATTCGAGTTCCGTTGGGGTCACCAATACTACGATTCGAAATGTTGCTAAACCTGCCGTCGTGGGACAACGCATCATCTAAGGAGTAGACAGCCGAGATCTTATGGATTGGAGCAACAGCTACGGCAAGCCGGAACGGAGCTGCTAAAAGGGCGGGGCTGGTCTTTTGTCAGAATGAACATCGAATCGTATATATAACGGCCTCGTGGCAGAGCGGCAATGCGCTGGATTGCAAATCCATGGCCCGAAAGGCGTAGGTTCAAATCCTACCGAGGCCTCCAATAGAAAGATACATCATGTTCGACAAAGCATTTGAACTCACTACCAAAGCGTTGGTGGGTGAGGAATTAACCGACGAAGAGAAAAAGTACCTCCGCGAAAGAGACGCCAAATATAAGCTAGTTCGCTACGTCTACATGGAAAAGGTCAATAGCAAGAAAGATGGTCCTCAGATCGTCAACTTCCAATTCACCCCAGGCGATTCTTTTGATGATACTCCGATCTTTGATATTGTAGATAGGTTGCTTAAAGCCAACGAAGAGTTGAAAAATGCCAAGCCTATCACGTTCGGTGATTCCAATAAATATGGTAGTCCGCCACACACGGGTATGGCAAAGAGAACCTTAGGAGGAATTGAAAATGAGGGCATGGATCCACAAAACTAACCTTGATGCGTATAAGCATCTTTGTGCAGAAGAAGGTTATGAGCCGCATATACTTGAAGAAACAGACGATGATGTTCGTGTCGATATGACAGCACAAACAGCTTCTGTCTGGAATATGGTAGGATACTGGTACCAACTAGCATAATTTTCAGAACATGTGTTGCCTCCTTTGTTGTTATCTGTTATAACCAACATAACGAGGAACAAAGGAGCCAATGATGTCTTTGAACGCAGTTGAAGTTGAAATGCTGAAAATGCTGGTCGAGCGTGCAAACGATGCACAGCGTGATGTAGTGCGTGATTTGCTTGCAGCTATGAAACCGACGACGAAACCGAATACATCCACCGTCAATATTGACCGTCCGCTTCGTGTCGGAGATCGTGTGATTTTCAAGGGTCGGAAGACCAAGCCTCCGGTTATCGGTACGATCAAATCCATGAACGAAAAGACCTTCACCATCGTGGACTGCAGTGATGGCGGACCTGGCTGGCGTATGCCTCCTGCAATGGTGAAGCGTTACGTTGGGGCGTAAATAAACATTAGGAGTTGTGTATGATAACCTGGGTTGTGCAAAGACAAACCGATGAACGAAGAGAGCAGTGGAATCGAGTGATTCGATCATCCTGTCTAAGCACACACAACGACTTTGTTGAAATCGATATCGTACCATTCGAGAGGTCCGTCGTTGGTGGTGATCCTGTCATCAACGGACCTGTTATCGTACACGGGTCGACTGCTATTTTTGATGTAGTCGAGCGGAATAGCTGGGCGCCTGGTGTATTTCGGATATACAAAGAATCAGACACGCTAACTGCAATTGGGGATCATTACCTCAACCACGATATGAGAGTGCTAGAGGTCGAACAAGTCATTCCATACGTCCAATCTCAAGGTTGGGACTTTTTCTTTGCTAAGCCTGATAAAGACTTGAAAAGCTTCGATGGCACGGTGTTTGACGCAGAGAAGTTTCCGTTCTTCATTGAGAGAGCTCGTCAATATAACAACTACGATCCGGACACAAAGATTTGCGTGAGCGGGATAAAATACCCAGAAGTTGAGTGGAGGTTTGTCGTCGTTGAGGGCAACGTGGTTGCCTACTCACAATACCGAGTTGACCACAAGCTCAATGTCCAAGGACACGCAGAGATCGGTGCAATTAAATTCGCAGAAGAAATCGCAAAATACGCAAGCCCGAACGATGTATTCGTTATGGATGTGTGTCGGGTCGATGGGCGCTACAAGGTGATCGAGTATAACACGTTTAACTGCTCAGGTCTTTATGCGTGTAATGTGTGGGAGATCGTCGAAGCGATCAATAAATATGTGGAGTCGAAATGAAAATTGAATATGTCAAGGGTGATCTGTTTGAAACTAACATCAAAACGATCGTCCATGGGTGCAACGCACAAGGTGTGATGGGATCTGGCGTGGCGAAGATCATCCACGAGAAGTATCCCAAAGCCTACAATCGTTATCGTAGCGAGTACGAACGCCAAGGCAACCTTGTGCTAGGAGATATTATTGCAGTTCCCGTCGGCGACAGAATCAACGATTTTGACAACTACCGAGTTATCATCAACGCAATCACGCAAGATTTTTATGGGCGTGATGGTTCTCGGTTTGTGAGCTATGATGCAGTGGCTGAGTGTATGGCGAAGATCGACCGAATGTACAGCGTATATGGTATCAGCGAAGTAGCTATGCCTAAAATTGGTGCTGGGCTCGGCGGTGGTGATTGGAACGTGATCGAATCAATCATCGAATCCGAACTCAAAAATGTAAAGGCAGTTGTATATGAACTATGATCAATGTCACGTTGAATGTGTTGGCGGGCGATGGGGTATATATTGGCCTGATAATACACGTGCTTGGCCAAGTGCATATAAATCTCAGGGCTGGGCGACAAGGGCTCTAAACCAATTATGTGATAAACAAAGCGCCATCCCCCTTGGCCACTAAGGAGTAATAGGACCATGAAAATCAAATTCAGAAAGTTTTACGACGACTTCTAAGCTGTTTAGCTAGAAGGAGTAAAACATGTCAAGAACCTACCGCAAGTGCTCGATCACCGAAGAAGAGAGCCTTGCTCAATATATTAACAGACACCTCAGCCGTGTTCGCGACCGTCGTAAATGGGAATATTATATGACCGAAGGGGGTCGTAAGGCCTACCAAAAAGCCATCGAAGATTGGGAAACTGAATACGGTAATTGGTTGTATGGTCGCCCTCGTACCAGCTGGTATCCTCCCCCCCAGCCGACGGAATACGAATTCAAAAACCTTCGCATTACCTACGTTGAATACGACCACGACAAGGAAGTTGAATACGCCACCAAAGAGTATGAAAAGTATAAGCGTGACGGTCGTTTTTACGAAAGCAACCTGAACCGCCCGTACAAGAAATACTGCGCCACGGAGCTTCGTTGTCTGAATCGTCGTCTCACTCGCCAAATCATCAAAGACGACGATCGCTGGGAAGATAAACCCTACCCCGATACCTATCTCGGCAAAAAACACATTTGGGATTATTTTTAAAAAGAGGGCTTCGGTCCTCTTTTTTTGTTGAACGAGTTATGGTTTTGTTATATGTATTGCATACAAACCCCGAAAGGAACATGAAATGATGATTCAACCGATGGTATATGCTCCCGAATACATCAAAAACATTGCAGCCGTCGTTGCTCCTGATGCGAAGGCATACGCGATGTTTCGGATGTATTTTCCCTCTGATGAAAACGAGTATCCCCAACTGCGCGATCGCACCGCCGAGCTGACTGCAGCAGTCAAAGGCATGGCCGGGAACGATAATGCTCGTGTTGCGACGTTCAAAGGGAATGAAATGTTCAACACGTTTGACTTTGATGCAGTGGGTGCTGAGTTCGTGGCTACGTTCCGTTTCATCTTTGCGTGAGGCTCAAAATGGATCGTCGATTCGTGATCACTTACAAAACATCTTCTGTTCATTCGGAAGACATCTACATCACTGCGGGAAGCCTACATAAGCTAACAAATGAAATCCTGGATGCAGTGTGGTTCGCTGATGTTATGAATCACCGTATGATCAAGGGTGAAGATGTTGATGATTATAAGACCCCTATCAACTTCAAAAATAACAGATTCCAGATTGTGATTTGTGGTTGTGTGGAACTACCTGGCTTCGTTAGCCAATGCGTCGATGTAGATCTGCGAACCCATCGTTATAAAGTACGATGGGAAGATGTGAACATTTATTCGTTGGATGAGTGGTTTGAAACCAAATCTACGCGATTGACTTCATCGGCGTGAGCTGGTATATATAACGTACCACCACACGATGAGGAGATTGTCATGTCGAGCCCCAATAAAATGAATGAGGCCTTTGTCAAGGCACTTATCGATAATATGTCGAAGGATGATGCGATCGTGATGATTGCTCAAGCCATCACCAACCGAGATACCATTATTCGGAAACTGACACAGGAGAAGAAGTGATATGCAGACCGTTGCTATGCCCTTTGATGAAGATAAGGAATTTGTAGTTGAGGTTACCTATGAAGGTGGATCTCAACTACAGGCTTCCAACGATAAACTGATGCAGGCGATTACAGAGGCGGAAGGTATGATTGCCTTTGGTCTATCTGTCGTTTCCCGTCGTGTTTTCCGGAAGACCAAAAAGTTAATTGAACAAGGTGGCGTCTACCATCGCGTTTTCGAAGTGATGTTTTAAGGAATGCTACCATGCCTAATAAACGTCAAATCCTAGATAGCATAGTCGATCACGCACGCACCACGAGGCTGATGAGTGCTAACCATCTTAAAAGACGGATTGAAATGGGGTATGTGCCCGGAAAAATTCTACCCAATGGTGCAGTATATCAGACAATCCCAAAAGGAATCCAACATTGGTACGATACGCGTACTCTCGTCAGACTAGTGACAGAAGCGTTTGATAGAAATGAGAAAGTATCCGGCCGTCGCGTATGCCACATCAACGGTAGATGGCGTTTGCAAATCAGAGGTAAACACCTTCGTAGATTGTTAAAGGCAATGCCAAAGGTAAAGTGTACGGGTAGATTGCTTATCGAAGAAAGAGAGACCGAATAACACATGGCGAAAACACAGTCTTTCACTGACCGTGACGGGAACAGGTTCATCATCCCAAGTTACGTCATTTATGCTGACGATGAAGATGCTCCATCAGGATATGATATTACATGCAAAGCTATGACTCTTTCTTTGGCTTTGGGTTCTGATGTCAGTCTCGATAAGGGATGGTTTGAGTTTGATGAATACAACTTCCCTCATGTGTCCACAGAACTTCGCTCGAATAGGTTCCTGCACGGTGCCTGCACAGTATACATGTTTGAAGGGCCTACGTTTGACGAGGTAAAGGGAGTTTCGAAATGAAAACTAAGAGTCTGCCTACAAAGAACCAAGTAGCGAATTTCTGGATGCGTGATTATGCAAGTACTGGCCATTGTGTCTTGTGTGGCAACTACGGTATCATTGATACACGAGGAAAGGTATTTACCCCTGCTGGCGTACAATGTGGGGATAAAGTGTTCTGTATTTGTCCAAACGGACAGATCATGCGAAAGCATGGAAATGGTGATGTAAATGTTTACAACATTGAATGTGGAAGCCGCGTGGGACAATGATACTCGTACCACATGAAGAAGCGGAAGCGCTGATCAAACAAACCCGGGAATGGGCTGAAAAACATTCTATGTTCTCATCATCAAAAGGTGCTGCTACTTTGGCTGCAGCTGAATATACTCTAAACATGCAAGGTAAGACCTTGTATCCATACATTGCAGCAAAAACCGGAGAATAAGAATGAAGCCACATCGCATTGAACAATTAGCAAAGCAAGCAGGTATGGTTCAGGGCCCATGGGCTGACGGCAATAAGGAACGGATCTGGCAGGAGAATCGTGCGTTTCCGGATGCTCTGGAAGTATTTGCTAAACTGATTGCAGAAGAGTGCATTGATCTTATCAAGAAGGAAATTGAAGCACAAAATGCACAATCAATCCTGTCCAATATGCATGGTCTGAATCAAGCAATTTATGCCATCAAGGGATATTTCGTTGATCCTACGGTGTAAATCTGTTACAATATGTTTGAATTGTGAAAGGGTAATTTATGAGACGAATTAAAATTGTGAAGGTATATCAAGATGATCGTTACGACGGGTATGAGAGTACAGAGACGTTTCGAACCTTTGCCGAGGGGCTTGATTGGCATGACGTTGACGACACTCGCCTCAAAGAAATTGAACATCTGATATCATTCGCTAACAGTCGGAAATATGAGCTAAAGGCAGATTATACACTGCAACTAGTCGAAGAGATCGCACCTTCGAGTGTTGAAACCCACCTAGAACGGGCAAAAGAACTCTACCTGCAGTACCAGGAAAAGATCCGAAAGCAAACCGAGAAAGATGAAAAAGCTCGCCTCGCTCGCGCCGCGAAAGCAGCGGAGACCCAGAAACAGCGAGACATCAGACAGTTGAAGGCTCTTCAGGCAAAGCTTGGTGTCCAACAATGATTGGTTACTATGCCCTTTTGTACTTCGCATTCAGTAGCGTTTTTGCAGTGTGGTTATACTATGATACGCTAAAAGACTATAAGTTCCGCTCTGCAGCTAAACAAATAGCGCTGCTTGCGTATGTGTGGCCACTTGTACTGTTACTTGTGATGTACGTTGCAATACACGTTCGCATACAGGAAAGGAAAAGAAATGACTCTTATCTCCGAAATCGTTAAAACATCTATCCAGGTGCAAAATCAACGCTCTATTGATGACGTCCTGATCCACGCTATGACAGAACTTGGCGAACTTGCTGAGGAAGTGCAGATCGCTCAAGGCAACTCGTACAAACAGTCGGGCCCTGATGGAGTGATAGGTGAAGCTCTAGACGTGATCGCTTGTATGGTCGATGTGATCTACCTTTACGGTGGAGTGCTCGCTGATGAGGAACATATGCTGTCGGTGATCCGCCCCAAACTCGAGAAGTGGAAGGAAAAAGATAAACTGATTCAAGACACCAAACTTGAATCACAAAGGGGATAACACAGTGACGACATATATCAATATTTTTGGGGGTCCTGGTGTAGGGAAATCTACAACAGCGGCCTCTCTTTTCTACAACATGAAGCGGGTTGGGGTTGATGTAGAATTGGTGACTGAAGTGGCCAAAGACTTTGTGTGGGAGAATCGTATGGATACCCTAACCATACAACCCTATGTCACAGTGAAGCAGTATCGCAACCTAGTCAGGCTCAAGGGTAAGGTTGATTATGTTATAACAGACTCTCCTGTATTACATGGCATCATATATGCCAATAAGTACGCAACCGATCTGCCAGCGTCATATACTCAGTTTATAAAGGACTGCCACAACCAGATCCTGAATCCCTCTATAAATATCATCCTCGAGCGAGCCTATAGCTATGACCCTAATGGGCGGTATCAAACTGAGGCCGAAGCACACCAACTCGATATAGATGTTGAAACTCTACTGAGAGGAACTGACATGAATTACGTCATAATCCGCCCAGACAACGTAGCTCAATATATCGAATCATATATATCAAAGGAAATAAAATGACTACCTGGTTTTTGGCCGATACTCATTTCAGCCATGCTAATATAATCAAATACAGTAACCGCCCATTTGCTTCGAAGTTCGAAATGAACTCTAAACTGATGGAAAATTGGAATACTAAAGTGTCTCAAGATGATACAGTCTATCACCTTGGAGATTTTTGCTTTGCTGATGAGCAAGAGGGGCAATCTATACTGGATCGACTGAATGGTAAAAAACACCTAATCATAGGCAACCATGACAAAACTGGCGTGAAGCTGAGTGGGTGGGAAAGTGTTAGCCACTACAAAGAAGTCAGCATCGATGGTCAATTCATCGTTCTGTGCCACTACGCAATGCGTGTTTGGAATAAGTCTCACCACGGTGCATGGATGCTTTACGGACATAGCCACGGATCGTTGCCTGACGACCCCAATGCGCTCAGCTTCGACGTCGGCGTCGATTGTCACAATTACCAACCGTTAAACATGGATGACATTCGGCGGATCATGAAAAAGAAAACATATAAGCCCATCGACCATCACGGGAGATCGTAATGTGGGCTGATGAAGACCTGGAGGAGATGGGTCGTATCGAACCTTTTGATAGAGCAATGTTTCTGTCCGGTTGCGAAGAGCATAGGCTGTGTAATGGCCCTGTCGAAGGATTTATAGTATCCGAGGAAAAGCTGAAAAAGCTGGTTGTCCTATATCACGAGATGTGTTATACCGATTCTATGAAAGGGAGATGATCACCATGACCAATCTGCGTAATGTTTATGACTTCTGCAAGGCAATGATGGAGGCTGCTATTGCTTCTGGCAACAAGCAGGCGATTGTTATGTGGGACGAGCGGGCATATGATGCCTACTTGACTCTCCATCACGAACAGGGAGGATGGTAAATGTTGAACTCTGAGAAAATCGAACAGCTGAAGGTCATGGCAGCCAGCGAATGTTTTTCCGATAGTGAAGGCGAAGATGTCATTGTCGACGACTACGCCGGTGGGAATGTCGATGATGCATTCAGTCTTGGTGTAACGGAGGGCGAAACCCTCCTCGCCAGGGATATCTTGAAGTCAATGGGAATCGAATGGTGACCACAATTGAAAAACGGTGTAAGTGCTGTAGCAAACCCATCACCGTCAGATTGGCCGACCACAAGCGGGGCTGGGGCAACTATTGCAACAAAAGCTGTAAGGCTACTTTGCAAGAGCGTAAGACTGGGCAACATAGAGCGTATCTGAGTGGTCGAGGTGTTAGCAATCTCCATCCTGAAAGGTTGAAAACCTACGGTAAAGAGGGATACTATCTTGATGAGAACGATACACACCCGTTCTCATCAGAGGGTTTAGGGCAATGGTAAAAGTTTACGTTGACGATACCAGAAAAGCTCCGGAAGGATGGGTTCAAGTATGGAACATCAGTGATGCTGTCGACTTCATTGTAGAAAACTACAGGCAGATCACTCATATCGATTTTGACTACTACCTATCTGAGACAAATCACTCCCATACGGGTTTACAATTGATACAGTATTTGAAGCAATTAGGTGTGAACGTGTTTCACCAGCCAAGAGAAAACTACACATTCCACAGCTCAGACTCTCATATGAACGAGGTGATGGCTAATTATTTGTGGAGTGTAAAACCCGAGAAATCTAAAACGCGAGTCGGCGGTTTGCAGCGGTTACGAAACTCAAAGGGGAGACGTTAAATTGAAAAAATATGCAGTGTTCCTCGATATTGATGGTGTGTTTTGTAGTGCACGTGTGCATATGGGGCACACTAATGAAAAACATCTGATGTGGGACAAGTTCGATCCTGTGGCTGTGGATTTCATGAACAAGATCGACGCGATGTACAATGTCGACTTCGTCCTAATGACGACGTGGAAAGATCATATCCAACACGACGATCCCGTCTACTACCATTGGATCAATTCGTCGTTCCGTAATGCTGGATTCCGAGGCGTATTCCCTTGGCCGAATTGGAAGACCAACCCGCACAACGACAAGGATAAGTACAATCGGATGAACAGTCGAGCGATTGAAGTTTCTGATTATCTAAAAGAGTTTGGTCCGTACGACGACTATCTCCTGTTCGACGATTCGGACTACGATTTCAACCGATCGCTAGGGCGTAAGCGGTGGATTCGATGCTCATCAACTGATGGTTTGCTCACCAAACAAATGCAACATGCAATGTCTCTTATGGGGCCGTGGGAGAAGAAATAATGCTCGAATTAATTGAAGCTTTGCAGATCATGTTGAAACACGGGGATGTTTCTCATCCAACCCATTGTGAGCATGACGAGTTGCACATCTATCCCAACAGCATGGAATTTACCGATGAAGAACTTGCTCGACTTGACGATCTCGGTTTCTTTCTCAACGGAGCGGATGGATTTATGTCGTTCAAATATGGAAGCTGCTGATGGGATTCATGACAAGATATGGTTTTGTCCCTACTTGTGAGGTCAAAGAACCCTATGTGCTAGGGATATACTGGGGTATCATTCAAGTGTATATTCCCCTCCAGGACTACAGTGGAAATACGAATGTGTAAGCTGACCTTTGTGTTTTCGAGCATGAATTCAGGTAAGAGTCTGAGTCTACTCACCAAGAATTTCATGTTGAAGCAGAAGGGGTTTAAGACCTTGCTTATGAAACCAGAGATCGATGATCGCACGACGACGATTTCCAGTCGTCTAGGCATTGAAGAGCAGTGCGTTATAGTGTCCAATGATGTGCTTCCTAGTGTTCGACTTTTCAGGATGTTTCAGTCTGACCAGCCAAAGCCAGACTTCATTCTTGTCGATGAAGCTCAGTTTCTCACCAAACAGCAAGTGTGGGATTTAGCCATGCTTGTTGACTATTGGGAGATTGATGTTATATGCTATGGGTTAAAGTTGAATTGGCAAGGAGAGTTCTTTGAGGGATCTCTTGAGCTGATGAAGATTGCTGATCGTCTGGAACAAGCTGAGACCTTCTGTAAACAAAACCAAGGAGCCCCTGCTATGTTTCACATGAAGCTAGGTGGCTCAGACGAAGCTGTTGAAACTGGATACGAAGACTTGTACGACACCGTTTCACGAAAAGTGTGGAAACAGTGGTTTGATAATAGAAAAATGAAGGAGTGACTACAAAATGTTTGAATTGATGCTTATCAGTGCAGGAGGCCTCTGGCTCGGTCTGTTTGCACTCGTTGTCTTTGGCTCGCTGGTATATTCCGTAGAGCGAGACAGTTTCTTGTTGGGTGGAGCTATTTTGATCCTTTCCATCGTCGCTGCCCAATTTCTTTTCGGTCTGCCTATTTGGGCTTACATCGTTGCAAATTGGCCAGTCCTTATTCTGTACGCAGTAGCATATATCGCCGCAGGTTCCCTGTATGCAGGTTATTGGCGTCTGCCGAATTTTGTCCGGAAGAATGCAAACATCATTCAGCGGGACTACGAATCGTGGAAACAGGATAAGATTCGGGGCGATCGTCGTTGGGCCGAGGCTGTCAGGGATCACATTAAGGGCGAGCCCGAGCCGAAGTCGACCGCAGACGTTTCGTTTGATGCCTTCCTGGATTCTACCTCATACCGTTTCAAAGTGAGGGACAATAAAGATCGCGTAGCATCTTGGGTTCTTCTGTGGCCTTGTGGTCTGACTTGGGAGCTGATGCACAAGCCCTTCATCTGGCTCTGGGATAGCGTCTACTATGGTCTGGGCAAAGCATTCGAGCGGATCAACCGAGACACTGCTCGTAAAATCCTGGAGGAGAAGAATAAGTGAGCTATCGTTGCCGTATTGATGGAGAGACAACTGTATCCTATAACGGCAGCGAAGTGGTGATAACTCACTCGGATAACTATTGGGGGCGTGAGGAAAGTTCCTCCGTCCCCATTAAGAATATCCCACTTCTGATCAAGGCCCTACAGGACATACAAAAGGAAATAAACTATGACAATTGGTAGACTAAGTCGCAGAAATTTTATACTATCCGCTTTAGCCGCAGTTTCGGCGGTTTCGTTTGGCGTCCCGACATTTACCAATGATCTAGAGAACCTAGAGAAGGTTGTTCAATCATTCCCTGCTGCTCCGTTGGCACCGTCTAACAGTCCCCTACACATGACATTTTTCATGCACAATGCAACGGTAGACGGAGGTCAGTTGGGGTTCATGTGCTCGAATGTTGTAGTGGACTGTGAAAAGTCATATAATATACACACGTTCCTCAGTGAAGATGTAACCGAACTGACATTTGATAGACCCAGACCCAACGTGTCAGCTATCGTTTCTGGAGCCAATCGGGTCGCTCTGCAAACTCGAAGGGGCAAAGGGAACAACTACGCGGTTATGTCGGACCACGTATTGATCTGGTATAAAGGCAAGAGTGTTTACGATGCGCCAATCCAGAGGGCTGGAAACAATTTGGCATACAATCCCAACTATAAAGAATACTTCGTAAGAGTTAAGGGCGTCGCCCTTTCTCAGAGCGATCACGACATGTTGAAAACAATTGGATTTGAGAGAGTAATATGAAGAAAATAGTACGTGCAATTATTAAGATACCTGCGACCCCATTTATCGTGGTGTTCCTCGCTGGAGCGTTGGTTATGTGTTTTATGATTCGATTCTACGAGTGGGCATACGAAGCTGATGATTTTTCTAAACGCGTCACTTCGGAAATGATATCCGATACCAAAAAGTATTTTGTCAAATGGTTCACTACCATATGACACCAAAGCAGGTAAAGCGTAAATGGGAAAGTATCGATCGGCGGGAGCAGAAACTCGCCGATGAACTGAAGGCTCTTCAGAGCTTGTGTCAACACCCAAACGCTACGAAAAAGTATGACGGCAGCACTGGTAACTATGATCGTACAGCAGACAGCTATTGGATCGATCATAGATGTCCGGACTGTGACAAACGGTGGCGGACAGATCAATAAAAGGAATTGAAAATGAAAATTGAAAGCGTCGAAGTGATACCAATGCGTAAAGAGAGTTTGTTTGAAGCGACACCTCTACAGGGATTCGAGTGTAGCTTCATCACGACTTCATATGACGAGTGGCGCCCTGCAGTCATAGATCAATATCTCAAACGCACGGCAGAAAACCAATCGAAAATTAGCCAACCACAAGAGTTTGACGATGTGTGTGAAAAGTTTGCAAAGTCGCAGAAGGCTTTTATGCTTGCTCCAACTGCAATTTTTCATGATAGGGTGTACGTAGCGAAAACAGCTAAGCTACCCACACCTGACCATCTGTTTGCTATGGGTAACGTAGGCCCCGTCTACATGGTAATCAAGGTCTTCGTAGATGATATGGAAGCAGGCAAAACCGTGGAAAGATTCTACGTCGATCCTGCTAGTTTTGCGCCAATGTACGGGATGTGGTATCCACAAAAGGCAATGTATATGTTGAGGTACGGGGCCACCCAGTGACAACGTATAAATAACGAGTTGACTCCTGTGCCTTTCGTCGGTATATATCGATAAACAGCACAGGAGTCATATCATGTCTAAGAAAACATTTGACATCTCACTTCGGGATGCAAAGCGGATCTGCGATGGGTTGGAATTGGCATCGTCGTGGGATAAGACTGAAATTTACTACGAACTTCTAAACTGGATCAAGGAGAAAGAAAATGAAGGCGAAAACCAAGACCGTTCCCAAGGAACGTAATCCTTTCGTTCAGCACCTCATCAACAAACGCGGTGGTGGCATCCACCAGAAGTCCAAGAAGGCTGTTCGCCGTCAGGACAAAATGCAGTTGAAGAAAGACTGTCATGATAAGGTCATCCGCCTGGTGGCTTGATCTTGACAGTCTTGTGAGGTATTATGATAATTGATTCTAAATGGGACGGGCGGTTCATGAGACTTGCCCGTGAAGTGTCTACATGGAGCAAGGATCCCAGCGCTCAAATAGGAGCTGTGATCATAAGAGATCGAAGAATCCTTGCAACAGGATATAACGGATTTCCTAAAGGTATCCTGGATACACCTGAAAGACTGAACGACAAAGAGCAGAAGTATCCGAGGGTGATACACGCAGAAACCAACGCGCTGCTGAATTCTTTAGATAGTGGGGCGTCCGTCAGAGGCTCCACTATGTACGTGTACGGGTTGCCTATATGCGCAGACTGTACTAAATCCATCATACAATCCGGTATAGTCAGAGTCGTGATCCCTTACGCAGAGACTGCAGGCGTAAGATGGTTTATGCAATGGATTGACATATCCAGACCTATGTTCGAAGAAGCAAATATACAGATAACAGAGATTGATACAGATACGTTAGACAACGAGCAAATAACATTTCGCATACATATGAATAACAATAATAAGGATACATAAACATATGGCAGAAGAATTTAAAATCCTTACTCCTAGGGACCATGTGCGTACGCGCATTGGGATGTACATGGGTTCCTCATCCAAGGAAGAGGTTGAGCGGTTCGTGCTCGGTAAGTGGAAGAAGGCTGTGTACATCCCAGCCCTCTCAAAAATGATTGACGAGATCCTTGATAACTCCATCGACGAAGCAATCCGCACAGGATTCAAACACGCAAATAAAATTGACGTGTCTGTCGATAAAGACCTTGAGACAGTGTCTATCACTGACAACGGACGTGGAATTCCACACGATGAAATCCATGACGCAGTGTCAGGTGAGAAGATCCTTCGGCCGGTTGCTGCGTGGACTCGTGTAAATGCCGGTACATCATTTGATAATGAACGCGTCACTATTGGTACGAACGGAGTTGGGTCGTCAGCCACAAACTTCCTATCAACGTCATTTCATGGTCATACGTGGCGGGATAGCAAGATTGTTGAGGTCGATTGTTCCGACGGCGGTTTGAATATCGATGTTAAGACAAAGCATCGGCGCGCTGGAAGTGGGACGATGGTATCGTTTATCCCCGACTTCTCGCTGTTTGAAGCTACGTCGTTGAGTGACTTCGATACCATTGAACTTGTACACGATCGTCTTGTCAGTCTTCAAATGGCGTTTCCTGAAATTTCATTTTCATTCAATAAAAACAAGATCGATATCAACGATCTGAAAAAATATGCAGCTATGTACGTCGATGACCAGAAGTCAGTGGTGATTGAGAAGACGGACAATCTATCGTTCTTCTTTGCTGCATCGGAAGATGGGTTCAGGACGACAAGCTTCATTAACGGCGTCAACACTCGTCAAGGTGGTACGTATGTCGACTTCATAGTTAATGGAGTTGTCGATGAACTGTTGATGATGATCAAGAAGAAGCATAAGGTAGAGGTGGCCAAGTCCGTAATCAAAAACGGCCTGACGTTCGTGCTGTTTGCACGTAACTTCACCAATCCAAAATTCGACAGCCAGACGAAAGAACGGTTGACAAACTCTGTCGGTAATGTTCGCGAGCACTTTGACGTGTCTGGCGTACACGACTTCAAATATATTGCGAAGAAGGTATTTGCCGCGAGTGACATTGTAGAGCCTATTGTTGCAGCTCAATTGGCAAAGAAACTCGCAGACGAACGTCGGGATGCTATCAAGGAACAGAAGAAGCTCAAGAAGGTTCGCGTCGCAAAACATATTGCGGCAAACAACGACCAAGCAACACTCTGCTTAGTTGAAGGGGACTCTGCTATGGGTTTCCTGCTGAAGGTAAGAGACCCAGCCAAGATTGGAGCCTATCCGCTTAGGGGTGTTATTCTCAACACCTGGGATATGAAGCCAGCTGACGTTCTGAAGAACAAAGAACTAAGTGAGCTTGTTGCTATCTTGGGCCTTGATATCAATGACCCAAATAGCATTGATTCTATGACATATAAAAATGTTGCAACGTTGACCGATTCTGATCATGACGGTAGTGGGCATATTTCACCCCTGATTGTTGCGTTCTTCTATAAATTCTGGCCTCGCCTTCTAGACGAGAATCGGATCAAGATCACTCGTTCTCCTATTATGATCTCGACTAATGGCAAAGATACAAAGTGGTTCTATAACTATGAGGAAGCCAATACATTCAAACAAGATTGCAGGGGATACACTCATCGTTATATTAAGGGACTGGGATCGTTGACAGAGTCAGAGTATAGTGGTGTCATTAACAAGCCTGTTTGGGATACCGTAACCGTTGATAATGCCTCGTATTTCCAGATGATGTTCGGTGGGGATGCTGATGTGCGAAAGGAGTTTATGACAAAATGAAAAATGCTATAGTAAACATTCTGTCTGAAATATTCATGTTTGCGCTTGGGCTAGGGATCATAATAACCATGATCCCTGAGATACCTCTAACTACAGCCTTCATCGGAGCAATTGTCATCTATATGTTCTCCACTCTAATCTCCACCGTTCTTTGGTTATTGATTGAATTTGTGACCAGGGCATATTATAATAGGAAGTATTCAAAAGATGAGTGATTTGACAAACTTCTTTGGTGATGGCACTGTTGCCGAACCAGCTCCCAAAAAGAAAGCAGACATGAGAGAATATCCAGTATCAGAGATTGCAAACAATGAGTGGAAGGCCTTTGCCATGTATACGGTAGAGGCTCGAGCCATTCCAAATATGATTGATGGGCTGAAGCCTGTTCAGCGTTTCTATTTGTATTCCTCAATCAAAAACAGCCCGAAAGAGTTCAAGAAAGTGAGCGCCATCTCCGGTGTCGTATCTGATTACGGATACAATCATGGAGAGGGTTCTGCTGCCAGTGCGGGTCAGCTCATGGCTGCTGATTGGTCCAATAACATTTGCTTGGTTGAAGGTCGAGGGAGCTTTGGTACAAGACTTATTCAATCGGCAGCGGCAGCAAGATACACCTACACACGACTGCATGAAAACTTCAAGAAGTATGTGAAAGACCTGGGGCTGTCTCCAAAGCACAGTGATCCTGAACATGAACCACCAGCATTCTATCTACCAGTGATTCCCATGGTTCTTGTCAATGGTATTAAGGGTATTGCTACCGGGTTTGCTACTAGCATTCTCCCTCGTGATCCAGTATCTTTGGCTAAAGCTTGCAAAGAATATGTGGACACTGGTAAAATCAAGAAGAAAGTCAAGGTCAAATTCCCACACTTCAACGGGAATGTCGAATATAATGCTGATGAAAATCGATACTATTGTCGTGGTGTATTTGAGAAGAAGGGCAAGACAATCCTATCGATCACAGAGATCCCCTACGGGTTTGACCGAGAGGGGTATATTGATGTCCTAGATAAACTTGAGGAACGAGGGGATATTGTCGGCTATGATGATCTATGTGATAAGACTGGCTTCCGATTTGAAGTTAAGTTGAAGCAACAGACATCATCTCTATGGGATGATGATAAGATCATCAAAGAGTTCAAACTATCAAAGCCATTTACTGAGAATTTGACCGTCATTGACGAGACCGGCAGGTTGCGGGAGTATAGTGACGAGAGGGATATAATTGCAGATTTCTCCAACTATAGATTGAGCGTTCTCCAGCAGAGAATCGACCTGTGCATCAAGGGATATACTGAAGAAGCTCGGTGGCTGAAGGTCAAGGTAAGTTTCATCCAGGCTGTGATTGATAACAAGATCATCTTCAAAAACAAGAAGAAGGTCGATGTCGAGAAACAGATCTTTGAATATACACCGGCCATTCCTGGGGATACCGATAGATTGCTCAAGATTAACATTCTAAGCCTGACTGATGAAATGGTCAAAGATCTCAAGAAGCAGGTTGAAGAAAATCTGGATCAACTCAAATACTGGAAGTCAACTTCACCTAAGGATCAGTTCATTAAAGACCTAGATGATCTTTAATGATATACTTTATTGATAGTCTCCCCAAAAGGCTCAAATCTTTTGGGGAGTTTGACGGTGCTATTTCATTTGCATACGAATATCTAAATCTCCCATACGACTTGGAGTTGGATATTGAATTCAGTGGTGATATGAGTGATAACACTCAAGGTGAAGCAGATTATGAGTATAACACTGCTACAATCACCCTGAACAAAAAGATCAAGAAGGTAGAATTGATACCTACGCTATTTCATGAGATGGTACACATCAAACAGATGTTAGATGGTGATCTGATAGTGGGCATAGGCAATGAGCGAACTAAATGGAAAGGTGAGCATTTTCAGGGGGATTATTACGATTATCCCTGGGAGGTTGATGCTTTCCAGCATGAAGAGAATATGGTGAAATTATATATGGAGAATACAGGTGGAATATACCGTACCAGTTGATAGCGATGCAGTCTCGGAATTGGTTCGTCAGAGTCTGGAGGAGTCTATTGATCTCAATGTTCGATCCGGGGACGAATCTATCGAGGGCTCAGCACTTCTGATTTCACTAGTAGTGACCCACAAGTACTACTCGACCCATGAACAACACCAAGCCCTGCTTGCTGAATACGGTTCAGATGTCGATGCCACCGTCACGTTGGTTGAAAAGCACCTCGAGTATGATGACCAAGCAGAGGGTGTACACAACATCGAAACGTCGGAAAACGAAGACGGATCGCTGACATTTTCATTTGACGCTAGCGATGAAGAAATTCAACAGCTTGCAAGTAAGGGGGCTGAGTACGCGGTTTTAATGGCAGTATTAGGGGACCCAAGTCCTGGTGATCTGATTCGTTGGGTTGAGCGCGGAAAGCACGCAGAACAGACAGATGACATCATGCGTCGATTTATCGAGGCCAAGGCTGAGGTAGAGTCAAAATAACATTTGACTATATTCAATATGTATAGTATATGAGAAGGCTAAAGGAGATTTGTGATGGCTAGTAGAGTACAACTAATGAAGCAGAAGGGGTTGATTTCTCCTCCAAAATGGCTACCTCAAAATATTCATTATGAGGTGATGACAGGGTCTGTTTCATATGCAGTCTCGTCAGACACGTCTGATATGGACATCACAGGTTTCTGTATCCCACCCAAGGACGACATTTTCCCTCATCTTAGAGGTGAAATTCCTGGGTTTGGGAATCAGATCCAACGGTTCGACGTGTGGCAACAACACCATGTCAAGGATAAAGAGGCACGACAGGAATATGATTTCAGCATCTATTCCATCGTGAAGTTTTTCCAACTGGCGATGGAAAACAACCCCAATATGCTTGACATCCTCTTCACGCCTCAGCGATGTGTGCTATACTGTTCTTCTATTGCGCAAATTGTTAGAGATAAGCGGAAGCTGTTTCTGACGAAAAACTCATACCACAAACTAAGAGGATACAGCTACGCTCAGCTCCATAAGATTGGCACGAAGTCGAACAGCTCCAATCCAAAAAGACAAGCTGACATTGAGAAGTTTGGGTTCGATACCAAGTTCGGATACCATATTGTTCGACTGCTACTGCAGGCTGAACAAATCCTCGTGGAGCATGATCTGGACATCGAGCGTAATGCTGAGACACTCAAAGCAATTCGTCGTGGGGAATGGACAGAGCAAAAACTACGTGATTGGTTCGATAACAAGGAAAAGCACTTGGAAGGTCTGTACACATTGTCGAATCTCAGGCACAGTCCTGATGAGGAAGCAATCAAAGACATTCTGATGAATTGTTTGGAGCAGCACTATGGGTCTCTTGACAATGCTGTGAAAAGAGAAGTTCCTATTGATCGGATCATCTCTGATCTAAAATCAGTGATTGAAAAGTATGAGGGGCGCTAATTTAGCGCCCCTTTTCTTATTCGTGACCCTTCACAATTCCAATACCACCCCAGGCAGTACCGCTGACAGTTTTTACGGTATACGGGTTGCCATTATGGTCGATCGTTCTGATATAGTCGTTGTGAAGACTGCCCAGATCGCTTGTTGGTTCACCTTTGTAGTTCACAGCAGTGTGACCTGAATCCATCAAGTAGTCGTGCAGATCGCTGTGGATGTTGAATTTCGTATCACGGTCGACGTTTGATCCTATTTTGATGAAGTGATCAAAATGATGCGGTTTGAATGGAAACTCTCTTGCCACCTGGACGTTTTGCAGATGTTGTATCATCCCATACGAAGGTGCGGTGAACTTGGATGTGTTTGGAGCTGATGGGGACGAGCTTGTACCCGCTTCTTTATCCTTGTATCTGTTTACAATCGCGCTGAATGCGTTGTGGATGTCTCGGGTATCCACAGGCTTGTAACGGTTGTCGCTATCATCGCTTTCCTTGACGAAGAAACTAGCTTCCCTAGTGGCCTCGTCTGCGCGCTTTGCTATTTTCTTATAGCCCTCTTTGTCGTTATCGAAATGCAGTGCGTCATGGGCTAATCTATGAGCTCTGGCTGCCTTATCGTGCAGATCCTCGGCTTCATGATTCCCATCTTCACCATACTCATGAGAAGCTGAAGCATGTATTTGAGCCTGCTTTTGGTGGAATCTGGCTCTTTTATCCCAGTCACTGGTGGATGCAGGGAAATCGTTAGATGCAGGTTTTACCAAAGGCTTTAACGAAGACTTTTTGCGGAAAAGACCTATGGCCTCATGTATACCAACCCTATCCCCTAGTGACTTGCGAACGGACTCTTTTACTAAGTTTTTCATTTCCTTGGACATTGATACCTCTCCTGTTATAGTGTCTTTGTACTATTTATCAAATCAACTAATCCACCCATCTGATAGCAGCATGTTCTATACAGAGTTTGGCCTGATCTGGCGACATTTTGAACCATTCACCTTTGATCCTAAGGTATCCATATTCCTTATGAATAGTCTTTTCAACTAGCCGAGCCTGATCATCAGGAACCTCAACTTTATGGTTGATCCTGAGCGCCTCACTGTTGCCTGTCTGGAGTATACGAAGCCGTTGTTCAACATTGCTGCTGAACCCTATCTTCTGAGTGTCGTCTGTACCAATCACATAAATAAACATAAATCTATTTATGCAACCACCCGGAGCAGAGTCGAAAATGATCAAATTCAAACAATTCATAGTGGAATATCTGACAGACAAACAAAGAAACCGTTATAAAAATGTTCATATGACTAATAAGGCTAGAGCCGATACTGATCACTTCTTTGGTGTAGGTAATGACAAAGTCACTGGATCATTATCTGCTATGGTGGATAAGTCAGAGATTCATAAAAAAGTAGAGAACCATTTAGGTAAAGAAATATCGCACGATGATTATCGGGCTGGTATGACTATGGATCATCTAAATAGACAAGTTCGTATAGGAAGATTGATCAAAGACAATAAACTTAGAGACGAATTTGCTACCGATCCTGTTAGAGAGGGCTCTAGAAAAGCTCAATCTCAATATACGACCTCTACAGTCCGTGGGACTGAGGTTGCTGGTCAGACTAACTCCACCCCTAATGAACAACACCCTAGAGGGCATTCTTGGGGTAATGCTAGCTGCAAAAATGTAGACACTGGTGCGAATAAACATTATCTAGCTGATGAAATTAAACACGGAACCGTTGCCCATCGAGTTCACGATCAAAACGGCCAAGAGATCTATAGAGCCACTCTCCAACCCCATCATAATGATAAGGGGGATACTGTATATGCTGTAGATGCTGAGTACGGGATCAAACACCCATCCTTTGCTGTGGACGCAAATAGAGTAGCAAAAGAGCTATCCGGAGAATATAAGCCGGGGATATTCTCAAAGCACCCTAAGGTATATGATGATAACCATGTTCGAGATATATTGTACCCTAGTACTACCCCAGAACATATATCTAAAGCCTTGGATGATGGAGATGATAGGGTAAGGAGTGCAGCAATCAAACACCCCAAAGCTACTCCAGAACATATATCTAAAGCCTTGAATGATAGATCCCCGACCGTAAGGCTCGCTGCAGTGGACCATCCTAATGCAACTGCAGAACATATATCTAGAGCTCTGAATGATGGAAATGATAGGGTAAGAGCTGCCGCAATCCAACACCCTAAAGCTACCCCGAACATATATCTAAAGCGATGATGTTGCCATACAGAGTGCAAAAAAACGAAAAATGGAACTAGAAGAATGATCACATAACGACGAATAATGATTTTTCTGTTGCCTCCGATAGAAAACCTCTATATAATATCAATATCATTGATCAAATAACCCTAGGATCAGTTAATGAAAGGTGTCACAAATGCTGAATGATTGCGTCTTTAATAGTATCTACGATATCGTGTCTGGCATTTTCGATGCACCAGAAAGGCAATTGGTCATGTGGATTGAGCAAAATACGAAGTATTTCATTGATTTTAATCAATGGTATAAGGACTGCAACATCACCCGTCTAGATACTGCGGATAAAGAACATGTCCTGGATGTGATTGCCCTTTACTTTCTCAAAACACATTGGCCTTTGTTCGGTGATGGTGGGGATGCTCATGCCAAATTCATTAGTGATCTGGGAGCGTCTGTTACTAGGTATCAGTGGAAACTGCGCAAAGCATCTTGATGCATAATCTATATCCCGGAGTATAGTCATAAAAAGATCCTATTGTGAGATAGGATCTTTTTTGTTGACACCACCAGTAATGATCTCTATATAGAAAACATCATACGGAGAAACGTCGATGCTTCTTACAACCATTACACCTGCCCCTGTTCTCACTCAGCAGTTCGTTCATTGGTTATGTGCTGAGCTTAACATTCAACCGGATGCAGTAGCTGTATACGGGGAAGATGGAATGGATGTATATGGTATGTGCATCGACGATAGCGAGACTGAGTTTACCATCTTGGTGAAGACTGGATCGCGTAACATTGGCGAGATCTTCAACACGATCGCTCATGAAATGATTCATGTTCGTCAGTACATGCAAGAAAATCTTGGAAGCCTGCTTGACAATTGCGAACATATCCCGTATATGCAACGCTGGTGGGAGATTGAAGCTTTTAGTAAAAGCGTATCTCTGGTTGAGAAATTTGCAAAGGGGTTGTGATGAAGCCGAGATACAAAATCGTCGCTGGGCCGACTCAGATGTATGTAAAGCGGTATAGTTACAAGTCAGAACCTCTCGACATTGGAGGGGAACACATCGATTGCCACAACCAACAGGCAAAAGAGTTCTACTACGATCACATGCACTCTACGTGCCAGGAATACATCAAATTGAAGTGGACTATGAATAGTATCCAGTGGGGTATTTTGAAACGAGAAGCTTGTGAGATCGTTGATAATTATCCGACAATGTACTTTGATGGCCCCGAGTGGATTGCATCTACTGTTCCGTGGAAGCAAGCTAAGCACGGGGAATGGTTCATGGTGAGTAAGAAGGAACGGTGGCTGTTGAAGAGAGAGTATACTGATGGTATTCGTAACAGACAAGAAACGGCACCTAGTCTGCCTTCCGTATAGTGTTGACAATCTGCATGCGATGGCAGATACACTAAACGTGGATAGATGTTGGTATCACGCCAAACCATATCCACACTACGACATACCGAAGAAACGAATCGATGAGATCGAGGCTAAGTGTATAATAGTCTCAGCGAAAGACGTCGTGAGAATATGTAGAGGAGAATATGATGAACATTTTGATTCTTAAAGATCGACACGAGTTTGCTCTATCGCATGGTTGGCGTCTATTTCATGCCCACTTTGCTGGCCACTGGCAGAAGGATGGGTCGTTCTTGATCCGTAAAGATCGGCTGAATGGTAAAGTTGGTGTTGCAATCTCGGATGATGAATTAGCTGGATATATCAACCGCGCACAGGAGAATATGTGATGTATATGCTTGGGGATAAGACGAACCTTTTTATTTACGCGACTGCCGAACATATGATGGAGGCATGTCGTGGTCATGAGATGCGAAAAATGCAAATGGCACAATACGCACTCACCTTATCGGAAGATACCAAGACCTGCTATGTTGTCAAGGATCGGACGGCTACATTTAATCAGAATATTAACCATCCCACGAAAAAAATGTTGAAAATGATCGAGATTATGCTTGACGACGACTGAAATATATTATAAATAACTGTAACGAATATTAACCAAGATTTAAGAAAGTATCATGACTTCTCTATTGTCCACATCATCGATAGATAGTAATAACCAGGGACGCGGCGTAGTCCGTGCACTGCCTGGACTATGGGTCACTTCGACGTAAAGATAATCTTACATCTATACTTCAAAGTGACCCAGGATCTAAAAATCCTGGGTTTCTTATTTTTTGGGGTTGACATCACGAAGAAGATCTACTAATCTGATGTTAATGACGAAACGCTCTTTTACAATTTGGCACGAATGTCTCTAGGGGAAACCTGATGATGAGACTGATACAGAAGAACAAACTGACGAATGTGTCCGTGAGTTCCTTTGTTGAAGGCATTCTTAGGAATGCTGGAAATTCTGTTTTCACATACACGTACTTAGGGTTCGATTCCCTGCACTATAT
>ERZ1034365.308-NODE-308-length-27346-cov-3.095053_pt1 | contig 27346 bp, 26 predicted proteins | sample MGYA00520615_ERZ1034365 | MGnify/ENA primary metagenome ERZ1034365 (study PRJEB33736, sample SAMEA104284505) | Azolla filiculoides | biome: Urban; feature: Water surface; material: Ditch water | place: Netherlands | collected 2015-10-28 | depth 0-0.1 m ...
GCCCGTGGCAGCGCGCGCAGTTCTGGTTGAAGGCCGAGGTGCCGATCCGCAGCGCCTCCTTGTGCGCCGGGCCGGTGTTGTAGGGGTTGGCGTCGAGCCACTTGGCGCCGAGCTGGGGCAGGGTGCTGGTGTCCACCGATTGCGGCACCACATCGCCATGGGCCAAGGCGGCAGCGGCGGCCACCGTCAGTGCTGCGCCCAGTGCCGCCTGCGTCAGGCGCGAGAAAAAGTCCGAGCCGATCATTTGCTTGTCTCCGTTGGGGTTGAATTGCACCGACATGGGCAATATGCGTGCCACCCCGAGCCCGCCGGCTGACGCGATGCCGCCCCTGCCAAGCCTCGGTCGACTGTTGCAAAACGGAGCTCGACTGTGGTGTTTTGTCACGCCGCACGCCAGCCAGGCTAGGGAATTCCCTGTACGCCGGGCGCGCTGCGCGCCTTGTGATCGCCGGATGGATAGCGGAAAATCTGTTCCAATAAAGCGACAGAAATCCTGCGGCGGCGCGACACCGCTCCCCCTTGCCGCAGCCTATAACAAGGTGGTCAGTGGCAACCGGTTGACGGCGCCAGCTGCCACAGGAGACAAAGATGATGGAAACGCTCAGGCCCGAACTGTCCGCCGGGGGGCTCACGAACGGCTGGCCTTATTCGACCGAAATCGCCCAGCGTGACACCCTGATCCGCCAGTCCCATGAGCGCTCGCAGCAGTTCGGCCTGTCGTCGCGCGACCGGCCCGATTTCTCGGCCGTGCCCCAGGCCACGCTGCACGAGGCGCTCGAGGTCAACCGCTTTCTCTACCAGCATGCGGCGCCGGTGATGGAGACGCTCTACGAGCAGATCGCCAACACCCACAGCATGGTGCTGCTGACGGCCAAGAACGGCATGATCCTGCATTCGCTCGGCGACAGCGACTTCCTGGCCAAGGCGTCCGAGGTGGCCCTGCGGCCCGGGGTCGAATGGTCCGAGCGCAGCATGGGTACCAACGCGATCGGCACCGCGCTGACCGAGGAGCAACCGGTGGTGGTGCACGGCCGCGACCATTACCTCTACGCCAACCAGTCGCTGACCTGCTCCTGCACGCCGATCTTCGATCCGCATGGCAAGGTGGTGGGCGCGCTCGACGTGACCGGCGACGAGCGCGGCTACCACAGCCACACCCTGGCGCTGGTGCGGATGTCGGCGCAGATGGTGGAAAACCAGATGTTCGCCAACCTGTTTGCCGACGCGGTGCGCATCCAGTTTCACTCGCGGCCCGAATTCCTCGGCACGCTGGTCGAGGGCATCGCCGTCTTCAGCCCGGACGGGCGCTTCCTGTCGGCCAACCGCAGCGCGCAGTTCCAGCTCGGGCTCAGCTTCAACTGCCTGCAGGCCCACACCTTCTCGACCCTGTTCGGTCAACCCATGTCGCAGTTCATGGACCGCCTGCGCAGCGCGGTCGGCAAGCCGCTGCTGCTGCGCCTCAACAGCGGTGTCTCGGTCTGGTGCCAGACCCCGTACCAGTCGTCCAAGGGCTGGTATGGCCTGGGCCAGCACGATGCGGTTGCCGATGAGCCAGAGGCCGGCGCTGGCTTCAAGTCCCGCGCCGCGCCCGCTGCCACCGCGCCGGCGTCGCCCAGGGTTGCGGCCAGGCAGGGGCTGTCGAGCCTGCATTTCCTCGACACCGGCGACGCCCAGGTGGCGGCGGTGGTGCGCAAGCTGCAGATGGTGCTCGACCGCGACATCCCGATCATGATCCTGGGCGAGACCGGCACCGGCAAGGACATCCTGGCCCAGGCCATCCACAACGATTCGTGTCGCGCCGCCAAGCCTTTCGTCTCGGTCAATTGTGCCTCGATTCCCGAGACGCTGATCGAGTCCGAGCTGTTCGGCTACGAGGAGGGCGCCTTCACCGGCGCGCGCCGCAAGGGCTCGACCGGGCGCATCCTGCAGGCCAATGGCGGCACCCTGTTCCTCGACGAGATCGGCGACATGCCGACCCAGCTCCAGGCCCGCTTGCTGCGCGTGCTGCAGGAGCGCCGCGTCAATCCGCTCGGTTCGAGCAAGGAGTACGAGGTCGACGTGACCATCGTCTGCGCGACCCACCGCAACCTGAAGAACCTGATCGCGGCCGGCAGCTTCCGCGAGGACCTCTACTACCGGCTCAACGGCATCGTGGTCAGGCTGCCGGCCCTGCGCGACCGGACCGACTTCGATACCGTGGTCGGCAAGGTGCTCGCCAGCCTGTGCGACGGCCCGGGGCCGGCGATCTCGGATGCCGTGCTGGCGCTGTTCCGGCGCTACCACTGGCCGGGCAATTTCCGCCAGCTGCACAATGTGCTGCGCACCGCGGTGGCCTTGGCCGGGCGCCAGGGCACGATCGGTCAGGACCATCTGCCCGACGATTTCCTTGACGAGATGGCGGCGGTGGCCGCCTCGCCCCAGCCGGCCGCGCCGGCGCCAGCGGCGCACGAGGCGCTGTCCGTGTCGATGTCGGGTCGGTCGATTGGCGCTGCGGGTTGCGAGCCTGCCGCGCCGCAGGCCGAGCTGTCGGGAGCGCTGACGGTGGGAGCGGTCATGGCCCCGCCCAGCGTCGCGCCGCCGCAGCTGCAGTCGCTCGCGGCCAACCAGCGCATGCACGATGTGGCCCTGCAGGCGATGGCCGATGCGTTGCGCCGCTGCGGCGGCAATGTGTCGGCCGCGGCCAAGCTGCTGGGCGTGTCGCGCAACACCCTCTATCGCAAGAAGGACTTGCTGCCGCCCGATTGCTGGAGCTGAGGGCATGGCCTGATTGGCGGGCGTTCAGTCCAGCGGCGCGCAGTCGAGCCGGCCCCCGTTCATCCAGTGCGGTTCGAGCTCGCGCCAGGCGCGCTGGACGTTGAAGCCATGTCGCTCGGCATAGCCGGCCCAGCCGACGTAGTCCGGTAATGCCAGTTCGGGCGCCTCGTTGGCCGAGCGGCCCAGTTCCAGCGCCGCGATCACGCCCTGCGCCAGCGCGCAGAGGTAGCCGTGACTGGCCGCGAGCCCGCTGGTATTCGCCGGTGTGGCTGGCAGACCGGCATGTCGGCTGGCCTGCTGGCCCAGCACCCAGACCGGTCGCAGCTGGTGCAGCTGGCGCAGCGCGGCCAGCCAGCCCAGCAGGCTGCCCTGGGCCAGCTCGGGTAGCCGGCCCTGGTAGACCAGGCTGGGCGCGACCAGCAGGCGCTGCTCCTCGTTCCACAGCACCAGGTCGCTGTCGCTGTGCGCCGCGCGGAATTCCATGATCTGCCAGCGGCCGCTGTCGCTGGCCAGCTGTTGCCCGGGCCGCAGGCTGGCCTCGGGCAGCAGCACCGTCGTGCCGTCCAGCGCCGCCTGGCCTGCCTTCTGCGTGATCGAGGCCAGGCATTGCGGGCAGCGCGCCCGCATGCCCGCCACGGTGGCCGGGCTGGCCTCGAGCCGGGCGCCGGCAAAGGCGGCGTTGCCCAGCACGTTCTCGGCATGGGCATGGCTGTCGAGCACCCGCGTGATCGTCAGTCCGAGCGCGCAGCGCGCCGACTCGCGCACCAGCCGGCCATGTGCCAGGCTCGGCCCCGGATCGATCAGGGTCGCGCTGTCGCCGTCGCGCAGCAGGATCTGGCTGGCGACCTGGCCTCGGTTGTCGGGGCCGATCTCCTGCGCCGCTCCTGGCCAGATCCAGACCCCCGGCACGATGGCCTGCCAGTGCGCCGCTGAGGCAGGGGGGCAGCTGGGGTTGGCCTCGGCTGCAGCCGTAGCCGCCGTTTCGGTCTCGCGTGCTTCGAGCCAGCCTGGCCGCAGCAGCGCGAACAGCAGCCAGGCGGCCTGCCAGAGCCGTCCCGGGCGGGTCCTGGTCACTGCCGGTCTGCCAGTCATGGCCTGGTCGCTTCCTGCAAGGCCAGCCGGTTGCGCGGCTCGCTGCCGAGATGCCCTGCCTGGGTCAGCCAGAGCCGGGAGCTCGCGCCGGCTTGGGCCGCCAGCACCCGGTGCGAGTCCAGGCTGTTGTCCGGCGGGCAGACCGCATCGAAACGGCCATGGACCCAGCTGACCGCCATGCCGCTGTCGGTCACCGACCGCAAGGCCTGCTGCCACTGGCCTGGCGCCAGGCCGCAGCGGTGTGCCAGGTGATGCGACTGGATGCGGTATTTCTGCCAGAGCGACCGGGCCTTGAGCGGCGGCGCCCAGTCCGGCCGCTCCCGCTGGCGCCGCAGCCGGCCCGGGCGCAGCGCCTGCCAGGCCGACTTGAGCTGGCGGCGCTGGTCCGGCTCGCCGGCCTGGCGCCAGGCCCGTCGCGCGCCATGCAGGGCGGCGGCCTGTTCCATCGCCTGCCAGTCCCGCGCTGCCTGCTGGCCGGCGCGGCTGAGTGTTCCATCGCGGAACAGTTGTGACAGCCGCTGCAACACCGCACCGGCCTGGGCGGGCCGGATCTGGCGCGGATCGAGCGTGCCCCGGGGGCCGTTGGCGCTTGTCGTCGTCGTCTCTGTCCGCGTCGGAGTCGCTGGCCAGAAGCGGCGAAACAGCCGCACCACCTCGCGCCGCGTGCCCTTGAAGCTGCCGCGCAACACCAGCGCATCGACCGCCTGCGGGTGCCGGGCGGCGTAGCTCAACGCCAGCGTCGCGCCCCAGGAGCCCCCCATGACCGACCAGCTGCGCAGGCCCAGCGACTCGCGCAGCCGCTCCAGGTCCTGGATCAGGGCCGTCAGCGCCTGGCCGCGCAGACTGCCGCCGGGTCGGCTGCGGCCGCTGCCACGCTGGTCCGGCGCGATCACCTGCTGGCGCCGCAGGTCGAAGGCCTGCCACAGGCCGGGCTGCGCCCCGCTGCCGGGGCCGCCATGCAGCGCCAGCCAGGCTGGCGCCTGTTCGGGGCCGAGCCGCTGGTAGGCCAGCATCTGTCCGCCGGGCAGCGGCAGCTGGCGCCGGTGTGCCGGGCCTACAGGGTAAACACTGATCGCTGATGGCATGGGGGTTGGCACCGTTGTTGCGTGGATAAGGGTCAGGCTGTCACAGCTGGCCGGAGCGGCGGACCCGCTGCTGTTTCGGTGCCAGATTCATGCCAGCCTGTATCAACCCTTTCACCGGAGACACACCATGCAATGGACCACCCCCAGCTTCACCGATCTGCGTTTCGGCTTCGAGATCACGATGTACATCGCGAACCGCTGAGCCACTGATGCCTTGATCCCCGGGCGCATGCGGCCGCGTGCCGGCTGCGCCCGTTTTTCCCGACCCAACTACGAATTTTCCCCACCATGCGTCTGAGAGTGCTCGGTTCGTCCGCCGGCGGTGGTTTTCCGCAATGGAACTGCAATTGCCCGAACTGCGACGGCCTGCGCCGTGGCAGCATCCAGGCCCGGCCGAGGACCCAGTCATCGGTCGCGCTGACGGCCAACGGCGTCGACTGGCTGCTGATCAACGCCTCGCCCGAGGTGCTGCAGCAGCTGCGCGAGACGCCCGGACTGCAGCCCGCGCGCCAGATCCGCGACAGCGGCGTCGCCGCCGTGCTGCTGATCGACGCCCAGATCGACCATTGCACCGGACTGCTGATGCTGCGCGAGCGCAACTCGCCGCTGCCGCTGTACGCCACGCCCGAGGTGCTCGACGACCTCGGCAGCGGCTTTCCCCTGACCCGGCTGCTCGGGCATTATTGCGGGCTCGAGCTGCGACCGATCCGGCTCGACGGCCAGCCGCTGGAAACGCCCTTCCTGCCCGGCCTGGAACTGATCCCGGTGCCGCTGACCAGCCAGCCGCCGCCTTATTCGCCCTTCCGCGGCCGGCCGCGTCCCGGCGACAACATCGGCTTGCTGGTGCGCGACCTCGCCAGCGGCAAGTCGCTGTTCTACGCGCCCGGGCTGGGCCAGATCGATGACGCGACCCGCTCCGTGATGGCCCAGGCCGACGTCGTGCTGGTCGACGGCACCTTCTGGACCGAGGACGAGATGATCCGGCTCGGGCTCTCGAGCAAGCCGGCCGCCGCGATGGGGCATCTGCCGCAAAGCGGGCCCGGCGGCATGATCGAGCTGCTCGATGAGCTGCCTGCGTCCACGGCCAAGTGGCTGATCCACATCAACAACACCAATCCGATCCTGCGCGAGGACTCGGCCGAGCGGGCCGAACTCGGCGCGCATGGCATTCAGGTGGCCCATGACGGCCTGGAGATCGCACTATGACCCCGACCCTGCCCGTCCAGGAAGCTCCCTGGGACCCGGTCGAATTCGAGCGCCAGCTGCGCGCCAAGGGCGCCGGCTACCATATCCACCACCGCTTCAACCAGCGCCTCAACGGCGGCGACTGCTCGCCCGACGAGATCCGCTGCTGGGTCGCCAACCGCTTCTACTACCAGATCTGCATCCCGCGCAAGGACGCGGCGATCCTGGCCAACATGCCCGACCGCGCGCATCGCCGGCTCTGGGTCGACCGGATCCTGGACCATGACGGCAGCGGCGATTACGCGGGCTCGCAGGCCGGTGGCATCGAGGCCTGGACCCGATTGGGCGAAGCCGTCGGCCTGTCGCGCGACGAGCTCTGGTCGCTGGAGCGGGTGGTGCCGGGCGTGCGCTTCGCCTGCGACGCCTATGTCAATTTCGCCGCCCGCGCGCCCTGGCAGGAGGCGGTCTGCTCGTCCCTGACCGAGATGTTCGCGCCGCAGATCCACAAGGACCGCCTGGCGAGCTGGCCCGGCCACTACCCCTGGATCGAGGCCGACGGCCTGCAGTATTTCCGCAGCCGGATTCCGCTGGCGACGCGCGATGTCGAGCATGGCCTGCAGGTCACGCTCGGGCATTTCACGACCCGGGACGCGCAGCAGCGCGCGCTCGACATCCTGCAGTTCAAGCTCGACATCCTCTGGAGCATGCTGGACGCGATCGAAAAGGCCTGCCGCCATGACTGATGCCCCCGTCTCCACCCCGCCGCAGTCCGACCAGCTGCCGGCCTGCCCCAGGCTCGCGCGCCTGTTCCGGCTCCAGTTCGAGAGCGCGCAGAACGCCTGGGTGCTGCTCTATCCCGAGGGCATGGTGCAGCTGAACCCGAGCGCGGCCGAGATCCTGCGCCGCTGCGACGGCCAGCGCCCGATCGACGCCATCGTCGAGGAGCTCCAGGGCCTGTTCCAGGTCGAGGGCATCGGGCCGCAGGTCGAGGCCTTGCTGCAGGAAGGGGTGCGCCGTGGCTGGATCGTTTGAAGCGGCTGCTGCTGTCCCTGCTGTGGCCGCTGCCGTGCCATCCCCGCAGCCCGGGCCGCCCTTGTGGCTGCTGGCCGAGCTGACCTACCAGTGCCCGCTGCATTGCGTCTTCTGCTACAACCCGCGCGACTACTCGCGCTACCAGCGCGAGCTGACGACGCGCGAGTGGGTCGACGTGCTGACCCAGGCCCGCGCGCTCGGGGCGGCGCAGCTCGGCTTCTCGGGCGGCGAGCCGCTGCTGCGCGACGACCTCGAGGAACTGGTGGCCGAGGCGCACCGGCTGGGCTACTACACCAACTTGCTGACCTCGGGAATAGGGCTCACCGAGTCGCGCGCGCGCGCGCTCAAGGACGCCGGGCTCGACCACGTCCAGCTCTCGTTCCAGGACTCGACGCGCGAGCTCAACGACTTCCTCAGCCACACCCGGACCTTCGAGCTCAAGCAGCGCGCCGCTGCCCTGATCAAGGCGCATGACTGGCCGATGGTGATGAACTGCGTGCTGCACAAGCACAACCTGCCCCATGTCGACAAGATCATCGAGATGGCGCTGGCGCTGGGCGCCGAATACCTGGAGCTGGCCAACACCCAGTACTACGGCTGGGCGCTGCAGAACCGGGCCCAGCTGCTGCCGACGCGCGCCGAGCTCGAGGCGGCCGAGGCGGTGGTCCAGCGCTACCGCGAGCAGATCGGCCAGCGCTGCCGCCTGCTCTACGTGGTGCCCGACTACTTCGAGGACCGGCCCAAGGCCTGCATGAACGGCTGGGGCAAGGTCTTCCTGTCGATCGCGCCCGACGGCACCGCCATGCCCTGCCACAACGCCGGCGAGCTGCCGGGCCTGCAGCTGCCCAATGTGCGCGAGCAGGCGCTGGCCAGCATCTGGCGCGACAGCCAGGCCTTCAATGCGTTTCGTGGCTACGGCTGGATGAAGGAGCCCTGCAGCAGCTGCGACGAGAAGGAAAAGGATTTCGGCGGCTGTCGCTGCCAAGCCTATCTGCTGGCGGGCGACGCCAGCGCGGCCGATCCGGTCTGCGCCAAGTCGCCGCAGCACGAGCAGGTGCTGCGGATCGTGCGCCAGGGCCAGTCGCCCCAGCCGCCGGCGCTGCAACCGCTGGTGTTCCGCAGCAATCCGCCTTCGCGCCGGTCGCGCTAGGGCGCCAGCACTGCCGGGGCGGCATCCGCCACTCCAGCGGTCGCTGCGGCCTCTGCTGCCTCGAACGAACCCAGCGCCGCGACTGCGGCCGGGTAGCCCTGTGCGGCGGCCTGACGCAGCCAGTTCATGCTGGCGGCCAGATCCTGTGCTCGGCCTCGTCCGGTCCGGTACATCACTGCCAGCGCATATTGAGCCTCGGCGTCGCCGGCCCGTGCCGCCAGCTCGAAACGCTGTGCGGCCTGCTCCAAGTCGCGCGGCAGGCCGCGTCCGGCCTCGTGCATCCAGGCCAGCCGAGTCTGCGCCGTGGCCAGTCCCTGCTCGGCCAGCTGCTGGTACAGCCGGGCGGCCGGCTCGTGCTGGCCGGCATTGGCCAGGGATTCCGCCTGCTGGAACGGTGTCAGCGCACTGGCCGGCTGTCCGAGCGTGGCCAGCCTTTCGGCCGCCTGCCGGTCGCCTTGTCCGGCTGCCAGGCTGAGGTAGCGGCGGGCCTGTTCCAGATCGGCCGCAAAGCGGCTGCCGTCGCTGTAGAGCAGGCCCAGCCGGTATTGAGCCTTGAGACTGCCGGCCTGGGCGCTGGCCCGATACAGGTTTTCTGCCTGGAGCAGATCGCGCGCCATCCCGAGTCCGTCCTCGGCCATGATGGCCAGGTTGAACAGGGCTTCGCCATTGCCGACCTCGGCCAGGGTTTCCCAGACCTGGCGCGCCAGCGCGTAGTGGCCCATCTTGAACTCGGCATAGCCCTTGTAGTTGCCCAGCGCCGGCTGGCGCAGCCAGTCCAGGCGCTCGCTGTCCTGGGCCTGGCTGGTGCCCGGCAGCAGCGGCGTGAGAGCGGCCAGCATGATTGTCGTCAGGCGTCCCAGTCGGGCAACGCGGGGCTTGATCCAGCTCATCGAGGCAAGATTCATGATCTTGACGGGCCTCAAGCGGTTACCCATGCCTCAGGGCCGCTGCGACAGCACCCAGGTCGCGAGTTCCTTCAGCTCGGCCTGCGACAGGTTGGGGTGGGGCGGCATCGGAATGCGGCCCCATTTGCCGCGCGAGCCGTTCTGGATGCTCTGCATCAGCGAGGCGGCGGCGTCCTTGTCGCCGGCATATTTCTGCGCGACGCTCTGGAAGGCCGGTCCGACGATCTTTTCACTGACCGAGTGACAGGAGGTGCAGCCGTTGGCCTGCATCAGCGCGGGGTAGCTGGCCGCATCAGGGGCGGCCTGTGCGATGCCGGCGGCCAGCGTCATGGCGGCGCCCAGGCCCAGGGCCCGGCGGGTCATGCCCGATTGAATCATGTGGTCTCTCCTTGCTGCGCGGCGGCACAGGGCTACGGCCGCGCGTATTGCCTATCGCTTGTTGATGGTGCGGGGCGGGTGGGCAGCGACCGTCAGGTCGGCGCGCCCGCCCCGACTCGTTCGCTTACTTCATCAGCTTGAAGGTCCAGACCGAACCGCCCTGTTCGAGGAAGTTGACCTTCTTGGCCACTTCACCGCCCCACAGCGGCACCGCGCCGCCCCAGCCCGAGACCACGGTCAGGTACTGCTCGCCGTCCTGCTTCCAGGTGATGGGAGGCGCGACGATGCCCGAGCCGGTCTGGAACTGCCAGACCACCTTGCCGGTCTTGGCGTCGGCGGCCTTCAGGTAGCCCTCGGGCGTGCCCCAGAACACCAGATCGCCACCGGTCGTCAGCACGCCGCCCCAGAGCGGAGCCTCGTTCTTGACTTCCCACTCGATCTTGCCGGTCTTGGGGTTGACCGCGCGCAGCGCGCCGATGTAGTCGTCGTAGAGCGGCTTGATCGTGAAGCCGGCGCCCAGGTAGGCCGCGCCCTTCTTGTAGGTGATCGGCTCGTTCCAGATCTCCATGCCCCATTCGTTGGAGGGCACGTAGAACAGCTGGGTCTTGGGGCTGTAGGCCATCGGCATCTGGTTCTTGCCGCCGAGGAAGCCCGGCGCCGCGAACACCGCCTTGCCCTTGCTCTCGCCGGCGGCGGCCTCGGTCGGATCACCGGGGCGGCCGTCGGAAGTGAAGTTGGGCCGGCCGGTCTGCAGGTCGATGCTGTTGGCCCAGGTCGTCTTGGTCACGAAGGGGAAGGCGTTGAGCAGCTTGCCGGTCGTCGCGTCGTTGACGTAGAAGAAGCCGTTGCGGTCGGCCTTGCCGCCGACGCGCTTGCCGTCCAGGTCGAAGGTCACGAACTCGTTGACGCCGTCGTAGTCCCAGCCGTCGTTCGGCGTGCTCTGGTAATGCCACTTGATCTGGCCGGTCTTGACGTCGATCGCGACGGTCGAGGCCGAGTACAGGTTGTCGCCCTTGCGCACATGGCTGTTCCACGGACCCGGGTTGCCGGTGCCGAAGTAGGCCAGGCCGGTCGTGGCGTCGTAGCTGCCGCCGAGCCAGGTCGCGGCGCCGCCGGTCTTCCAGGTCTCGCCCGGCCAGGTGGCGTTGGTGGCGCCGGTGATGCCGTTTTCCTTGCCGTCCTTGTAGCCCATGTGGCCTTCGACCATCGGCCGGGTCCAGACCATCTTGCCGGTATTGGGGTCGCGTGCCTCGACCCGGCCCACCACGCCGAACTCGCCGCCCGAGACACCGGTCAGCAGCAGGCCCTCGGCGATCAGCGGCGCGGCGGTGTAGCTGTAGCCGGCCGAGTAGTCGTCGATCTTCTCGCGCCAGGCCACCTTGCCGGTCTTGCGGTTCAGCGCGACCAGCTGTGCGTCCAGCGTGCCGAAGATCACCAGGTCACCGTAGAGCGCGGCGCCGCGGTTGACCACGTCGCAGCAGGGCATGATGCCCTCGGGCAGGCGGTGCTCGTATTTCCAGAGCTTCTTGCCGGTCTTGGTGTCGAAGGCGTAGATGCGCGAGTAGGAGGCCGTGACGTACATCACGCCGTCATAGACCAGCGGCTGCGATTGCTGGCCGCGCTGCTTCTCGCCGCCAAAGGACATCGACCAGACCGGCGCCAGATGCTTGATGCTCTTGGCGTTGATGTCGCTGAGCGGCGAATAGCGCTGGCCCTGGGTGCCCAGGCCCCAGCTCAACACGTTGTCGGGGCTGGTGGCGTCCTTGGTGATCATGTCGTTGTTGACCTGGGCACCGGCCTGGGTGGCGGCTGCCAGTACCAATAGGCTCAGAAGTTTTCTTTTCATGTTCAGTCTCCTGCTGTCGTGGATGGGGGCTTTGCTTCGACCCATGCCGGGCGTGCTGCCTGTCTCGCACACCCTGCACCTGTCTCCCTCCATGGGGCAATTCACGTGCCAGCACAAACAGCCGCGGTTTGTTTCGTCCTGAACAGCCCGCCGCTGTGACACTGTTCAAGTTTGGATCAGCGTGGCGTCCCGGCTGTCACGCTGTCCAGTGCCTGCACCTCGTAGCGCGGGTAGAGCTGGGTCACCGAGCGGATGTACTCGGCCGGCTGCGCGGCCCAGGCCGCGAAGCGTTCGGGCACGGGCAGGCGCAGCACTTCGCCCAGATCGAGGCCGCGCTGCGCGCTCTCGAGCAGCCGCTGGTCCAGCCATTGCAGCCAGTCGCGCGTCTGCGCCAGGCCCGACAGGTCGGCCCGCACCGGGCCGTGGCTGGGCACCAGGGCCTTCAGGTCCAGGGCACGCAGCCGGGCCTCGAGCGCATCGAGGCTGGCCAGCCAGCGCGGCAGGTTGGCGTGTGGCGTGGTCGGTACCCGGTCGGCGAACACCAGTCCGCCAGCGAACACCACGCCCTGGTCGTGGTCGATCAACACCAGGTCGTCGGCGGTATGGCCCTCGAGCCGCAGCAGCTCGATGCGGCGCGGTCCCGCCGGCCAGAAGCCTGGCTCGACCACTGCACTCGCGGGCCGGTGCTCGGTGCCCTGCATCCAGTCGCCGCAGAGGCGGAACAGGTTGTCCTCGTAGGCCTTGCCCTCGGCCCGCATGCCCGCGATGCTGCCGCCCAGCGCGCCGATCGGCCGGTCCTGCCAGGCCTGGTTGCCGAGGAAGTAGTCGGGGTGCAGGTTCAGGTTCAGCACCTGCAGCACCGGCCGCTGGCTCAGGCCTTCGATCGCCGCGCGTTGCTGCTGGCCGTAGCGGCGCGAGGGGCCGGTGTTGATCAGCAGCAGGCCTTGCGGCGTCTCGATCCAGCCGGTGTTGATGATGTTGCAGCCGTTGGCGCGCGAGAAATCCGCCACCGCGCCCTCGATCACCCAGGCGCCGGGGCCGATCTGGCGCGGTTTCAGGCCGTAGTCCAGTCGCGCCACATCCACCCCCGCTGGCGCCGGGGCCGGCTGCGCTCCGGCGGGCGTCCCGGCGCCCAGGCCCAGCAGCAGGGCCAGCGCCAGGCTGGTCAGGCCGGTCGCGCCCGGCAGCGTCGAGCGCGCGCTCATGCCTGCACCTCGTGCCGGATCAGGTTGCCGTTGTTGTCGCGCCCCTGCAGCCAGAGCCGCCCGGGCGGGCGCTGGTCGAACTCGAAGGTCAGCAGCGGGTTTTCCGCCACCGGCTCGTGCAGTTCGAGCCGCCACCAGAGCCGGTCGGCGGCGTCGCGCAGCTCGAGCTCCTCGAGATGGAAGGCCGGCACGCCGGCGACCAGGCCGGTGTCCATCGGATGCATGATCCGGACCCGCAGCCGCGTGCCGTCGCCGGCGCCGAGGTTGCTGAACAGCCGGGCCTGCACCTGGTTCAGGGTCCGGGCCCAGGAGCCATCGGTCCGGGTCGCGCCCGGCACGGTGCAGCCGCCGCCGGCGGCGTTGATCCAGGTCTGGCCGACCTGCCAGGCACCGGCCCGGGTGCGCACCAGCGCGCGCACGGCCGAGCCCTGTTCGAGCCGGAAGCGCAGCGCCAGCACCGGCCGGGCCTGCTGCGGCATGAAGCTCGCGATCTGCTGCACCGGGTTGCGGTCGGCCACCAGCACGATCCGGTCGATCTCGTGGCCCTGGCGCAGCAGGGCGCGCGCATCGACTTGCAGCGGCACGTTCATCGCGTCCTCGGCGAACGGCGGACCCTGGACCAGGATCTCGGGGTTGAACTGCAGCGCCTCCTGGCCGGTGAACTTGCGCCGGATCTGCGGCCACTGCATCGAGCCCAGCGGGTCGCCGCCGGTGTGGTCGGGCTCGGCCCGCAGCAGGCCGGGCGCGAGCGCCGCCAGGCCCGTCGCGGCAAGGCCACGGCCGCTGCGCTGCAGCCATTGCCGGCGCGCTGGCATGACTGCCGAGGGGGCCGGATCGGCCGGATCAGGACGTTCCTGGGGGGCTGGCAGTGGTGGCATGGCGGTCTCCGGTGTCCGATGGGCTGCATCGGGTCTCTGATCGGGTCTTTGACTGTGGCCGTGGAGCGGCCGCGTTCTGGCTGGGAGGCGTTCAGCGGCGCTTGGCGGCGTTCAGGCCGCGCCGCGCTGCCTGATCCAGCCGCGCTGCGGGTCGTAGCCGCGCAGCGCCAGCGCAAAGCACAGCAGGGTGCCTGCGCCGATCACCAGCAGGCTGGTGGCATTGGCCTGGCCGTAGAGGGCAAAGCGCATCGCCTCGACCGCATGGCTGAAAGGGTTGTAGCGTGCCAGCAGGTGCAGCACGGCGGCGCCGGCTTCCTCGAGCTTCCAGAGCGGGTAGAGCGCCGGGCTGATGAAGAACATCGGGAAGATCACGAAGTTCATCGCGCCGGCGAAGTTCTCGAGCTGGCGCACGTAGACCGACAGCATCAGCCCCAGCGCCGCGAGCAGCGCAGCGGCCAGCACCATGACCGGCAGCGTGCCGAGCAGGTGCAGCGGCTCGAACTCGACCCCGAAGCCCCAGGCGATGGCCAGGAACACCCCCATCTGCAGCACCGACAGCGCCGTGCCCGCCAGCAGCTTGAAGGCCAGCAGCCAGCCCCGGCCCAGCGGCGCCGTCAGCAGCAGGCGCATCACGCCCATCTCGCGGTCGTAGACCATCGACAGCGAGCTCTGCATGCCGTTGAACAGGGCGATCATGCCGAGCAGGCCCGGCACCATGTAGACCTTGTATTCGACATAGGTCTCGTAGGGCGGGATGATCGCGACGCCGAACACGTTGTGGAAGCCGGCCGCGAAGACCAGGAACCAGAGCAGCGGCCGCACCAGTGCCGAGGCCAGGCGGGCCGGCTGGCGCAGGAACTTGCCAAGCTCGCGGCCCATGACCGCGCGCGCGGCGCGCAGCCGGTGCGGCCAGAACCCGGGCGCTGGGAGGGAGGTGGGTGTCATGGGCGGATCGGGTTCGGGCGGGTGGGGGTCGGATGGCGATCAAGCGGCGGTCAATTGGTGGTCAGGGGGCCGCCTTGCAGGTGCTCTCGCGCTGGTCGATGCCGAGCGTGTCGAGCACATCGGTCGGATGCAGCACGCCGTCGAGTGGCGCCAGTCCCACCACGCCGTCGCCGTGCGCCAGGAACACCGGCTGGCGCAGCTGGCCGTCCCAGGCCCGGAACGACAGCCGGGGCCCCTTGGCACCATCGACGAAGATGTGGCCGCTGCGCAGGGCCTGCGCATGCCCGACCGCGCTGGCCTGTGGCTGCTCGACCAGGGCCGCGACCACCGAGCGGACCGCGATCCAGGCCGACCAGTCCTGTCCCGTCATCGGTCGTCCGGCCAGCTTGCGAAAGCGGCGCGAGACCTGCGGGCCGCCATTGCGCTCCCACTGCGGGTGCCAGGCCAGCGGCATCAGCCCGTTGCTGCCGACCACCGGCCGGGGCTGCTGGGTCGCGTAAGGCAGGGTGCGCGCGAATTCGCCGTCGGCGTCCAGCACCGTCACCAGGTCGTGCTGGCGGTCGGCGCTCAGCAGCCGGGTGTTGGCCAGGTCGCGCTCGCGCGGGTCGCCCGAGAGCTTGAACGCCCGGATGCCGGCGGTCTTGATGCCGTAGCGCTTGGCGGCACGGTTCCAGGCCGCCAGCAGCAGCGCATCGTCGGCGCTCGGCCCCTGCAGCACCCAGGCGTTCTGCCAGGAGCGGGCTGCCAGGTACTGCACCAGCGCATCTTGCAGCATGGCGTGGCTCGGCAGGGTGTGCAGCAGCTGGGCTGCGCAGTGCGCGCCCCGCAGATCATCGTGCGGGGCGCTCAGGTTGAACAGCAGGGCCGTGCTGCCGGCGGCCTTGACGGCCAGCTGCACGCCCTCGGGCGGCAGGTCCAGCAGCCAGAACTTGGCCCGCTCCTGCTTGAGCTTTGCCAGCAGCTCCGGCAGCGCCTCCAGGCGGGTGGCCCTGGCGTCCTGCAGCGCCAGGCCATGGCGGATGCCGCGCAGCGCCACCTCGGAGTCGTCGATGCCGAGCTGCACGGCGTCGAGCAGGCGCCCGCCCGGGTGGCCCGGATAGGCCTGTTCCAGCCGTCGCGTCGCATAGCGCGGATCGTCGTCGAGCGAGATCAGCGCCACCTTGTCGGTCGCGCTGGTCGCGACGGTGGCGGAGGCCTTGGCGGTGGGCTTGCCGGTCTGCGCCTGCAGTGGTGCCAGGCCCGACAGGCCCAGTGCCGCGCCCAGCGCCAGGGTGGCGGTGCGGCGCCAGCCGTGCCGGTTCGAAGGGAGGGAAGGGGGCGTGCGGGCTTGCATGTCGTTGTGTCGGCGGATTTCAGCGCGCCAGCACCAGCGGCGTATGCGGCACCCGGCCAGCGGCAACGGTCCGGATCGCCTTGCCCTGGCGGGTATCGATCAGCGTCATGTCGTCGGACAGGCCGTTGGTGACGTAGAGCACCGCCTCGTCCGGGCTCAGGGCCAGACCCCAGGCGCGCTTGCCGGCCAGCACGGTGCGCCTGACCTGGCGGCTGGCCACGTCGACCTCGGCCACCTGGTTGGCCCGACCCAGGCTGACCCAGGCCGTCTGGCCGTCGCGCGTCATCGTCACGCCCACCGGGGTGATGTCGCTGGCGCGCAGGCCCGCGATCTTGAACTCCAGCGTCGCCTTGACGCTCTGGCTGCCGGTGTCGATCACGCTGACGCTGGCGCCCAGCTCGTTGCTGACCCACAGCTCCTTGCCGTCCGGCGACAGCGCGAAGCGGCGCGGGCGCTGGCCGGCCTTGATGTCCTTGACCACCTTGCGCGCGGCCAGATCGATCACATGCACGACGTTGGCATCCTCCGAGGTCACATAGGCGGTCTTGCCGTCGGGCGTGATCAGCACTCCCTCGGGCTCGCCTCCGGTCCTGACCTTGAACAAGGGCTTCTTGCTGGCCAGGTCGTAGGCGGCCAGGACGCTCTCGTCCTCGATCGTGACATAGGCGGTCTTGCCGTCCGGGCTCAGGTCGAGCAGCTCGGGGCTGTCGCCGAGCTTGATGCCGTCGATCTGCTTGCCGCTGGCGCGGTCGATCACCCCGAGCTGGTTGCTGTCGCCGCAGACGACATAGATCCGTGCCCGGTCCGGGCTCGGCTTGAGGTCGCGCGGGCGCTGGCAGACGCTGATGCTGGACTGCAGCTTGCCGGCGGCGTCCAGGACATGGACCTTGTGGTCCTTCTCGCTCGAGACATAGACCGTCTGCGCCTGCGCGCCTAGTGGCAGCCAGCCCGCCAGCGCCAGTCCGCCCACGACCAGCGCGCGCAGCGCCAGGCCTGGCCTGACGCGCAAGGCATGACGGGGGGCGGGATCGGCAGCCGGCCCGCCGCGCATCGGCGCGGGTGCAGCGCAGGCAAGACAGGATCGCACCGCAGGGCGAGGGTGGATCGGGGGCATGACTGGTCTCCTGGTTCTGGCGTGACACCCGGCCGGGGCATCCGGTTTCTGTCCTGTTGCAGCAAGCGCCGTGCCAAGCCCTGGCCCTGGCGGGCTGTGCCAGCCTGGCCACCCGCGCTGTGTCAGTTTGGAACAGTGGCACCCGCGCGCGCTCGGCATGCAATTTGCACCACAGCCAGGCCAGCGCCTCCAGACTCAGGAACCCACCGACCCATGACCGATTCCCGCCCAGGCCACCGCCCTCGCTTCCTGGCCCACTGCCCGGACCTTGCCGCGGGCGACCGCAGCGCCGCTCCGCAGCCAGCGCGCCGCGCGGCCCTCGCTCGTCTGCTGGCGCTGGCTGGCGCGGCCTCGGCCCTGTCGCTGCCGCCGGCCTTCGCGGCCGTCGGCCCGTCCGAGGCCTGGCCGACCCGTCCGATCACGCTGATCGTGCCCTGGCCACCGGGCGGCGGCACCGACCTGTCGATGCGGGTGCTGGCCGAGGAGGCCTCGGCCCGGCTCGGTCAGCCGGTCGTGATCGTCAACCGTCCGGGGGCGGCCGGCACCATGGTCGCGCCGCTGCTCAAGGCCGCCGCGCCCGACGGCTACACGATTGGCCAGCTCCCGGTCACGGTGCTGCGCCATGCGCTGATGCACCGCGTGGCCTGGAACCCGCTGCAGGACTTGACGCCTATCCTGCAGATCTCGGGCACCACCTTCGGCCTGCTGGTGCCGGCCGCCAGCGCCTGGAACGGCGTGCAGGACCTGCTGAACTGGGCCATGGCCCATCCGGGCGAGCTGCTGCTGGGCTCGACGGGGGTCGGCACCACTCCGCATCTGGCGATGGAGGAGCTGCTGCAGGACCGAGGCATCCGCTACACCCATGTGCCCTACAAGGGCACGACCGACCAGATGCTGGCGCTGGCCGGTGGCTCGATCATGGCCGGCATGAACTCGACCGGCTTTGCGCCCTGGGTCGAGCAGGGCAAGCTGCGCCTGCTCGGGCTGTTCAGCGACAAGCGCAGCCCGCGCTGGCCCGAGGTGCCGACGCTGCGCGAACTCGGCATCGACAAGGCGGTCTACCGTTCGTCCTGGGGCATCGTGGCCCCGGCCGGCACGCCGGCGGCCACGCTCGAGATCCTGCACCAGGCCTTCCGGCAAGCGATGCTCACGCCGCGCCACCTGGCCGAACTGGCCCGCTACGACCAGGAGCCCGACTACCTGGGGCCCGCCGACTACCGGGCCGCTCTGGTCGAGACCCTGGCCCGCGAGCGGCGCCTGCTCGAGCGCCTGAACCTGCTCGCTGCTGCCCCGCGCTGATCCAAGGATGACCATGAATTCCGTCGTGCTCGAGGCGCATGCCCTGGTGAAATCCTATGGCGATCGACCCGCCTTGCGCGGGGTCGAGCTGTCGATCGGCTCCGGCGAAATGGTCGCCCTGCTGGGCCCGAACGGGGCCGGCAAGTCGACCCTGATGCAGCTGCTGACCGGGCTGTTCGTGCCCGATGCCGGCAGCATCGAGATCCTGGGTCATGACATGCGCCGCGCCGCGCCCCAGGCGCTGGCCGGCCTGGGCGTGGTGTTCCAGCAGACCGCGCTCGACCTCGACCTGTCGGTGCGCGCCAACCTGCGTTTTCATGCCGACCTGCACGGCCTGCCGCGCCGGCTGGCCGACCAGCGGATCGCGCAGGGCCTGGCCTCGGTCGGGCTGGAGGCCGAGCGCGACAAGCCGGCGCGCGCGCTCTCGGGCGGCAACCGGCGCAAGGTCGAGCTGGTGCGCGCCATGCTGCATCGCCCGCGCCTGTTGCTGATGGACGAGGCCACGGTCGGCCTCGATCCCGCGTCGCGGCGCCAGTTGATGCAGGCCGTCGTCAGCCTCTGTCGTCAATCGGGCGTGGCCACGCTGTGGACCACGCATCTGGTCGACGAAGCGGCCCAGGCCGACCGGGTGCTGGTGCTGCACCGGGGCCAGGTCCTGTTCGACGGCACGATCCCGGCCTGCCTCGAGCACACCGGGGCCGGCGACCTGGAAAGCGCCTTCCTGCAACTGACGGGGCTGGCTGCATGAGCGCGCGTGCCACTTGGCTGCTGCTGGCCGGGCTGGGGATCAGCGGCCCGGCGCTGGCCCAGCCCCTCGATCCGCTGCAGGGCCGGAACTGGGCCGCGGGCTGCACCGGTTGCCACGCCAGCGACTGGCTGTCCGGGCGCGAGGCCCTGTTCGCGACCTTGCTCGACTTCAAGTCCGGGCACCGGCCCGCCACCGTCATGCAGCAGCTGAGCCGGGGCTACGACGACGAGCAGCTGCGCGCCATCGCCGATCACTTGTCGGGCCGGCCAGCGCCATGATGCCGCGCCGCCGCTTCCTGCAGGCCGGCGTCGGCGTGAGCGTCGGCGCCCGCGCGGCTGCCAGTGCTGCCACCATCGCCGTCGCTGCTGCCGGCTGGCTGCCCGCTCGCACCTGGGCTGCCCGGCCCGCCGCGCCCCGGGTCGTGGTGATCGGCGGCGGCTTTGGCGGTGCCACGGCCGCCAAATACCTGCGCCAGTGGTCGCAGCAGCGCGTCGAGGTGATCCTGGTCGAACCCAGCGCCCATTTCGTTTCCTGCCCGCTCTCGAACCTGGTCCTTGCGGGCGTCCAGGACCTGTCCGGACTGACCCTGGGCTACGACGAGCTGGTGCGCCGCCACGGCGTCACCTGGCTGCGCGACCGTGCGACCCGGATCGACCCGGAGCAGCGCCGGGTCCTGCTGGCTGGTGGCACCGAGCTGTCTTATGACCGGCTGATCGTCGCGCCCGGAGTCGATTTCGTCTGGAGCGAGCTGCCCGGCATGAGCCGGCCCGGCGCACAGGAGTCGGTCCTGCATGCCTGGAAGGCCGGCGCGCAGACCACGGCGCTGCGCCGGCAACTTGAAGCCATGCCGGACGGCGGCGTCTACGCCATCAGCATTCCGCCCTTGCCCTACCGCTGCCCGCCCGGGCCCTACGAGCGCGCCTGCCTGGTGGCCGACTACCTGCGCCAGAGCAAGCCGCGCAGCAAGGTCCTGATCCTCGACGCCAACGAGGACGTGACCTCCAAGCCCGCCTTGTTCAAGCAGGTCTGGGCCAAGCGCTACCCCGGTCTGATCGAATACCGGCCCGGACATCGGGTGGTCGATGTCGATGCGGCGCAGCGCACGGCCAAGCTCGACTTTCACGAGGATGTCACTGCCGATGTCCTGAACCTGATCCCCCCGATGCGCGCGGGCGACATCGCGCTGGGTTGCGGACTGGCGACGACGGCGGACCGGCGCTGGTGCGAGGTCGATTTCCTGAGCTTCGAGTCCAGGGCCGTCGAGCGGGTCCATGTGCTGGGCGACGCGCTGCAGGCCGCGCCGGCCATGCCCAAGTCGGCCCACATGGCCAACCAGCATGGCAAGGCCTGCGCGGCGGCGGTGCTGGCACTGCTGGACGGGCAGTCGGTCAATCCCCTGCCGCTCTACAACAACAGCTGCTACAGTTTCGTCGACGCGCAGGAGGCGATTCATGTCGCCAGCGTGCATCGCTACGAGGCCAACCGGCGCACCATGCTGACCGTGCCGGGCTCGGGTGGCCTGTCGCCGGCACCCAGCGCGCTCGAAGCCCGTCATGCCTGGTCCTGGGCCCGCCAGATCTGGGCCGACACCCTGGCCTGAAGCCAGGCCAGCCATGCCAGGAGTCCGCCCCATGCCCAACCGACGTTCCATGCTCAAGCACAGCGCCACCGTGGCCGGCCTGCTGGCGCTGACCGGCCTGTGGCCGCGCCTGTCTGGCGCTTACCAGTCAGTCGCCTTCGAGGCGAACCGGCTCGATGCGGCGTTGGCCGCGCTTGGCGGCCAGGCCCCGGTCGAAAGCCGGCAGATTGTGCTCAGCGGCCCCGACTTCGTCGAGGACGGTGCCTCGGTGCCGCTGGGCGTCAGCAGTTCGCTGGCCGACATCAGCCTGCTGCTGATACTGGTGGAAAGGAATCCGGCCGTGCTGGCGGCCCTGTTCCGGCCCAGCCCGCAGGTGGAGGCCAACTTCGACCTGCGCGTCAAGCTGGTCGAATCGTCCGCGGTCTACGCCGTCGCGCTCACGACGGACGGCCAGGCCTGCTTCGCCCGCAAGACGATCCAGGTCACGCTGGGCGCTTGCGGCGCCTGAGCGGCGATCGCCGCCTGCCGCCCAGCCATCCGGAGACCGCAGATACCGCATCGAACATGACCGACATGCCCGAACCGATCCGAATCCGCGCCCAGATCGCCGGCGACCGCGCCGTGGTGCGCGTGCTGATCAGCCACCCGATGGAGTCCGGCCAGCGCCAGGACGAGACCGGCCAGCCGGTGCCGGCCCATTTCGTGCGCGAAGTCCGCGCCACGCTCAACGGCCAGACCGTCTTCACGGCCGAATGGGGGCCCTGGGTGGCGAAGAATCCGCTGCTGCGCTTCGAGCTCAAGGGCGCCAGGGCCGGCGACAGGATCGGGCTGTCCTGGCTCGACAACCAGGGCCAGAGCCGCAGCGACGAGGCCCTCGTGCTCCCGTGACGACATGCCGCCGAGCTTCTCGGCGCAGCAAGCATCCGCCGCTCCGCTGGAGCCGCGTCGAGTCGCCTACTTGAGGTTGCCCGACAGGAACTGCGTCAGCCGCTCGCTCTTCGGGCTGGCCAGGATCTCGCGCGGATTGCCCTGTTCCTCGATCAGGCCCTGGTGCAGGAAGATCAGATGGCTGGAGACCTCGCGCGCGAAGCCCATCTCGTGCGTGACCACCACCATGGTGCGGTGCTCGGTCGCCAGCAGCTTCATGACGCGCAGCACTTCGTTGACCAGCTCGGGGTCGAGCGCGCTGGTCGGCTCGTCGAACAACATCACCTCGGGCTCGACCGCCAGCGCGCGCGCGATCGCGACGCGCTGCTGCTGGCCGCCGCTCATGTGCGCCGGGTAGCGGTCCTCGACCCCCTTCAGGCCCACGATCTCGAGGTACTTGCGCGCGGTCGCGATCGCCTGCTCCTTCGGCACTTTCAGCACATGGACCGGCGCCTCGATGATGTTCTCGAGCACCGTCATGTGGGCCCAGAGGTTGAAGTTCTGGAACACCATCGCCAGCCGGGTGCGCAGGCGCTGCAGCTGGGCCGGATTGACCGGTTCGAGCTCGCCGTTGTGCTTGCCGGGCTTGAGCAGCAGCTCCTCGCCCGCGACGATGATGCGGCCCTGCTGCGGCTTCTCGAGCAGGTTGATGCAGCGCAGGAAGGTGCTCTTGCCCGAGCCCGAACTGCCGATGATGCTGATCACGTCGCCGGCGCGCGCGGCCAGCGACACGCCCTTGAGCACCTCGTGCTGGCCGTAGCGCTTGTGGAGGTTCTCGACCTGTAACTTGTAGGCGGGTGCGTTCATGTGCGTTGTCTTGGAATCAGTGCCGGCGCGGCGCCAGATAGGCCAGATAGCGGCCCTCGGCCAGCTTGAACAGGCCCACCAGCGCAAAGCTGATGCAGAGGTAGATCACGGCCGCGGCCAGATAGGCCTCGAACGGCAGGTAGTAGTCCGAGTAGATGCGGCCGGCAGCCGCCGTCACGTCGACCAGCGCCGGCACCGTGCTGGCCAGGCTGGTGCTGTGCAGCATCATGACGACCTCGTTGCTGTAGGCCGGCAGGGTGCGGCGCAGCGCGCTGGGCAGCACGATGCGGCGCAGCACGGCCCAGCGGCTCATGCCCATCGCCTGCGCGGCCTCGATCTCGCCGGCCGGGGTCTCGCGGATCGAGCCCGCCAGCATCTCGGCGCTGTAGCCCGCGTTGTTGAGCGCAAAGGCCAGCAGCGCGCAGAAGAACGGCTCCTTGAAATAGATCCAGGGCCAGATGGCATCCCAGCGCTGCTGGATCCATTCGACCTGGGCCAGGCCATAGTAGATCAGGTAGACCTGCAGCAGCAGCGGCGTGCCGCGGATGCAGAAGGTGTAGGCGCCGACCAGGCGCCGCAGCCAGGCCTGGCGGCTGGTCAGGGCCAGCGCCATCAGCAGCGCCAGCACGGCACCGATGGCCAGCAGCTCCAGCAGCAGCTGCAGCGTGACCAGCAGGCCCTCGCCATAGAGCTGCAGCGTCTCGGGGGCGAATATCACTTCCCAGTTCACAGCTGCCCCCGTTTCGTGCCCAGGCTGTAGCGCGCCTCGACCCGGCGCAATACCCAGAGCGAGACCCAGGTGTAGAGCAGGAACAGCCCGGCGGCGAACAGCAGGAAGGTGAAGGGCTCGCGCGTGGCGGCGCTGGCCTGCTTGGCGCGGTAAGTCATGTCCTGCAGCCCGATCAGGCTGACCAGCGCGGTCGCCTTGATCAGCACCAGCCAGTTGTTGGTGAAGCCGGGCAGGGCGTAGCGGATCATCTGCGGCAGCGTGATGCGCCAGAAGGTGCGCAGCGGCCCCATGCCAAAGGCCCAGGCGGCCTCCATCTGGCCCTTGGGCACCGCCAGTATCGCCCCGCGAAAGGTTTCGGTCATGTAGGCGCCATAGATGAAGCCGATCGTGATCACGCCAGCGGCAAAGGGTTCGATGTCGATCGTCTGTTCGCTGCCGAGCGCTTCCATCAGGGCGTTGAGCCCGATCGTGCCGCCGTAGAAGATCAGCAGCATCAGCACCAGCTCAGGCACGCCGCGCACCAGCGTGGTGTAGAGCGTGGCGGCCGCCACCAGCGGCTTGCGGCCGGAGAGCTTGGCGCTGGCGCCGGCCAGCCCGAGCAGGATGGCCACCAGCAGCGAGGCGAGCGAAACCGCCACCGTCAGCGCCGCACCTTCCAGAATCGTCAGGTAGTAACCGGTCATAAGAATGGAATGGGGCGGCCAGCCCGGTCTGGGAGCTGCCGCCCTGTTGGGTTGCTGGGTAGGCGGGCACGCCAGCTGCGCGCCCAGCCGGCCTTATTTGCCGTAGACGTCGAAAGTGAAGTACTTGTCGTTGAGCTTCTTGTAGCTGCCGTTGGCGCGGATGGTCTTGATCGCGTCGTTGATCGGTTGCTTGAGCTTGTCGCCCTTGCGCATCGCCACGCCCATGCCCGAGCCGAAGTACTTGAAGTACTGCTGTGCGTCGAGCGAGGGACCGGCGAAGGCGTAACCCTTGCCTTCGGGCTTGGCCAGGAAGCCGGCACCGACCTCGACCGAGTCGGCCACCGTGCCGTCGAGACGGCCCGACTTGATGTCGAGGTAGACCTGGTCCTGCGCCTCGTAGGGCACGATGGTCGCGCCCTTGGCCTTGAGCTCGCCGAGTGCGAACTTCTCCTGCGTGCTGCCCTTGAGCACGCCGAGCTTCTTGCCCTTGAGGCCGCCGAACGCGTCATCAACCTTGACGTCGGACTTGACCACGACCCGGCTCGGGGTGTTGTAGTACTTGTCCGAGAAGTCGATCACCTTCTTGCGGTCGTCGGTCATCGACATCGAGCTGATGATGACGTCGTACTTCTTGGCCTGCAGGCCCGGAATCATGCTGTCCCAGACCTGTTCGACGAAGACGCATTTGCGCTTGATCTGCTCGCAGATCGCGTTGGCAATGTCGACGTCGAAGCCGGTCGGCTTGCCGTCGGCGGTCTTGAAGGTGAAGGGCTGGTAGGTCGGGTCGATTGCGACCTTGAGGTCGGCGCCTTGCGCCATCGCGCCGGAGGCGCCCACGCTGACGAGGATTGCGGCCAGGAGCTTGTTCATGTCTTCCTCAAGTAAGAAATAAAGTCACTGCATTCTAGAACCCTGCGTCAGCCGTGACACCGAATAGCCTGTGCAAAATGCAGGAAAAACGTAATTTTGCCGAAATTGACACGAATCAATCACCTCATTCACTTTTGAGTCCCAGCATCACGCCGGCCTGCCAGGAGGTTCCATCCGTCTCAGCCTGGGCTGGGCGGGTCGGCGCCAGCAGGTAGAGCCGCTCGTGATCGACGCCGAGCCGGGTCAGCGCGTCGCGCACCGCGCCGGCGCGTGCCAGCGCGAGCTCGCGCATGCGGTCGGCGTCGACCGGGATCGAGGCCAGCAGCAGCGTCTCCATCTCGGCCGCTGGCAATGTCTTGGCCAGTCCGAGCAGATTGCGCGGTTTCGGGATGTCGGCACGGCGGTAGACCGCCGCCAGCAGTTCGGCCGACTCGGCCGCGGTCGGCGGCGCGACCACTTCGTTGCCCTGGCCGCGGCGTTCGAGCTGGCGCCGCTTTTCCTGCAGCAGGCGCTGCTGCAGCTGGGCTTGCTGGTAGGCGCGGCGTTCGCGCTCGAGGTCGCTCTGGCCCGCCAGCGTCAGCCGCAGCGCCGGGCGCTGGGCCATGGCCTGCGCGACCTGCTCGAGCCGGGTGCGGGCCTTGGCGTCGAGCTCACTGCGCCCCGGCGCGAAGTCGATCTGACTGAAGTCCTCGGCCGAGCCGCCCATGGCCTGCGCGATCAGCGCGAACGGCGCCGTCACGGCCTTGCCGATCAGGTTCAGCACCATGCGCCAGACGATCGGGCCGACGCGAAACTGCGGGTCGTTGATCGAGCCGCTGATCGGCAGATCGAGGTCGATCACGCCGTTGCGGTCGGCCAGCAGCGCCACCGCCAGCCGGATCGGCAGGTTCGGCGCCTCGCTGCCCTCGACGCGCGGGCTGAAGTTGAGCTGCTTGAGCAGGATCTGGTTGCTGGCTTGCAGCTGGCCGTCGGGCGCGATCTGGTAGCGCACCGTCATGCCGAGCTTGCCGCGCTCGATGCCATGCCCCGCATACTTGATGCTGTAGGGCGACAGCGGTGGCAGGTCGAGGTCGTCGACCTTGGCCCGGATGTCGAGCGCGAGCGGCTGGGCCAAGGGGTTGAGCTGGCCATCGACTTCCAGACTGGCCTGGCCCTCGACCTTGCCGCGCAGGCTCAAGGCGGCCAGCGCGGGCGCCTGCCCCGGCTGGGTCTGCTGGTTCGAGAAGCCGCCCAGGCTGCCGCTCAGCTCGCTGAGGCGGGCTGAATAGTTGGGCCGGATGAAATGATCGGCGAAGTCGACCTGGCCCTTGATGAAGCTGATCGGGCCGAATTCGAGCCGGGCCTGGGGTGCTGCCGGCGCTGTCGTCGTGGCCGATGCCGACGCTGGTGCCGATGCTGTCCCAGGCTGGCGCAGCAGCTGTTGCAGGTTGATGCGCCCCTGCGGATCGATCACGATCCGCGCGTAGTAGTTGCTCAGCACCGTCTTGGTCACCTTGAGCCGGCTCAGCGCGCCGGCCTTGAGGTCGAGCTGCAGGCCGCGCAGTCCGAGCGACTTCCAGTCCAGCAGCCGCTCGGCCGGCTCCAGCTGGCTGGTGCGCAGGTGCTCGACCGCGCCGTCGCCGCGCAGCGCCAGCTGCAGCCCTTCGGGCGGCAGCGACAGATCCACGCTGGCGCGCAGTCCGAGCTCGGCGCGCAGCAGCTCGAGGTTGAGCGCCGCGGCGAAATAGGGCTCGAGCCGGTGCAGCGGCAGCTGGTCGAGCTCGAGCTGGCCCTGGCTGGCCAACACCCGGGCCGGGTGCCCGTCGCTGGCCGGCTGCGGCAGCAGGATCCGGCCCTGGTAGCGCAGGGCGCCTGGGCTGCCCGCCGGCCCCGATCGGCCCGGTCTGTCTTGTGCCAGCTGCAGGCTCAGCTCCAGCGGCAAGGCCTGCTCCGCCGGCTGTGCGTTGCTCCAGGGGCCGGCGCTCAGCTGCAAGGCCTCGATCTGCAGCCGCACCGGGCGCACCGGGCTTTTATCCACGAAGCCCAGGCGCCCGTTCGCCAGCTGGAACTGGTCGAGCTGCAGTTGCCAGCTGGCGGTCGATCCGGCCTGCTTCGGTGCGGTCGCCGGGTCAGTTGGGTCGCGCGGCTTGGGCTGGTCGGAGCCGTCACCCGTGCCGGCTGTTGCCACTGCGCCGTCCGCGCCCCGATTCAGTGCCGCCAGCCAGCTCTCGAACATCCAGCGCTGGCGCTGGTCGCGCTGCAGTTGCAGTTCGGGCTGCTCCAGGCTCAGCAGGCCGACGGCCAGCCGGCGCTCGGCCAGATCGATGTGGGCATCCGCCAGCCGCAGCCGCGCCAGGCTGGCCTGGGGCTGGTCGCCCTCGCGCAGCGCCAGACCGTCGACCTGCAGCCGCCCGTCCTCGAGCGCGAGCGCCATGGCGCCGGTTGGCGACTGGATCGGCCAGCCCAGCCGGGTCTGGCCATCGAAGCGCAGCCGGTCCCAGCGCAGTCGCATCGGCCTGGCTGGGGTGGCGCCGGCCCATTCGAGCTCGACATCCTGCAGCGCCAGATGGCCGGCCAGTGAAAGTGGTCGGTCCTGCACGGTCTGGCCAGACGGTGCGGCCTGATCTGCCTTGGCATCCGTGTCCGGCGCCAGCCGCAGCGTCAGGTCGAACTCGAGCTGGCCGCGCGTCGGGCGCAGCGGCAGGCTGGCGGGCCAGTAGGGCAGATAAGGTGCCAGGTCCAGCGCGGCACTGTGCAGCCTGGCCTCGCCCTGGCGCGCCTGGGCAAAGGGCTGCAGCAGCGCCTTGGCATCGACCGGGTCG
>ERZ1034365.309-NODE-309-length-27326-cov-3.533157_pt1 | contig 27326 bp, 32 predicted proteins | sample MGYA00520615_ERZ1034365 | MGnify/ENA primary metagenome ERZ1034365 (study PRJEB33736, sample SAMEA104284505) | Azolla filiculoides | biome: Urban; feature: Water surface; material: Ditch water | place: Netherlands | collected 2015-10-28 | depth 0-0.1 m ...
GCTATTTATTGCGTACGAGCGTTTAATTAGCGCTATTCATAATGAGGACACTATTGCTAACTATCACGCAGAAGGTCGCCGTCTAGGTCGCCTGCTGTACGAAGGCCGTTGGTTTGATCCACAAGCGCTAATGCTTCGCGAATCTTTAATGCGTTGGGTTGCATCTGCTGTAACTGGAGAAGTAACTATTCGTATGCGTCGCGGTGATGATTACTCAATTATTAATACAACAGGACCTGGTCTTAGCTACCACCCTGAAAAGCTTTCTATGGAGCGCACTGAAAACGCAGCCTTTGGTCCAGTTGATCGCATCGGTCAATTAACAATGCGAAACCTTGATATTGCCGATACTCGTGCCAAGTTAGAGCTTTACCGCTCACAAGGCCAGATTGGTGATGGCGAGTTTAAATTAATCGGCGAAATCGAATAATAGGAGAACCATGCCAAAGAAAACTCTTTTAAAGATATTTGCGGTTTTGGCCGTAGCAGCAATTGCATTTGCATCATTCACATCACTCGGAGGAGATGACACAGTGTCAGGATCAGCAGCAGGACTTCCTGCAGTAACAGGTAACGCGGGCGAAGCCCCAACAATCACACCTCCAACAGGTGCTGCACCAACAACCTTGCAAACTCAGGACATCATCGTTGGAACTGGTACAGAGGTTCAGGCAACATCAACTCTTACAGTTCATTACACATTGATGACTTGGTCTAACGGTGCACTCATTGAGTCATCATGGTCTGGCGGACAGCCTGCAACATTCCCACTCTCTGGTGTAATCACTGGATGGCAGGAAGGTTTGCCAGGAGCAAAGGTTGGCGGACGTCGTTTGCTAGTCATCCCAGCTGATAAGGGATACGGTCCAAACGGCTCAGGCCCAATCGGCCCAAATGAAACTTTGATCTTCGTAGTGGACATCATCGCTGTTTCATAATCACGCTTAAGAAAAACCCCGCAGACCATTTGGTTTGTGGGGTTTTTCCTTTATTCACCTAGCGTTTACCTAAAACTTGTACCCTGCCACCATGAAGAAAGTCTTTGCCGAGTTCCTTGGAACCTGCCTTCTGGTTGCAATCGTTGTTGGTTCAGGGATCATGGCGACCAACCTTTCTCAGGATGTTGGCGTTCAACTGCTGATTAACACTATTTCAACTGTTTTTGGTTTATATGTTCTGATCCAAATTCTGGGACCGATAAGTGGTGCGCACTTTAATCCAGCAGTGACCCTTGTTGCTTTAATTGAAAAGAAAGCAACCATCCTTACCTTTATTCAGTTCGCAGTAGCTCAAGTTGCAGGTGCAATTTCTGGTGCAGTGTTGGCAAATGCAATGTTTAGCCATGCATTATTTGAAACTGCAACGAAGTCACGTTCTGGCGGAAATCTTTATCTCGGCGAAGTTGTCGCAACAGCCGGTCTTATTCTCTTGATTAATCTGATGGTGGCTCAAGAAAAATCAGCGCTCATCCCAGTGACAGTTGCAGCTTGGATAGGCAGCGCCTACTTCTTCACCAGCTCAACATCCTTTGCAAACCCTGCTGTAACCATTGGACGAATCTTCTCTGATTCATTTGCCGGTATAGCGCCAGGATGCGTTACTAAATTTATTGCAGCTCAAATTCTCGGAGCCTTAATTGGCCTGGGCCTAACGAAGGTGCTAACTAATGACAAATAAACCAACCGTACTTTTCGTCTGCGTTCACAATGCGGGTCGTTCTCAGATGGCAGCTGGATTTATGCGCGAACTTGGCCAAGGACGTGTTGAGGTTTTATCTGCAGGAAGTGCACCAAAGGATTCAATCAATCCGATTGCGGTTGAAGCGATGGCTGAAATAGGAATCGACATTGCAAATAACGTCCCAAAGGTTTTAACTCCTGAAGCCGTTCAAGAATCAGATGCGGTTATCACCATGGGATGTGGCGATGTTTGCCCGTTCTACCCAGGAAAGCGTTATGAGGATTGGGTTCTAGATGATCCTGCTGGACAAGGAATTGAACCGGTCCGTGTAATTCGTGATGAAATCAAAAAGCGCGTTGAACAACTGCTTTCTGAACTACTTGCTTAATACAGCTTTCGCAATCTTTAAATCCTTCTCAAAAACCATTAACTGCGGACCATCTAGCGTCTGAGTCAAAGTTGCTTTGATATTTGAATCAACCAGCATCTGTAAAGCCATTTGCGCCTCAATGTAATTGCTTGGGGTTGGAAGCGGCTTCAGAAGTCCGTACTGATCTTTCTTGCCCGCTTTGATCGGCGTCACAATCATTCTGCGATTAGATGAGAAGCCCCATTTCAACACAACAATAAGCAGCGCAAGACCTGCAAATCCTCCAAAGGATTGCAGAAACAGTCCGTTATTGATTCCTCCCAACATAGTTAAAGCCTACAGAAACAAGACGTAACTCACACCTTTTCAAGATGCGGGTACATCTGGCCACCTTTACCGTTTCTAACAATAAATCGAAAACAATCGGAGAGTTCATGAAAAAGATTGCAGCAATTGTTTCAGTTCTATTCTTAATCCTCAGTGTTCAACCAGCTAACGCCGCGGTAAAGGTGAAGGTTGCTAATGCAAGCAAGATTTCAACTAAGACAGGTCTAGTCTCAATTACCGTTACTGGACTTCCTAAGGATCACGGAATCTACATTTCACAGTGCATGGGCATTGAAAAAGGAAAGACCGAGCCATCTGCTTGTAACCCATCAAAGGCATCTAAGTTGTGGGTTTCAAATGTAGCTGCGGATCTAAAAATGGGAGCAAAGCCAGCAACCGGCAAGCTTTCAATTAAGGTCGACAAGTACTTCAAGGATGGCGATTGCATTCACACAAAGTGCATCATTTACGTAACAAATGATCACAATGCAACCGATAAAACTACGACACAAGCGATTCCATTTAAGTTTGGTGGAATTAATCTTTTTTAGTTTCAAGCCTTACAAGTAATGCCCCGAAAGGGGCATTACTCTCTTCCCATGAAACTAACTACCTGCCTTTGGTTCAATGGTCGGGCTCGAGAAGCCGCCAATTTTTATACAAGTATTTTTCCCGATAGTTCAGTTGCGGATAATTGGATTGCACCAACTGATACTCCAGGGAACAAACAGGGCGAAGAGATCGTTGTTAACTTCACTATCTTTGGGCAACCATTTATCGGCCTTAACGGTGGACCGCAGTTCCCGCATAGCGAAGCAATCTCATTCCAAATTCCTTGTGCTGATCAAGTAGAGATTGATAAGTACTGGGATTTATTAATTGCCGATGGCGGACAAGAAAGCCAGTGCGGTTGGCTCAAAGATAAGTTCGGAGTTTCATGGCAGGTAACTTCCCCTGAAATGAATGACTACTTAGGTGGATCAGATCCTGCTGGTTGCCAACGCGCGACCCAAGCAATGCTTGAAATGCGCAAGATTGATTTAGCAGCAATGAAGAAGGCTTACGTTGGGGAATAGAAGATGAGTGGCGACCGTATTTCCTTAATCATTGGCGTCTTAATATCTGCTTTTGGTACTCGCACACTTGAAGATGGAAATCTTCTAGTGACATCAGTTATCACGATCTTCTGTATGGCAGTGTCCCGTGGTGCTTGGGAGCTTTTCAAGAAGCTCAACAAAAATTGATTATGATTGGCCAGTGCCAACACTTCGCTCGCTTTTGGATTCGCCCGATCAATCGGTGCGCCTAAAGGCCGCCCTTGCTGCGGGAACCTATCCAGAGCCTGAGTTCATCGAAATTTTGATTACACAATGTGCCATCGAGCCAGACTTCTTTGTGCGAGACACCTTGTCGTGGGCGTTGATGCGAAATGACATTCCACAAGTTGTGAAGCGGCTTGAAACTGAGTTGCAATCAACCAACATTCAAGCCAAGAGTCAAGCAATTCATACACTTTCAAAAATAGGCGACAAGAACAATTTCAATTTGATCACCGATGAGATGCTCTTTGATGAAGATGACTTTGTAGCCGCAACCTCATGGAGAGCGGCATCTGTCTTGGTTCCAGATGATCAGAAGCCGATTCTTGTCGCAAAGTTGATTACTCAACTTGGTCGCGGGGATTCAGATACTCAATTCGGATTAACGCGTTTCCTGTGTGCGATAGGCGAAGCCATTGTTCAGCCGCTGACAGAGGCAGCTAATTCATCAGATGATGCCGTCAGCAATCAGGCGAAGTTCACCTTGCTGAGATTTAGAGAGATGCAGCTGGAAAGCAAAAAGCCTTCAAATAATTGAAGGCTTTATCTCGGGCTTACTTACGTAAGTGGGTGGTGAGGGACTCGAACCCCCGACCCGGTGATTAAGAGTCACCTGCTCTACCAACTGAGCTAACCACCCGAGGCATTCAGGCGCCGGAAACGCTTGAATGCAGGGGGAAACCTATCAGCAACCCCCGCCTTGCCGCACATTCGCGACACACGCATACTGGGCGTGTGAGTCACATCGAAATAAGGATCGCCCTAGTTCTGAGCCTTCTTGTGGCGGGAATTACGCCATCTCAGGCCAGCTCTGTGGCATCTGGTTTATCTGTGATCGAAAGCCAGACCACCAAAGGACGGGCGGCCAAAACCGGTTACACCCGTGCCCAATTTGGACAGACATGGGCCGATGTTGATCGCAATGGGTGCGACACCCGCAACGATATTTTGAAACGAGATTTAACCGCCGAGGTATTTAAAGTAAAAACCCATGAGTGCGTAATCCTGTCCGGAACTTTGATCGATCCATATTCGGGGGAGACCATCAACTTTGTGCGCGGAAATATCAGCAGCATGGAAGTCCAGATCGATCATGTGGTTGCTTTGTCGAACGCATGGCAGACAGGTGCATTTAAATTATCAATCAAAGATCGAACCGCCTTTGCCAATGATCCATTGAATTTACTTGCGGTGAAGGGTCGGTTGAATTCGCAAAAGGGCGATGGTGATGCCGCTACTTGGTTGCCGCCATTGAAAAGTTATCGCTGTGATTATGTATCGCGACAGATTGCAGTAAAGATGAAATACAAGTTGTGGTTTACCGCCCCCGAAAAAGAGGCGATGGTGCGAATCTTGAAGAGTTGCCCTGAGAAGGCGCTGCCTACCTCTTAAAGCGCATCACTTCCGCGCTCGCCTGTGCGAATGCGGACAACAGTTTCAACTGGAGTGACCCACAGCTTTCCATCACCGATTGAGCCGCTGTTAGCGGTGCTAACAATCAGATCAACGATGTGATCGCACTCTGCATCATCTGCAAGAACTTCAATGCGAACCTTTGGAATGAAATCCACTGTGTATTCAGCACCGCGATAAATTTCGGTATGTCCCTTTTGGCGGCCAAAACCGCGGGTTTCAGAGACTGTCATACCGTGAACACCATCGGCTTGTAGAGCACGCTTAATATCATCAACCTTAGAAGGCTTAACGATCGCTGTAATGAGCTTCATTGTTATCTCTTTTCCTGGTGCCTAGTACCGGTTTGAATTTCCAGTGATGTCGTACGCAGATTCAGCGTGATAGGTCGTATCAAGACCGGTTAGTTCATCATCGCGAAGAACACGGAATCCGATGGTGCGAGAAATTAGTGTTGCGATTAACCATGTTGCACAGAATGAGAAGGTAGCTACTGCGGCTATTGCAATCAGCTGCTTCGAAAGTAATGCAGCCGATCCGTTAATGAATAGGCCCTCCTTGCCCGTTGCATTAACTGTGACCGTTGCAAATAAACCAATGCCAATCATTCCGATAATTCCGCTGATGCCATGGACGCCAACAACGTCTAGGGAATCGTCATAACCAAACTTGTATTTACGTGAAACAGCAAATGCAGAAACTACGCCCGCGATTAATCCAAGAATCAATGCACCGATTGGATTGATGTATCCGCAAGCAGGAGTGATCACGACAGCACCTGCAATTGCACCTGATGCAACACCAAGAGTTGTAGCTTTTCCATCGCGGTATTTTTCAAAGGCAATCCATGACATCGCTGCAGCCGCAGATGCGATCTGAGTATTAATCATTGCTGTTGCAGCTAAGGATCCTGCAGATAATGCACTTCCTGCGTTAAAGCCAAACCATCCGAACCACAGCATTCCTGCGCCAAGTAGAACTAACGGCATGTTGTGTGGACGCATTGGATCTCGCTTGAAACCATCGCGCTTTCCTAGAACTAGTGCGAGCGCAAGTGCTGCTGCACCTGAATTGATTTCAACAACTGTGCCACCTGCAAAATCAAGGGCACCTAGCTTGTCGATGATCCATCCGCCGCTTCCACTTTGGCTTGCAAAAGCCCAGTGCGCAACAGGGATATAAACCAGAGTGATCCATACGGCTACGAAGAGAACCCACGATCCATACTTTGCGCGATCTGCAATAGCGCCAGATAACAGCGCAACAGTGATGATCGCAAAGGTTAATTGGAACATCGCAAAGGCAAGGGTAGGAATCTGATGACCTTCAGGTCCAACAACTTGATCAAGGGTTCCAGCTAAACCAATATTGCTGAAGTCGCCAATCAAGCCATTTTGTGATTTTCCGAAAGTTAATGAGTATCCATAAAGCACCCAAATAATTGTTGTAACGCCAATTGCGGCAAATGACATCATCATCATGTTCAGTGCGCTCTTTGCTCGCACCATTCCGCCGTAAAAGATTGCCAACCCTGGAGTCATAAACAAAACAAGTGCTGCACTTGCTAGCACCCAGGCAGTATCGCCGCTATTGATCACGTTCTCTCCTTTAGGAATCGAGAGGTATTCCTAGGAGAGAAAAAGTATCAGTGAGTCTCGTTATAGCGAATGTATGAAGCGGTAATTTCTGCTTCCGCGGCGTCGTGTCCGACCCATTCTCCGCCAAATACCTCTTTGCCAGGTTCAAGAGTCTTATAAACCTCAAAGAAGTGCTTGATTTCTTCTAATTCGTAGATTGGGACATCTTCTAAATCTTGAAGATTTGATTTGCGAACATCTCCGGCCGGGACGCATAGAAGCTTGTCATCGCCGCCCTTTTCATCTGTCATGCGGAACATTCCGATTACACGGCAAGAAACTACGCATCCTGGAAATGTTGGCTCATCCAACATCACCAATGCATCAAGTGGATCTCCATCAAGAGAAAGAGTGTTCTTTACAAATCCATAATCATGAGGGAAGCGTGTTGCAGTAAAAAGCATACGATCTAAGCGGACTTCACCGGTGCTGTGGTTGATCTCGTATTTGTTGCGTGATCCTGCTGGGATTTCAACTACGACGTCGAAAATCATTTCAGTCCGGCTCTCTACTCAATCGTGCAAGGGTGAATCAACTTCAATAAAACTTGGGGTGAACGACGGGGCTCGAACCCGCGACATCCCGGACCACAACCGGGTGCTCTACCAGCTGAGCTACGTCCACCATGCAAGGCAAAGTCTACCTGTTGTAACTAGGTGGTCGGTGCCTCGTTTTGTGCGGAGATAAAGACTGATTGGCGGTAATACGCCAGTTCAGCAATTGAATCCTGAATATCGCCGAGCGCGCGGTGGTTGCCGGTCTTGGCTGGGGCGTTGAAGTAAGCCTTAGGGAACCAGCGACGAGCCAACTCTTTAATACTTGAAACATCAACGGTTCGGTAGTGGAGGTAATCATTAAGCAACGGCATATCGCGGGCAATGAAGGAGCGATCAACGCTGACAGAGTTTCCGGCCAACGGTGATTTTCCTGGTTGAGTCGAGGCACTTTCTAGATAAGCGATAACGCGGGCTTCTGCTTCTTGAACAGAGATGCCATTTGGAATTTCAGTGATCAATCCAGAAGTGGTGTGCATCTGAGTTACGAAATCATTCATGCCCGCGAGCTGCTCGGCGCTCGCCTTGATAACAACATCGACTCCATCTCCGATCACATTTAATTCAGAGTCGGTTACGAGGACGGCGATTTCGACGAGGACATCTTTTTCAAGAGATAACCCCGTCATCTCGCAGTCGATCCAGATGAGGTTCGGTTGTTCATTGGCCATGCGCGCCTGGCAGGAATCGAACCTGCGACAACCCGCTTAGAAGGCGGGTGCTCTATCCGACTGAGCTACAGGCGCCTGTAGGGGTCGAATGCCAAGTCTACCGACATGAACCACTAAGGTTTCATTCCATGGCTGAGTTCATTTATACGATGAAGAAGGCGCGTAAAGCGCACGGTGACAAGGTCATCCTTGATGATGTCACGATCATGTTTTATCCCGGCGCCAAGATTGGTGTCGTTGGTCCTAACGGAGCGGGTAAGTCCACCGTCCTTCAGATCATGGCGGGATTACAGCAACCATCCAATGGTGAGGCGTACCTGACTCCTGGCTACACAGTCGGAATCTTGTTGCAGGAACCGCACCTTGATGAAACTAAAAATGTAATTGATAACGTGAAAGAGGGCGTTGCCGAAACGGTTGCGATGCTTGCACGTTTTGACGAAATTAGCGCCGAGATGGCAAACCCAGATGCTGATTACGACAAGTTGTTAGCCGAGATGGGAGAGCTGCAAGAGCAGCTTGATCACCGCAATGCTTGGGAACTTGATTCACAGTTAGAGCAAGCGATGGATGCATTGCGTTGCCCACCACCTGATGCAGATGTTTCTGTTTTATCTGGTGGAGAAAAGCGTCGCGTTGCATTGTGTAAGTTGCTTTTGCAAGCACCAGATCTTTTGCTTCTTGATGAGCCTACAAACCACTTGGATGCTGAATCTGTTTTGTGGCTCGAGCAGCATTTGAATAAGTATGCAGGCGCAGTTGTTGCGATTACTCACGATAGATATTTCTTGGACAATGTTGCGCAATGGATTCTTGAACTCGACCGTGGTCGCGCATATCCATACGAAGGCAATTACTCAACCTACCTTGAAACAAAGGCAGCACGTTTAAAGGTTGAAGGTCAGAAGGATGCAAAGCGCGCAAAGCGTTTGGCAGAAGAGCTCGATTGGGTTCGCCAAAACGCAAAGGGTCGCCAAGCAAAATCAAAGGCACGTCTTGCACGTTACGAAGAGATGGCTGCCGAAGCAGACAAGATGCGTAAGTTGGACTTTGAAGAGATTCAGATTCCACCTGGCCCACGTCTTGGAAATGTAGTTATTGAAGTAAATAACCTTACAAAGGGCTTTGGAGATCGCGTTCTTATTGATGATCTTTCATTCACTCTTCCTCGTAACGGAATTGTTGGAATCATCGGCCCTAACGGTGCCGGTAAAACAACGCTATTTAAGACTTTGATGGGTATGGAACCTGCGGATTCTGGCAATGTAAAAATTGGTGAAACTGTAAAGATTTCATATGTAGATCAGAGCCGTGGCGGAATAGATCCAAAGAAATCATTATGGGAAGTTGTTTCAGATGGCAATGACTTCATTAAGGTCGGCCAAGTTGAAATGCCTTCACGTGCATATGTTTCTTGCTTTGGTTTCAAGGGTCCAGATCAGCAGAAAGCGGCAGGAGTTTTGTCAGGTGGAGAACGTAACCGTTTGAACTTGGCGTTAACTCTGAAGCAAGGTGGAAACCTATTGCTACTGGATGAGCCAACAAACGACCTTGATGTTGAAACACTTGGATCACTAGAAAACGCGTTGCTGGAATTTCCTGGCTGCGCAGTAGTGATCTCTCACGATCGTTGGTTCCTTGACCGCGTTGCTACTCACATCCTTGCTTACGAAGGCGATGCGAAGTGGTTCTGGTTTGAAGGAAACTTCGAAAGTTATGAAGCGAACAAACTTGAGCGTTTAGGTGCAGAAGCTTCACGCCCTCATCGCATGACATACCGAAAGTTGACCCGCTAATGAAGTACTTAAACAAGCAGTTTGTTCGCTGGGATGACATCGACGCATTCGGGCATGTAAACAATGCAAAGTACTTAGTGTTTGCACAAGAAGCACGCTTCCATTGGTCATTTGTTCAATTTGAAGGAAAAGAAGAGCGTCCATCAATCGTTGAAATGGTTGTTGCTCGCGCCGAAGTTGATTTCATCGAGCCAATTTACGATGGCAATCGTTTTGTAGATGTTCATCTGTGGGTTGAAAAGATCGGAACTTCATCATTTGTAATGGTGTACGAGATCTCAGATAAAGGTGTTTTATTTGCTCGCGTAAAGAGCGTGCAGGTTGCAGTATCAATGGAAACCAAGAAATCTCGGCCCCTCAATGATGCGGAGCGCGAATTCCTAACCCAATATATGGAGGGCTAAGAAATGGCACCACTAGCATCACGTGAAGAGCGTCCTTGGTGGAGAGATGCAGTTACTTATCAGATCTATCCACGTTCATTTGCTGATGCAAATGGCGATGGCATCGGTGATGTTGAAGGCATTCGTTCACGCCTTCCATATCTAAAGTCCCTTGGCATTGATGCAATTTGGATTTCACCTTGGTATCCATCACCACAACATGATCATGGTTACGACGTATCTGATTACATGGATATTGAACCTGCCTACGGAACATTGCCTCAAGCAGAGCAGCTGATCAAAGAAGCACATGATTTTGGAATTAAGTTCATCGTTGACATCGTTCCTAACCACACTTCAAGTGATCACAAGTGGTTCCAAGAAGCGTTAGCTGCAAAGCCAGGATCAAAGGAACGCGATCGCTACATGTTCCGCGATGGCAAGGGCGAAAATGGAGATCTTCCACCAAATAACTGGGAAGCTGTTTTCGGCGGACCTGCATGGGAACGTGTAATCGAAGCTGATGGCACACCAGGGCAGTGGTACCTACATTTATTTGCTGTAGAACAACCAGATCTCAATTGGGAAAACCAAGAGGTCAAAAATCATCTTGAAGATGTTTTGAAGTTTTGGTTGGACCGCGGAGTTGATGGTTTCAGAATCGATGTTGCGCACGGAATGATTAAGGAAGCTGGGTTGCCAGATATTCGAATCGATCCAACTGCAACGATGCTGGGAACAGAGCACAAGCCATTCTGGGATCAAGAAGGCGTTCACGATATCTATCGTTCATGGCGCAAGATCTTTGATTCATATCCTGGAGATCGCATGGCAGTTGCAGAAGCGTGGGTTAGCCCTGCTTCACGCATTGCTCGATATGTACGCCCAGATGAGCTTCAGAACTCTTTCAACTTTGAAATGCTCACAACTCTGTGGGATGCAGCAGAGATTAAAAAGAAGATTGATAACTCAATTGAGGCGTTAGCTGAAGTTGGCGCACCTACCTCATGGGTATTTAACAATCACGATGTTGTGCGTTCTGTAGATCGTTTGGATCTTGGTTTAACTAACCACGGCGACACAACACTTTCACGTCAAGGTGATCCAGCAAAGTTAAATATCGCTCGTGGAACATTGCGTGCACGTAGTGCAACTTTGATGACCCTTGCTTTGCCTGGTGGAACTTACTTGTATCAAGGTGAAGAGCTTGGATTGCCTGAAGTTCGCGATCTTCCAGAAGATCGTCTAACAGATCCACGTTGGAAAATGAGTGGTTACCAAGATCGCGGTCGCGACGGTTGTCGTGTTCCACTTCCTTGGTCATCTGATCCAAAGGGTGCCTTTGGTTTTTCTTCAAATGATTCATTGAAGTTAGATGAAGCGTGGTTGCCGCAATCTCCTTGGATGGGCAAGTACGCAGTGGATACACAAGATGGTGTTGAGGGTTCAACACTTTCTATGTATCGCGAGGCACTTGCTATTCGTAAAGGTGAAGCTGGCCTAGGCGATGGACCAATGGAATGGATTGAAGCAGGCAAGGATGTTGTTGCATTTGAACGTCCTGGAGATTTTGCGTGCTACATCAACTTCGGTGCAGCAATTCAACTTCCAAGTAACAGTCAGATCTTGGTTTCAAGTGGTCCAGTAACAGGACACACATTGCCAACTGATACCGCTGTTTGGTTACGACTGGTTCCTTAATGCCAAATACTTTGTTGCAGCATAAAGTTGTCAAAACTCTTGCAGCAGCACAGATATTAAATGGTGTTGGAGTTGCGGGCACGGTTGCGGCTGGCTCACTTCTAGTTTCATCAATCACCGACTCTGAAACCTTGGCTGGACTCGCTCAAACTACATCTGTGCTGGGAGCGGCGGCACTTGCCTTACCTCTGGCCCGATTAACTTCTCGTGGCGGTCGACGACTAGCCCTGTCTGTCGGTTACACATCTGGAGTAATCGGATCGATTCTGGCGATTTTAGGCGGATCACATCACAATATTGTTTTGATGTTGATGGGAACCTTCATGGTTGGCGCAGCATCTGCTGCCGGATATCAAGCCCGCTTTGCTGCAATTGATCTTGCCACCAATGAAACTCGTGCAAAGCAATTATCTTTTGTTGTCTGGGGTTCAACAATCGGCGCTGTCACTGGTCCGAACCTTATGCAGCCTGCAGGAAATTTAGCCGAGAGTTTCGGACTTCCAAGACTCGTTGGCCCATACTTAATTTCGGCAACGACATTACTATTGGCAATCCTCGTCATAAATATTTTTTTAAGACCGGATCCATATTTAGTTGCTAATAAAGAAAGTGCATCGAAAAGGCAAAAGGGATCTACTAAAAAAGCATTAAGTCATATTCGACATAATCCCAAAGCGCTTTTTGCGATTCTTTCAATTGCAATTGGTCACGTCGCGATGGTTTCTGTCATGGTTATGACACCCGTGCACATGGCACATGTTGATGTCACATTAACCGTGATTGGCTTGGTGATCAGTGTGCATGTTTTAGGTATGTACGCCTTCTCGCCGCTAGTTGGATCTTTAAGTGATCGTCTTGGTCGGGTACGTGTTATTCAAATTGGAATATTGACACTTTTACTTTCCACAATCGTGTCGGGTTTTGCTAAAGCAAATGATGCATACACATTAGGTGTCGGGCTTTTCCTACTTGGGCTTGGTTGGTCATGCACACTTATTGCAGGCTCTGCCTACTTGTCAGAAAGCGTTGATCCTGATTTCAAAGCTTCTTCTCAAGGAGCAAGCGATCTTGTAATGAATCTTGCAGGAGCCGGCGGCGGAGCCTTAGCGGGAGTAATCATTGGAACGCTCAGTTATGGCTGGTTATGTGTTGCGGCGGCGATTCCAGTGCTAATTCTTGGAGCATATTCAATTAAGATTCCTGCTCATGGAGACAAGTAGAAGATTTCATCCTGCCTGGATTGCAGCGATTGTTACCTTCTTTACCCTTGTCGCAACTGCGGGCTTTAGATCGGCCCCATCTGTATTAATTGTTCCGCTAGAGGAAGCATTTGGCTGGGGACGCGATCAGATCTCGTTAGCTATCTCAGTTAACGTGCTTTTGTACGGTTTAACAGCACCATTTGCAGCTGCGTTAATGGAGCGATTTACAGTGCGCAGAGTCGTAATGGCCGCACTTACAACTGTAAGTACTGGCGCATTCTTAACGACCTTTGTTCACGCACCTTGGCAGTTAGTTCTTACCTGGGGTGTAATCGTCGGCATCGGTACTGGTTCGATGGCGCTGGTATTTGCAGCAACTGTTGCCAATCGTTGGTTTGTTAAGCGCCGCGGATTAGTTGTTGGTGCATTAACTGCAGCTGCAGCAACTGGGCAACTTGTTTTCTTGCCTGGACTTACAGCGCTATCGCAAGATCATGGTTGGAAGTCAATTGGATTAACTATCGGAACCGCATCGCTGTTAATGGTTCCTTTCATCTATATCTTTCTTCGCGAAAAGCCCGCAGATCTTGGAATGCTTCCTTACGGAGCAGATGAAAGTTGGCAGCCTCCAGTTAAATCCACGATGCCTGCTGGCCGCTTAGCGATCGTAACTTTGAAAGAGGCCAGTGCCCACAAGGATTTCTGGTACTTGGTTGGTTCCTTCTTTGTATGCGGATTGTCTACAAGCGGATTAATTGGAACCCACTTTATTCCGGCAGCTCATGATCACGGAATGATGGAAGTCACCGCCGCTAGTTTGCTTGCATTAATCGGAGTATTTGATGTTATCGGAACATTATTTTCTGGTTGGTTGACTGACAAGTTTGATCCTCGCAAACTCCTGTTCTTTTACTACTCATTACGCGGACTTTCTTTGTTCCTGTTGCCATCTATTCTTTTCTCTACAGTTCATCCGTCAACCCTTGTATTTGTAATTTTCTATGGTCTGGATTGGGTTGCAACGGTTCCGCCAACAATTATGTTGTGCCGCACAATCTTGGGACCTGATCGCGGAACTGTTATTTACGGCTGGGTCTTTGCTGCTCATCAAATAGGAGGCTCAATCGCAGCTATTGGTGCTGCGGTATTGCGAGTAAAGCTAGGTGATTATGCAGCAGCCTTTTATGTGAGTGGTGCCCTTTGTTTAATTACTAGTTACTTTGTTTTACAGATTGCCAAAGGCAAAGACACCGCTAGCCTTAACGCATGAGCACCTTTTACGAACAAGTTGGTGGCGAAAAATTCTTCGCAGATTTGGTTTCTCAGTTTTATGCAGTAGTTGCGACCGATCCGATCTTGCGCCCAATGTATCCAGAGACAGATCTGCACGGTGCAGCGCAACGTTTGCAATGGTTTTTAGAGCAGTACTGGGGCGGACCTGATACCTATCAAGAAAATCGTGGCCATCCTCGACTTCGCATGCGTCATGCACAGTTTCCAATTAATCAAGCTGCGCGCGATGCTTGGTTGAATGCAATGCACCAAGCGGTAGATGGTGTTGAAATGGATGCAGCGTTAAAGGGCGAGCTGTGGGGCTATTTAGAAATGGCAGCGAATTCGCTAGTTAATCAACCAGATTGAGATTGATTTCCAACCTTAAGAATTTCACCGTTACGTAGGTACCAAAGAGTTCCTTGGCCATCGCGAACAGTTGTAACGCGCAACCCAACTTTTTCAACAACGCCTTCGATATCTAGAACTGCAACAGAATCTCCAACACCGTACTGATCTTCAATTAACATGAAGATTCCGGACAAAATATCGCGCACCAAAGTTTGTGCACCAAGACCTACTGCAACTCCAACGATTCCTGCTGAGGCAATGAGTGGACCTAAATCAAATCCAAACTCACCAAGTGCCATTCCAATCGCGATGATCCAGGTTGCAGCTTTCAATGTTGCTGTAAGTACGCCACCGATTGTGCTTGCACGTTCTTTTTGACGAGCAACAATGTTGCGCGGTCCAGGAACTAAATCAGCTGATGCTAAACGGCTCATGGCACGTGAAATCGCACGTGAACCAAAGGATTGAATAAAGCCAGCTCCAACAAGGATGATCAGGATGCGAAGGGGAGTGCCCGCCATCCATTCGAGGAAGTTACGCATAGAGTCGCTCATAATGATGAGACTTTATCCAAATATTTACCTAAAAGCCGCTATCAAATACCCACGAGGTCGGGTGTTTTGGTGCAAGATAAACCAATCGGTGCCAGCCAGGCGCTAGATCAGGAGCGATTATGTCGCGTACGTTGGTTTTGAATGCCACCTACGAACCATTGGGTGTCATCACAGATCGTCGCGCGCTGATCCTTGTCCTAAATCACCGAGCAACAATGGTTGAAGATTCTGGCGATGTATTGCGATTTGCTGGTGGAGAAATTTCATTACCTTCAGTAGTTCGCCTCAATAAATTTGTTCGTATTCCTTATCGCCATTCAGTTCCGCTTTCACGCCGCGCGATCTTTGCTCGCGATGGGGGACGTTGTGTGTACTGCTCAGCTCCTGCGACATCAATAGATCACGTAATTCCGCGTAGCCGCGGTGGTGGCCACAATTGGGAAAATGTCGTCTCTGCCTGTCACAAGTGCAACCATGTGAAAGCTGACAAGCATTTGAAGGAATTAGGGTGGCGTTTACGCACACTTCCACGCGAACCAGTTGGCGCAGCATGGAGAATTTTGGGTACGGGTCGTACGGATCACAAGTGGCTTCCATACTTACAGCCATTTGGCGTGGCTGCAGCAACGGCATAAGTAAATTACACTTCAACCATGACTACAGTCGAAGGCCCAGTAACTTCAGTTCCAGGAATTTCAGCAATTGAAACCTTGGTTACTTTCATAATTATTCCAACAGTTATGTTTGTTGGAATCTCAGTAATTGCTTACGCGCTTACAGCTCCTAAAAAGGACAAGGCGTCAGCAATTACCTCGATTGCCTAAATAAATATATCTAGGCTTATTTATCTAAGGCTTGAACCTTCAAGGCACGGATTAATCCGTCTTGAGACTCTTTCACTAACTTACGAAGCACAGCGGGTGAATCTTTTCCTGCGCCACTTAGCCATGCATTAGTTGCATCAACTGTTGATTGCTTCACAACCCATGTTGGGTAGAAACCAGTTACATACTTTGCCGCTGGCTCGTATGAACGTGACTCCCACACAGAGATCAAATTATCGAAGTACAGGCTTACAAATGGCTCAAGCAACGGGCTCTGAATAGGACGTTGGAAACCAGCAACTAAGGCTGTGCGAACAGATGTCGCTGCATCTACATCCATACCCTTGTTGAAGGCGTAAGCCTTTGCTTCGCTATTTGGCATCGCTGCTAAACATGTTTCATATGCAAGGTTGCCCGTTGTTGTGTTGTCCTTAGCAAGCTCTGCATCAAGTTCTGCCTTGGTAGTTGCGCCACGCTCTGTAAGTGCGATCAAGAAGTACCAACGAAGATCAGCATCAACCTTTAGTCCTGGGGCAGAACCATTTAGTAGTGCGCGGATATTTGCTGTCTGTTCCTCTGTCTGTGAATTCAAGGCAAATGCACGAGAGATCAGAAGTTGAAGATCACTACCTGGTGCGCTGTTTTGTGTCAGCGTCCATAGTCCAGCCGCTAACTTCTCACGATAAGCGGCGCGGTTTGCTTCCTTTGAGTACGCCTCTACAGAAGTAGTTAGCTGAGATAACACAATATTGACGATTGCGTCATCGCTTTCTCCAGCAAGACCATTCAATGCAATTTCAAGGAAGTCAGCTGATGAAATTTCAGCGTCGCGATGCATATCCCAGATCGCAGCCCAGCACAGCGCGCGAGCAAGTGCATCATCAAGCTTTCCAAGATGAGTCTTCAGCGTTGCAATTGAACGCTCATCAAAGCGCAACTTTGCATATGAAAGATCGCGGTCATTGATCAGAAGCAGATCGGCAACCTTTTCGCCAGCAAGATCTGCAACAACAGTTGAAGCGCCTGCAACATCTAGTTCAACAGTCTTGCGAAGCTTCAGTGAATCGCCGCTGATGTCGTACAAACCAACTGCAAGACGGTGTGGGCGTAGCTCCTTTGAATCTGCAGGAACAAGAGGTGCCTCTTGAGAAATAGTGATGCTCTTATAAACATCGCCTTCGATTTCTAGAACTGGACGCAATGTATTTACACCAGCTGTTTGCAACCAGGTGCTTACCCACGGAGCTAACTTGCGACCACTTGCCTCTTCTAGTTCGACAAGCAGGTCGTTAAGAGTTGTATTTCCCCATGCGTGCTTTGCAAAGTACTTCTGTAAACCAGCGATGAACTGCGGACGTCCAACGTGAGCAACTAACTGGTGCAGAACCGATGCTCCCTTTGCGTATGTAATTCCATCAAAGTTAGCGTTAACCGCTTCCATATCAACCATGTCAGCGATGATTGGGTGAGTAGAAGACAGTTGATCTTGACGGTAAGCCCAGTTCTTTCGAGCAGAGTTGAATTCAGACCATGCTCCCTTGAAGCGAGTTGCCTCTGACAACGCTAGGTATGAAGACCATTCAGCAAATGATTCGTTGAGCCATAGATCGTCCCACCAGAACATAGTGACTAGGTCACCAAACCACATGTGTGCCATCTCGTGCAGAATTGTGTTTGCACGTGACAGGTACGCCTTATCTGGCATGTGACTGCGGAATACCAAAACATCTTCGCGGAATGTAACTGCGCCCGCGTTTTCCATGGCACCGAAGTTAAAGTCAACAACAGCGATTTGATCGTACTTTTCAAACGGGTACGCCAAACCAAAAGTCTTTTCAAAGTATTCAAAGCCTTGCTTTGTGATCAAGAAAATATCTTCTGGATCTAAGTACTGCATCATTGACTTACGGCAGTAAATTCCAAGTGGAATATCTTTCTGGCCCTTGTACACATCATGAACATGTGAGTACGGCCCAGCAATAAGTGCATCAAGGTATGTGGTGATGCGAGGTGTTGTTGAGAACTTCCATTCAACTAGATCGCCCTTAGTTGTCTTTGATTCCACTGGGTTGTTTGAAACCGCTTCCCAATGACCAGGTGTTGTCACAGTTAAATTGAAAGTTGCCTTCAAAGATGGTTGATCGAAGCAAGGGAACATGTTGCGGATGTGCGCAGTTTCTCCTTGTGAGTACAGGTAAACCTCTCCATCGGATGGATCGACCGAACGCTGTAACCCTTCACCAGACTTCGAGTACTCAGCCTCGATTTCGATAACCAAAAGGTTGTCAGCTGCAAGGTTTGTGATGAAAATACTTTCACCATCAAAGTTGCTTGTATCAACAGCTTCTCCGTTAAGAGTCGCGCTAATTACTGAACGACCAACGGCATCGATAAAGGTCGAATACCCAGGCTTATTGCATGTAAATGAAACCTCGGACTTTGCATAAAAGGTCTCTTCGCCCTTTGTGACATCAAGGGTTACTACATAGCTATTTACATACAGGTGATCCGCACGCTCTTTTGCTTCAGCACGGCTCAAATTCAGACCTGGCACTTTGACTCCTTTTGTAGGTTCTAATCCAATCATGACAGAGTTACCCCATGGAACGCCCATCGGTACGTAGCTACAGCATTCGCGGATCCCGCATTACCGATGCGCAAAGGGAAGCAAAGACAGCCCTTCAGGCGATCCACGGAATTGAATTTAAGCAAGAGATCATTAATCTCAAGCAACACTTTCCAAGCAGCGACAAAGTGATCATGGAAATCGGCTTTGGAATGGGCGAGGCAACAGCGATCATTGCCAAGAATCACCCCAACAACGGATACATCGCGGTTGATGTTCACCCACCTGGAATTGGAAAGCTATTAGCTCGCATCGTTGAAAATGATTTAACAAACCTCAAGGTCATCGAAGAGGATGTGCACGTTGTTCTGCAACACATGATCGCTGATGAATCACTTGATGGAATTCACCTTTACTTCCCGGACCCATGGCCAAAGAAGAAGCACAACAAACGTCGAATTGTTAACGAGGGCTTCTTGAAGTTGATTCACCCAAAGATTAAAAAGGGCGGCTTCATTCATATTGCAACCGACTGGGTTCCATATGCCGAAAGCATTCAGGAAGTTTTTGCTGCTTCACCATTATTTACTGGGGGAGTGATCGATAAACCAGAGTGGCGACCAGTTACACGTTTTGAAGGCCAAGGTATTGATAAAGATCATGCCGTTAACGACATGCTGTACACAAAAGCTTAGAGCGAACCTTCATTTTCATACTTCGCAATTTTGTTAATGCGACGGATATGACGCTCATCATTTGAAAATGGCGTCTCAACAAAAGCATCAATAATCGCCTTGCACTCATCGATTGAATGCATGCGTCCGCCAATTCCAACCACATTTGCATTGTTGTGATCACGTGCAAGCTTTGCAGTCTCGATGTTCCAAGCCAGTGCTGCGCGCACACCTTTAACCTTATTTGCAGCGATTTGCTCGCCATTTCCAGAACCACCCAAAACGATTCCCAATGAAGATGGATCCTTCACCGTTGCAATCGCTGCAGGGATACAAAAATCTGGGTAATCATCTACCGCGTCATATTCATGTGGGCCGTGATCAGTTACATCGTGACCCTTGCCTTGAAGGTACTCAACTAATGCTGCTTTGAGTTCTAAACCTGCATGATCACTACCGATATGAATGCGCATGTGCGCATCTTGCCATGAGCAAAGAAAAACCCGCCAAGTGATTGCTCACGTGGCGGGTTTTCTAACCCCTTAGGAGGAAGTTGAGTTAATTAGTGACGTGGACCCTTGCCCATGCCGCCCTTAGGACCCTTGTCACCCTTAGGTGCTTTGTCGCCCTTTGGTCCCATTCCCTTTGGACCAAATCCCTTACCGCCAACAGCATTTACAGCTGCTGTTACATGTGCGGATAGATCAGCCTTCATTGTTGTCGCTTCTGCTGCAGTTAACTTTCCAGCAGTAACGCGAGCATCAATTTCCTTTGTCTCAAATGCAACCAAAGCTGCGATCAACGCATCCTTCTTTGCACCTGCGATTGCTGCAAGAGTTTCACCTGCTGCAAGACGTGTCTTGATTGTTGCTGCATCGATACCGATTGTTGTCGCAACAAGTGCTTCTTCGGCAACGCGATGTGCTTCACGAGCAGCTTGATCAGCTGCGCGATTTGCATCATTTGCAACCTTTACTTCATCAAACTTCTTTGTAATCGCATCAGACTGTGCCTGTGTGATTGTTCCTGCTTTAACTAGATCCGCTAGAACTGTTGTCTTCGCAGCACCCTTACCCGCTGCATCATGTGCTGATGCAACTCCGACTGATCCTGCCGTTAGCGCCGCAATTGTGATTGCAACCGCTGCCATTCTCTTCTTTGATGACATTCATTTGTCCTCTCGTTAGTCCTGCTCGTCACTGACCCCTCGTCATCGACTACCCGTAATAAACAGGTTCATGCTGGGGACAGTAGCAATCCATCCTTAAAACACCCTCAGAGAAATTGGCCATCCCTGTAGGGGAATCCTGCTTCTCACGCGTAAATCCCTCGGGGAATTCCTTATTCGCTCAACTTTTTCACAGGTTCAGACTTGAAACCCCTCATAAGAAACCAGGTGTCACATGAAAGGCAGCAAATCCCTAATAGCAATAACTATCGCAATTTCACTTGCGTTAACTCCGTCAGCTATTGCTGCACAAAAAACAAGTACCAAAGCTGCAGGCAGAGCTACAACAACAGTTGTTAATACGATTCTTAGTGGCTCTGGTGTTCCATCAAAAACCATTGGTATAGATGGAGATTTTTACATCGATACAAAGAATGCAAATTTGTATGGACCAAAAACAAAAGGCGTGTGGAAAGTTTCAACATCATTACGACAATTAGAGATTAGAACTGAAGCAACAACAATTGGTGAACCAGGAACCGTTGGACCTACAGGACCAAAAGGTGACAAAGGTTTAACTGGAGACAAAGGTGCAACAGGTGCAACGGGTGCACAAGGTTTAATAGGAGCGATAGGTCCAAAAGGAAATGATGGTGCAACTGGATTAACTGGAGCTGTCGGCGCAACAGGTCCCGCCGGACCAACTGGTGCAACCGGCGCAACAGGACCACAAGGTCCACAAGGCGCAACTGGATTAACGGGATCAACAGGAGCCACTGGTTCTGTTGGACCAACAGGTGCAACAGGTCCTGCAGGAAGTAATGGAACAAATGGAAGTAATGGTGCAACAGGTCCAGCAGGTCCTGCCGGGGCAAGTTCAGGAATGCAATCTTCAATTACATTTGATGGAGCCCTTGCAGGAAGTGCCGGTTCAACAAAATCTTCGGCCGCATTTGGAAACTTTCTAGCGGGAAAGAATTACATCCTTCGAATTATTGTTTCTACTTACGATGTCAATCAAAGTATGTCTAACTACGGTTTAGGTTTCGGAATTGTTGCGACAGCTGGCACTGCAAGTATTTCTACAAGCTACACGGTTATGAATGGCTCACAATATTCGGGAGGAAACAGAACTTATATTTCAATTGTTGCCGACGTGGTTCTTAATGGAACTTCAAATTCAGACGCATATTCGTTGGTTGCAACACTTACCTCCGGCGCCAATTCAGGAGCCAGCATTTCCGCTAGCGGGACTTTCACCCGAATTGAGGTCGGGTCTATCGGATAAACAATCTGGAGCGGGTGACCGGGATCGAACCGGCATGGCCAGCTTGGAAGGCTGGGGCTCTACCATTGAGCTACACCCGCGGGTGTATGGGCTAAAGGTACTGGGTCGGTAATCAGAGTGCGAAATCTGGTTTAGACTCCTGCCTTGCGCCTCGGGGCGTAGCGTAGTGGCTAGCGCGCCTGCTTTGGGAGCAGGAGATCGGGAGTTCGAATCTCCCCGCCCCGACCAGTTTGTCTCGGTACTTACCAATTCCACCTAGGAGCAATTTGTGAAAAGTTCATTAGAGGTTCTATCTCCAACTCGTGTTCGTCTTGATGTTGAAGTTCCTTACTCTGAGCTTGAATCACATGTAGCTAATGCATACAAGAAGGTGGCAACACAGGTAAACATTCCTGGTTTCCGTAAGGGAAAAGTTCCTACATCAATGATCGATCAGCGCGTAGGTCGCGGAACAGTTATCGATGAGGCAATCAACTCAGCACTTCCAGAGTTTTATGGCCAAGCAGCTCGCGAACACACAGTTGCAGTTATCGGTCGCCCAGAAGTTGATGTTAAAGAGTTTGTAGATAACGAGAAGCTTGTGTTCTCTGTAGAGGTTGATGTTCGCCCAGAGGTAAAGCTTCCTGATTTCTCTAAGATCACAATCGAAGTTGATGATGTGACTGTTGCAGATTCAGATGTTGATGAGCAGATCGAATCATTGCGCACACGTTTTGGAACACTTACAACTGTTGAACGCGAAATCAAGATGGGCGACTTTGCAACTCTTGATATGACTGCGTACATCAATGGTGAAGAGGTTGATGGCGGACAAGCTAACGACATCTCTTACGAAGTTGGTTCAGACAAGATGATCGATGGTCTTGATGAGAAGTTAATCGGCATGAAGGCCGGAGATGTAAAGACTTTTGAAACTCAGCTCGTTGGACAGCAAGAGGGCGAAAAGGGCGAGGTAAAGGCAACTGTTAAGGCTGTTAAGGAGCGCGAGCTTCCACCAGTTGATGATGCTTTTGCAAAGCTTGCTTCAGAGTTCGACACACTTACAGAGTTGAAGGCTGACTTCGTAGTTCGCCTAGAGCGCGTTAAGAAGATGGAACAAGGTGCACAAGCACGCGACCGTCTAGTTGAGAAGTTGCTTGCAGATAATGAAATTCCAGTTCCAGATAATCTTGTTGAACTAGAAGTTAATGATCACCTAGAAGGCGAAGGCCGACTTGAGGATGCAGAGCACCGCGCAGAGGTTGATGGTCAGGTTCGTACTTCATTGAAATCTGATTTCCTTCTAGATGCGATCGTTGCTGCAGAGGATGTTCAGATCACTGAGATTGAATTGACTGAGTACCTAGTCCGCACATCACAGCGTTACGGAATGGCTCCACAGCAGTTTGCTGAAGAGCTACAGAAGGCTGGACAGATTCAGCAGCTCGTTGCCGAGGTAACTCGTGCAAAGGCGCTCGCATCTGTTTTGGGTCGCGTCACGGTTAAGGATGCTTCAGGCAAGGTCATCGATCTTGAAGCGCTCGCACCAAAGCCAGCGAACCCAGCTGATCTAGTCGAAGAGGCTTAATTCCCTCTTTCCGCTCTGCCTAGAGCGAACACAACGCACTTCACGCATCTATTTCTCGTAATCGGGAAGCATTTGGCCTGCTTAATTGTTAGGGTCACTACAGGTAAAAAATACGGGAGGCCATTTAGTGGACGCAGATAGCAAGATGAAGGACCAGATTTACAACCGCCTGCTTGAAGAGCGGATTGTTTTCTTGTCAGGTGAAGTCCGTGATGACATGGCCAACATGGTCTGTGCTCAGTTACTTCTTCTTTCCTCCCTTGATACTAAGAAAGATATTTTCTTGTACATCAACTCACCTGGTGGATCAGTAACTGCCGGAATGGCGATCTACGACACCATGGAGTTAATTCCAAATGATGTTGCAACAGTTACCTTTGGAATGGCTGCATCAATGGGTCAGTTCCTTCTTACATCAGGAACAAAGGGCAAGCGCTACGCAACTAACAGCTCTCGCATCTTGATGCACCAACCACTTGGTGGAATTGGTGGAACAGCGATTGATATTCGTATTCAGGCAGAACAGATGGCGATCACAAAGCAGACTCTTTCTGAATTAAATGCTTTGCACACCGGTCAGACTCTCGAAAAGATTCTTGCTGATTCAGATCGTGACAACTGGTTCAATGCAAAGGATGCAAAGGATTACGGCTTTGTCGATCACGTTGTAACTTCAATGGGACAAATCACGGGAGGAAAAGCGTAATGAATAAGATTCAAGAGATTACTTCTCGCTACGTACTTCCAACTGTTGAAGAAAAAACAGCGTACGGATACAAGCGTCAAGATCCATACACAAAGCTTTTCGAAGAGCGCATTATTTTCTTAGGTCAGCCAATTGATGACACAGTTGCTAACGATGTTATGGCGCAGCTGTTGACTCTGGAATCTATGGATCCAGATCGCGACATCATGATCTACATCAACTCACCTGGTGGGTCTTTCACAGCGCTAACAGCTATCTACGACACCATGCAGTTTGTACGCCCAGACATCAGCACAATTTGCTTGGGTCAAGCAGCATCTGCAGCAGCGGTAATTCTTGCTGGTGGTGCAAAGGGAAAGCGTTACGCACTTGAGCACTCACGTATCTTGATTCACCAACCATCATCTGAAGGTGGCGGTCAGGCATCTGATATCGAGATTCAAGCTCGCGAAATCGATCGCATTACACGTTTGCAGGAAGATCTATTGTCACGTCACGTTGTGAAGTCTGCAGAAGAGATTCGCAAGGACATCGAGCGCGACAAGATTCTTACAGCAAATGAAGCTGTTGAGTACGGAATCATCGATCAAGTTCTTGCTTCACGAAAGGCAAAGAAGTAAGCACTTCTTAATTCTTAGTGAAACTATTTGAGCCGGGCTCCCTTTGGACTTTCAAGGGGTACCGGCTCTTTTGGTATTCAACAACTATTTTCGTTGTCGGTGCATCAGCATTTCCAATTGCACTTGCGGTAACAGTTCTTGATGCAGGTGGAACAGCTTCGACATTAGGTTTGATTCTCGGAGCGCGTGTATTAGCCGGCGTCGTGTTCGCACCCTTTGCTGGTGTCTGGGCAGATCGTTTACCGCGCAAAAAAGTAATGATGGGAGCAGATCTATTTAGATCTGCAATTGTTTTTTCAATGGTGTTTATTTCCGCGCCAACATTGCCGCACTACCTACTTGGTTTAGCGGTTTTATTAATGGGTATGGGCGATGCATTTGGCGCAGCAGCAGCTGGCGCGATCATGCCAAGCCTTGTTCCCGAAGATAAGTTGCCAGCAGCAAATGTTGCAAGAAACATTGTTGTTAAGGCGGCAACAATTGTTGGCCCAGGAATTGGTGGAGCATCAATTCTTCTGATTGGCGGACGTTTAACATTTTTGTTTACCGCGATTGCCTTTGCATTGGGTACCTACTTCTTGAATCAGATCGAAGAAGATATCAATGGCGAAAAGCGTGAACACGAGCCTTTTATGCAGGAAATGCGTGAAGGTATTCGTACCGTCCGCGATATTCCATGGATCGGTGCATTCATTGTGATGGTTTCTTTCCAGTTGATGGTTGTGATCGCCGCCGAAACAGTTCTTAACCCAATTATTTCTCGCCGCGAATTTGGATCAAATACGCCCTTTGCCTTATCAGCTGCAGCATTTTCAATTGGCGGAATTATTTCAGCGCTGTTGTGCGTCAAGATCAAAGTGAAGCATGAAGGGTACGTTTCAATCTTTGTCTGGATGTTTGTGGTTATTGCGCCTCTGGCGTTGGCATTTCCAGTTTCCGGAACTGTTTTAGTAATTGCATATTTGCTTGCTGGATTTTCAGTTGGGCCATGGGAAGCGTGGTGGTCTTCTGCGGTGCAACGCGAAGTTCCTGCGCATTTGCAGGGTCGCGTCTTTTCAATTGATCACATGGGCTCTGCCGGATTAATGCCGATCGGCATGGCGCTTATCGGACCTGCCGTTGCATTGTTTGGCGAAAAGGAAGTTCTGATTGGTGCTTCTGTCATTCATATCTTGCTCAGCTTTGTAATTCTGCGAGTTCCAGGGGTGAAAGATATGCGGATGCCCGCTGATTATTCTCACGGCGAACACAAGAAGGCGTAAAAACCCACGCATAAGTCGCCGCTAGAAACTAAAATTTGGGCATGACAAGAATCGGCGAAACAAGCGATCTGCTGAAGTGCTCCTTCTGCGGCAAGACTCAGAAGCAAGTAAAGAAGCTCATTGCCGGTCCTGGCGTTTATATCTGTGATGAATGTATTGAACTCTGTAACGAGATCATCGTTGAAGAGCTCAGCGAAGCAACCTCACTAGGTTTATCTGAACTTCCAAAGCCACAGGCGATCTTTGAATTTCTAGATCAATATGTAATCGGACAAGATCGTGCCAAGAAGTCTCTTTCTGTTGCTGTGTACAACCACTACAAGCGTGTACAAAGCGGAGAATCAAAGGGCGAAGGCGCAATTGAATTAGCTAAATCAAACATCTTGATGCTCGGACCAACTGGTTGCGGTAAGACTCTGATGGCGCAGACATTGGCTCGCATGCTTAACGTTCCATTTGCGATTGCAGATGCAACGGCGTTAACCGAAGCAGGTTATGTCGGCGAAGATGTGGAAAACATTTTGCTTAAGCTTTTGCAAGCAGCAGATTACGATGTGAAGAAGGCCGAAACCGGAATCATCTACATCGATGAGATCGACAAGGTTGCACGCAAGTCTGAGAACCCATCAATCACCCGCGATGTTTCAGGTGAAGGTGTTCAGCAAGCGCTGCTAAAGATTCTTGAAGGAACTGTTGCATCTGTTCCACCTCAAGGTGGACGTAAGCACCCACATCAAGAATTTATTCAGATCGATACAACAAATGTTTTGTTTATCGTCGGTGGAGCTTTTGCAGGTCTTGAAAAGATTATTGAAAGCCGCATCGGAAAGTCTGGCGTTGGTTTCAACGCAACACTTCAGGATGCTGCAGATAAGAACCGTAAGGACATCTTCGCTGATGTAATGCCCGAAGATCTTTTGAAGTTTGGAATGATTCCTGAGTTCATTGGTCGTCTTCCAGTTCTAACAAGCGTTGAAAATCTTGATAAGCCTGCATTGATGCAGATCCTTACTGAGCCAAAGAACGCACTTGTTAAGCAGTATCAGCGTCTATTTGATCTTGATCATGTAGAACTCGAGTTTGATGCAGAAGCTCTAGATGCAATCGCAGATTTGGCTCAAGAGCGCGGAACTGGTGCACGTGGCCTTCGCGCAATCATGGAAGAAATCCTTGGCCCAGTGATGTTCGACATTCCTGGTAGCGAGGTTCAAGGCATAGTGAAGATCACAAAGGCCGTCGTTCTAGATGGCGCAGAGCCACAGACCGTTCCTTTCAAAAACGTACGCGCTGAAAAGTCTGCCTAATCTAAATGGCTAAAGCCGCTAGCTTTGCCGATCACCGCGCTCCGCTGCTAGCGGGTACCGTTGCATCAATTACCGGAACCGCCGCCAGCGCTGGTTTAGTACTTGCAGCGCTAGCTT
>ERZ1034365.310-NODE-310-length-27321-cov-2.866723_pt1 | contig 27321 bp, 24 predicted proteins | sample MGYA00520615_ERZ1034365 | MGnify/ENA primary metagenome ERZ1034365 (study PRJEB33736, sample SAMEA104284505) | Azolla filiculoides | biome: Urban; feature: Water surface; material: Ditch water | place: Netherlands | collected 2015-10-28 | depth 0-0.1 m ...
AGCAAATTGCAGCTGTGTCAATATTTCCAGCCTCGCTATACATGGCCGGCCCTGAGCGCATGGGTAAGGCAATTGAGGGCATCGAAGAGGAACTTGTTTGGCGCCTAAAGGAGCTTGAACAGCAGGGCAAACTGCTTGAGGCGCAGCGATTAAAAATGCGAACAACATTTGACCTTGAGATGATTAAAGAAATAGGTTTCTGCTCAGGAATTGAAAACTATTCAAGACACATCGATGGCCGCGAGCCAGGCTCTGCTCCCAGTTGTTTGCTTGACTATTTTCCCGAGGATTTTCTTACCGTCATTGACGAGTCACACGCAACTGTTCCCCAAATTGGCGCCATGTACGAAGGTGACTCTAGCCGAAAGCGAACTCTCGTAGAGCACGGATTCAGACTTCCATCTGCACTTGATAATCGCCCGCTTAAGTGGAACGAATTTAAAGAGCGTGTTGGCCAAACCGTTTATCTTTCTGCAACACCAGGAAAATACGCTATGGGCTGGGGCGCCGGGTAGTTGAACAGATCATTAGACCCACAGGCCTTGTTGACCCTGAAATTATAATCAAGCCAAGTTCCGGTCAGATTGATGATCTTTTAGAGGAAATTCGGATTCGAGCGGCAAAAGACGAACGAGTGCTGGTAACTACACTCACAAAGAAAATGGCGGAAGAGCTAACCGAGTTCTTAACAGAGGCCGGGGTAAGAGTTAGATATCTACACTCGGACGTTGACACCCTTAGGCGTGTAGAGCTTTTGCGAGAGCTTCGAAGCGGAGTTTTTGATGTCTTAATCGGAATCAATTTGCTGCGCGAGGGGCTTGACCTACCAGAGGTTTCCCTTGTTTCAATTCTGGATGCCGATAAAGAGGGCTTCCTGCGCTCGACAACCTCTTTGATTCAAACTATTGGCCGTGCGGCAAGAAACATCAATGGTCAGGTGCATATGTATGCCGACAACCTTACTGACTCAATGAGGCGCGCTATCGACGAGACTAACCGCCGCCGCGAGAAACAGGTTGCATACAACAAAGAACGCGGTGTAGACCCACAGCCATTACGTAAAAAGATTGCAGACATTACTGATCAGATTCTTCGCGAAGAGCAAGACACTGCAGAATTGCTTGAGAAAGCAGCCAAAAACAAAAAAGTAAGAGACGGCAAGTCTGTTATTCCAATTCGAGCCCGAAAAGGCATCGCCGGCATGGCCTACAACGAAATTTTGGCGATTGTCGTGGATCTTGACCAGCAGATGAAAGCAGCAGCGGAAGAGTTGAAATTTGAACTTGCCGGTCGTCTACGAGACGAAATCAGCGAGCTGAAGGGCGAATTGCGGCAAATGGAGAAGGCTGGCCACGCATAGACTTTTACAGTGCCGAAACCTGTGAATAAAAACGACGACAAGCTAATAATCAAGGGCGCAAGGGTTCATAACCTTAAGAACCTGGACCTTGAGATTCCCCGTGATGCCATGGTGGTATTTACCGGCCTAAGCGGTTCGGGTAAGTCGTCGTTGGCGTTCGACACCATTTTTGCCGAGGGCCAGAGACGATACGTTGAATCGCTCTCTGCCTATGCAAGACAATTTCTAGGGCAGGTAGACCGCCCAGATGTGGATTTCATCGAAGGCTTAAGCCCGGCCGTATCAATTGATCAGAAATCTACCAATCGAAACCCGCGTTCCACGGTTGGCACAATAACCGAGATCCACGACTACTTGCGTTTGCTATGGGCAAGAATTGGTGTTCCTTTTTGTGCTGAGTGCGGCGAAAAAATTGTCAAGCAAACTCCGCAGCAAATCGTTGATCAAATTCTTGAACTTCCAACCGGAACAAAGTTCATGATTTTGGCTCAGGTAGTCGACCAAAAAAAGGGTGCGTTCGAAGAGCTGTTTCGCGATTTGAATTCTCAAGGTTTCGCTCGTGCCGTTGTTGACGGGGAAACAATTCAACTAGCAGACGCCAAGCCGCTAAAAAAGACCTTCAAACATGACATCTCGGTCGTGGTTGATCGCTTGGTTAGTAAAGCAGACATTATCGGCAGACTTACTGACTCTGTTGAAACTGGACTAAAGCTTGCTGGTGGTCGCATCATTATTGATCTAGTAGACGAAAAAGCGGGACCAGCAAAAACTCGAGTCTTTAGCGAGAAAATGTCATGCCCCAACGAACACCCGCTTAGCCTTACTGAGATAGAGCCACGCACTTTTAGCTTTAATGCTCCCTTTGGTGCTTGCCCCGCATGTTCTGGATTAGGAGTCAAGCAAGCCGTTGATGCTGAACTCGTAATCGGCGACCCAGATGAATCCATCAATGGTGGCGTAATTCTTCCTTGGTCTACACAGGGCAAGGGGCTTTTTCACTACTTCTCAAGAATGCTTGAAGGCCTTTCAACTGATTTGAAATTCTCATTAGATAAGCCATGGAAATCGCTTCCAGATGAGGTTAAAGAGGCTGTTCTATACGGAAATAATTTTGACGTTCAGGTTAAGTGGAAAAACCGCTATGGCCGAGAGATGAAGTACACCACCGGATTCGAGGGAGTACTAAATTACATCGAAAGAAAATATTTAGAGTCTGAGAACGATTACTCAAGAGCAAAATGGTCTGACTTTTTGCGAGAAGTGCCCTGTCCGTCATGTGCAGGACAAAGACTGAAACCAGAAGTTCTGGCTGTTAAGGTTGCCAATAAATCTATTGCCGAGGTTGCAGCCCTTAGCCTGGGTGAAACCGTTAAGTTCTTCAAGGATATTTCTCTAGATAAGCGCGACATAAAGATTGCTGCACAGGTGCTACGTGAGATACGAGGCAGACTAGATTTCTTGATGGCGGTTGGCCTTGACTACCTGAGCTTAGAGCGCTCGGCAGGAAGCCTATCTGGTGGTGAGGCGCAAAGAATTCGTTTGGCAACTCAAATTGGAAGTGGCCTTACCGGAGTTCTTTACGTGCTAGACGAGCCAAGTATTGGTCTACACCAGCGCGACAACAGAAAGCTCATTGAAACCCTGATAAAGCTTCGTGACCTTGGCAATACCTTGATTGTTGTGGAGCATGACGAAGACACCATTAAGGCTTCTGACTGGATTGTAGACATTGGACCAGGAGCTGGTGTACACGGTGGCGAGGTAGTGCACAGCGGTACTTATGCTGAATTACTAAAGAACACCAAGTCAATCACCGGTGACTTTATGTCTGGGCGTCAGAAAATTCAAACACCTAGCAAGAGAAGAGCAATAGACAGTAATCGAAAGATCAAGGTGGTCGGCGCTCGTGAAAATAACCTTAAGAACGTTGACGTAGAGTTTCCGCTTGGCACTCTAACTGCCGTAACTGGCGTAAGCGGCTCTGGCAAATCTTCGCTAGTAAATGACGTTTTGTATGAAGTCTTGGCTAACCGTCTTAACGGCGCTAAAGGCGTTGCAGGTAAGCACACTCGAATTGAACGACTTGATCTTTTAGACAAAGTTTTTCATGTTGATCGATATTCGTTTAGCCCAGATGGAATCTATTGACTTTACGGGTGTTCCCGACATCACCGTCAGTGGCGGCGACTTGAGCGTTTTTGTTAATGATAGGTCGAACACGGAGATCTACACCGGAGTATTTGACCACATTCGAAAACTATTCACTGAGACTCAAGAATCAAAAGCTCGCGGTTACCAGCAGGGCAGGTTCTCTTTCAACGTGAAGGGCGGTCGCTGCGAGGCATGCTCTGGAGACGGCACGCTAAAGATTGAAATGAACTTCTTGCCCGATGTTTATGTAGCCTGCGAGGTTTGCCACGGCGCGAGATACAACCGTGAAACACTGCAAGTGAAGTACAAGGGCAAGAATATTGCCGAAGTACTTGAGATGCCAATTGCCGAGGCGGCTGAGTTCTTTGCAGCAATCACCTCTATCGCTAGGTACTTGGAAACACTGGTAGAAGTCGGGCTTGGTTACGTAAGACTTGGCCAAAGCGCAACAACACTTTCAGGTGGTGAAGCTCAGCGCGTGAAACTTGCAACCGAATTGCAGCGACGCTCAAACGGTAGAACTATTTATGTACTTGATGAACCAACAACAGGTTTGCACTTCGAAGACGTTCGTAAGCTACTGCTGGTGCTCAACAGCCTGGTCGAAAAAGGCAACACCGTGTTGGTAATCGAGCACAATCTAGATGTTATTAAGTGCGCAGACTGGATTGTTGACATGGGCCCAGAAGGTGGCTCTCGCGGCGGTGAAGTAATTGCCGTTGGCACTCCAGAGCAAGTGGCAAAAAATGCAAAAAGCTTCACAGGTGGTTTCCTCAAGGAAATGCTCAAGTAAATGGCAAACGAACTCTCTTTCCGCCCAAAAACGGGGGAGATACCAACTGAGCCAGGTGTCTACCGCTGGCTGGATTCAAGCGGTCGAGTGCTATACGTGGGGAAGGCTAAGAATCTAAGAGCCAGACTTAGCAATTACTTTGGGCCCCTAGATTCACTACACGAACGTACCCGCAGAATGGTCACCTCGGCCGCCGATGTTCAATGGACAATCGTAAAAACCGAGTACGAGGCACTGCAGCTTGAATTCACCTGGATTAAAGAATTTGACCCACCATTCAACGTTCGCTTCAAAGACGACAAGTCTTATCCATACTTGGCTGTATCTGTGGGCGAAGCCGTGCCGCGTGCGTTCATCACACGCAATCGCGAACTCAAAGGCGTTAAATTCTTTGGGCCCTATACCCAGGCGTGGGCCGTTAGAGAAACTCTGGACACTCTGCTCAAGGTCTATCCGGTTAGATCTTGCACCAAAGGGGTTTACCAAAGAGCCAAATCATCTAACCGAGCATGCCTACTAGGTGACATTGGAAAGTGTTCCGCGCCATGTGTTGATCGAGTATCGACGGTAGAGCACAAGGCTATAGCCAAACAATTCGTAGATTTTATGGCTGGCGGAGACCTTAAGCACGTTGAACTTTTGAAGCAGAAAATGAAGCTTGCTTCAGAGGCTCAACAATACGAGTTGGCAGCCCAATACAGAGATGGCATAGAAGCGCTAGAGACAGTCCTAGAGAAAAGCACCGTGGTATTCAGCGATGAAACAGATGCCGATGTTTTTGGAATCGCCGACGATGAGCTAGCCGCTGCGGTATCAATGTTTATCGTGCGCCGAGGTCGTATCCGAGGTGTGCGCGGCTGGGTTATTGACAAAGAACTCGAGCGCGACCTTGGCGAATTGGTTGAGTACGTTATGCAAAACGTTTACGCGCCAATTGACGGCGCTGAACCGCAAGATGTGCCAAAAGAAGTAATTGTTCCCGTTATGCCAGAAGATTCGGCAGAAGTTTCAAAATGGCTTTCTGATCTTCGTGGCAAAAAAGTTGACCTGCACATTGCACAGCGCGGAGATAAAGCAGCCCTAGCTGGCACGGCCCTTACAAATGCCAAACACGCATTGATGCTTTATAAAACTCGAAGAAGCGCAGATTTCACCGCAAGAGCTGAGGCGCTTTCGGGAATCCAACGTGCACTGAACTTGACCGAGGCTCCTCTAAGAATTGAATGCTTTGACGTTTCGCACCTAAGCGGAACAAATGTCGTTGCTTCGATGGTGGTCTTTGAAGACGGCTTGCCTAAAAAAGATCACTACCGCCGATTCTCGATCGAGAACACCACAGACGACACTGAGTCGATTCATCAGGTGCTTAGTCGCCGTCTTAAGTACCTGCGAGAACCCAATACCGATGAAAATCAGGTAGACAACGGGTCTAAATTTGCCTACCGACCATCGCTGCTGATTGTTGACGGTGGATTGCCACAGGTAAACGCTGCACAACGTGCTATAGACGAGTCTGGTGTTCAGGGGTTAACCGTTGTTGGCTTGGCTAAACGGCTAGAAGAAGTATGGAGACCGGGTTCCGATTTTCCCGTGATTTTGCCAAGGGCAACTGACGAACTGTTTCTACTACAGCGAATTCGAGACGAAGCTCACCGATTCGCAATTACCTATCAAAGGCAGAAGCGCTCCACCAGCATTGCCAGCACGTTGAGTGAGATTCCGGGTCTTGGCGAGAAGAGAGTAAGCGCGCTTCTGAAACGATTCGGCTCTGCAAAACGCCTGAAGCTGGCTAGCGCAGATGAGATCTCTGAGGTTGCAGGAATTGGTCCGGTTTTGGCGCAGGAAATAGTTCAAGCACTGTTTTCCTAAAACCAGTCCTTCGGCGTGTCGCAAGGGGCTAGACTTCTAGCATTCCGCGTCAGAGCGGGCAACACGCCGTAACGGTTGGGGGACCAGATGACCACAGATAGGAAGCACGAGCTTCTTATTGTCACTGGCATGTCCGGAGCCGGCAGGTCCACGGTCGGAAACGCCCTTGAGGATCTTGGTTGGTACGTGGTCGACAATCTGCCGCCACAAATGCTTGGGCCAATTGCAGACTTGTTCACCCTAACCAAAAACCCGCTGCCAAGGCTGGCTGTGGTGATTGATGTTCGTGGTGGAGAGTTTTTTGGCGAACTTAATGAACACCTAAACTCGCTGCGCACCAGAAGCGTAAATCTTCGCGTTCTTTTTTTAGAAGCCACGGATTCAACCCTGGTACGAAGATTCGAATCTGTTAGACGCCCACACCCGCTGCAAGGAAACGGCACTATCCTCGATGGCATAGCCGAAGAGCGGGTCAGGCTACTTAGCCTTCGAGAGTCGGCCGATGTAATTGTGGACACCAGCGATCTAAATGTTCACCAGCTCTCTAACAAAATCGCCGACGGATTTTCGCTGGAGCAAACCCGAAAACTCTCAATTACAGTGATGTCTTTTGGATTTAAATATGGGCTGCCATCAGATGCCGATCTGGTAGCCGACATGAGATTCTTACCGAATCCTTTTTGGCAAGAATCGTTGCGGCCCTTCACGGGTGAAGACCAGCAGGTCTCCGATTTCGTACTTTCCCAACCAGGGGCACAAGAATTCATCGATAACTACTTGGCTGCGCTGACTCCGGTTTTGCGCGGCTACTTGCAAGAAAACAAACGATACGCAACCATCGCAATTGGTTGCACCGGGGGAAAGCATCGTTCGGTTGCCGTTTCTAGAGCTATAGCTGCAGAACTGGCAAAACTCGATGATGTGGCAATCAGCATCAAGCATCGCGACTTGGGCAAGGAATAGAGGAAACAATGGCACTAACGGCAGATCTCAAAGACGAGTTGGCCCGCATCGACATAAACAAGAATGCGGTGCGAGTTGCAGAGCTTTCTACAATTCTTCGTTTTTCAGGAGGACTACACCTTATTTCAGGCAAAGTAGCCGTTGAAGTTGAGTTGGATACAGCCCAACTTGCTAGAAGAGTGAGAAAAGACCTTGCCGAGCTTTTTGGCATTGACAGCGAATTGGCAATCATCTCAGCAAGCGGCATTCGTAAGAGCAGTCGCTACCAGGTAAGGGTTATCAAGCAGGGTGATGTGCTGGCACGTCAAACTGGCTTGCTTGATTCGCGCGGTCGCCCGGTTCGTGGCCTACCAGCCAATCTTGTATCGGGTTCAATTCCAGAAGCGCAGGCTGTTTGGCGCGGTGCGTTCCTTGCCCACGGTTCACTTACCGACCCCGGTAGATCAGCGGCTTTAGAGATAACCGCACCCGGAAACGAGGCCGCTATGGCTCTTGTTGGAGTTGCGCGTCGTCTTGGAGTGACCGCCAAGGCTAGGGAAGTTCGCGGGGTTTATCGAGTAGTGGTTCGCGAGGGCGAGGCAATTGCTACCATGCTGACTCAAATGGGCGCTCACACCCAGGTTTTGCGATGGGAAGAAATGCGTTTGCGACGTGAGGTGCGCGCAACGGCAAACCGCCTAGCAAACTTTGATGACGCCAATCTGCGCCGGTCTGCCCAGGCGGCCGTGGCTGCCGGAGCAAGGGTAGAGCGCGCTCTAGAGATTCTTGGTCCTGATATTCCCGAACACCTGCTTTACGCTGGACAACTGCGATTGAAGCACAAACAGGCGAGCCTGGATGAATTGGGCCACCTAGCCGAACCAGCGATGACCAAAGACGCTATCGCCGGCAGAATTCGCCGTCTGCTGGCTATGGCCGATAAGCGGGCCGAAGAGCTTGGCATTCCAGCCACAGACGCCTTTCTACCCGAAGATCTAGACGAGTAAGCCTATTAGCCGGCATAAATTTGTGACTGGCCGAGTTAGTCTTTTTACAACCCCATAAAGGAGCAAATAATGAGCAAATACGTACTTCCAGAGCTGTCATACGATTACGCCGCACTCGAGCCAAGCATTTCAGCTCGAATTATGGAGCTACACCACTCAAAGCACCACGCAGCCTATGTTGCTGGCGCAAACGCCACGCTAGACCTACTTGAGGAAGCGCGCGCCAAGAATGACTTCACCTGGGTAAATAAGCTTCAAAAAGACTTGGCCTTTCACCTTGGTGGACACGTAAACCACTCAATCTTCTGGAACAACCTAGCTGCCGCCAACAGTGACCGCCCGCAGGGCGAGCTTGCAGCCGCTATCAACGAGTACTTTGGCTCATTTGAGGCCTTCCAGGGGCACTTTAACGCCGCTGCAATGGGTATTCAGGGCTCTGGGTGGGCATTCTTGGCTTGGGATTCACTTGGTCAGCGCCTAATCATTGAGCAGCTCTATGACCAGCAGGGAAACGTGGTTCCAGCCAGTGTTCCGCTACTGATGCTAGACATGTGGGAACACGCCTTCTACCTGGATTACCAGAACGTTAAAGCAGACTACGTAAAGGCCTTCTGGAACATCATCAACTGGGCCGACGTACAGGCACGCTTTGAGGCGGCTCGCAGCAAGACAAGCGGTCTACTGCTAGTCTGATAAAGGTTTTTACCACCCAACGACGCGTGGCAAATAGCACAAAAATACCCCCAAAAAATACGCGTCGTTTTGCGACGCCCTAACCTCTTGGAGAACTAAGTGGCTACTCGTGTTGGAATTAACGGCTTTGGCCGTATTGGTCGTAACTACCTACGTGCATTGCTTGCAAAGGGTAGCGATCTACAAATCGTTGCTGTAAACGACCTAAGTGACCCAAAGTCACTGGCTCACCTTCTAAAGTACGACTCAGTAACCGGTCGTCTACCTCAAGAAGTAACCGTTGACGGCCAGAACATCATCGTTGGTGGTCAGGTAATTAAGGTTCTAGCAGAGCGCGACCCAGCGAACCTTGGTTGGGGTGACCTTGGTGTTGACATCGTTATCGAGTCAACCGGTCGTTTCACCGATGCAGAGGCAGCAAGCGCTCACATCAAGGCGGGTGCAAAGAAGGTTCTTATTTCTGCTCCAGCAACTGGCGATGCAGAAACTTTCGTTATCGGTGTAAATGAGCACCTGTACGACAACGAGAAGCACCACATCATCTCAAACGCTTCATGTACCACCAACTGCTTGGCTCCTTTTGCAAAGGTATTCAACGACAAGTTTGGTATCGAAAACGGTTTGATGACCACTGTTCACGCCTATACCGCAGACCAGAACCTACAGGACGGCCCACACGGAGACCTTCGTCGCGCGCGTGCGGCTGCAATCAACATTGTTCCTTCATCAACTGGCGCAGCTAAGGCTATTGGCCTTGTTCTTCCAGAGCTAAAGGGCAAGCTTGATGGCTACGCACTTCGCGTTCCAGTTCCAACCGGTTCAATCACAGACCTAACTTTGGTATCAAAGACCGATGTAACAGTTGAAGAAATCAAGGCCGCATACAAGGAAGCTTCAGAGTCTGGCCCAATGGTAGGCATCTTGAAGTACACCGAGGACGAGATCGTTTCAAGCGACATCGTGACCGACCCACACTCTTCAATTGTTGATGCAGGTCTAATCAAGGTAATCGGACGTACCGTAAAGATCAGCTCTTGGTATGACAACGAGTGGGGTTACTCAAACCGCCTTGTTGAGCTAACCGAACTTGTAGCTAGCAAGCTCAAGTAACCAAACTCGAAAATCAAATAACATGCGTAAACTCTCCGACCTGCCTAATCTTGACGGAAAGCGGGTAGTAATCCGCTGCGACTTCAACGTTCCACTTGATGGAACACGCATCACCGATGACGGTCGCATCGTTGCTTCTTTGCCAACCATCAAGTACCTGGTCGATAAGGGCGCCAAGGTGGTAGTTATTTCTCACCTTGGTCGCCCCGAGGGTGCGCCTGATGCTAAGTATTCTCTTGAGCCAGCGGCCTTGCGCCTAGGCGAGCTGTTGGGTCAGCCGGTTTTCTTTGCCTCTGACACAGTTGGCAGTGAAGCTAAAGGCGCAGTTCGAGCGCTTGATAATGGCGGAGTAGTTGTACTTGAGAATCTTCGTTTCAACCCAGGCGAAACCAGCAAAGACTCCGCGGAACGCGAGGCCTTTGCCGCCAAACTGGCTGAACTTGGTGACTTCTTCGTAAGCGACGGCTTTGGTGTTGTGCACCGCAAGCAGGCATCGGTTTATGAATTGGCCAAGGCATTGCCATCGGCATGCGGTTTGCTTATTGAAAAAGAACTCGAGGTTCTAACTCAGCTAACCAGCACTCCGCAGCGCCCTTACGCGGTGGTGCTTGGCGGTTCAAAAGTTTCCGATAAGTTGGGCGTGATTGACCACTTGCTTCCAACGGTAAACAAGTTGTTGGTTGGCGGGGGAATGGTCTTTACCTTCCTTGCCGCACTTGGTCACAAGGTTGGTTCATCTTTACTTGAGGTTGATCAAATTGAAACCTGTAAAGAATATCTAAAGCGCGCTGCCGAGCTTGGCGTTGAGGTAATTCTGCCAACAGATATCGTGGTGGCATCAAAATTTGGCGCAGACGCTGAAGTTGCGGTTACCGCTGCCGATGCAATTGAGTCCAGCCCGTTTGGTGCATCAGGGCTAGGCCTAGACATTGGGCCAGAGTCGGCTGCAAGATTCGCTGCTGAAATTGGATCTGCAAAAACAGTTTTCTGGAATGGGCCTATGGGCGTATTCGAAATCGATAAGTTTGCTAACGGCACTCGAGCAGTTGCGAAGGCGCTAACCGAGGTCGATGGGCTTAGCGTTGTCGGCGGTGGAGACTCTGCAGCCGCAGTTAGAATTCTTGGATTCGAAGACGAGCAGTTTGGTCACATCTCTACCGGTGGTGGCGCAAGCCTTGAGTTCTTAGAAGGCAAGACTCTTCCTGGCCTTGAAATTTTAAACTAACCAAAGGATTCAAAAATGGCACGCATTCCGCTAATTGCTGGTAACTGGAAAATGAACCTAGATCACCAGCAGGCAATTGCCCTGGTTCAGAAACTTTCATGGACACTTCGTGACGCGGCTCACGATTACAACGGTTGCGAAGTTGTGGTTTTTCCACCCTTCACCGATATTCGTAGCGTGCAAACCCTGATGGATGCGGACAAACTAGAACTTGGACTTGGCGCACAAGACCTTTCAAAGTTTGACTCTGGCGCATACACCGGAGAAGTATCGGGTGCGTTCTTAAAGAAGCTTGAAGTTAAGTACGTGCTAATCGGGCACAGCGAACGCCGCACCTACCACTCTGAAAATGACGAAGTTGTTCAGGCAAAAACCGCAGCCGCTTTCCGTCACGGGATCGTGCCGGTAATCTGCGTTGGCGAAACCCTTGAAGAGCTTGAATCTGAAGGCCAAAGTGCCGTTCCGGTTCGACAGACCCTGGCTGCCCTTGCCGGTCACGAAAAGGTTGGCGATTTCGTTATTGCCTACGAGCCGGTTTGGGCAATTGGCACGGGTAAAGTTGCCACTCCAGAAGAGGCTGCTGCCGTATGCGGAAAGATTCGCGAGGCCATTGCGGCCGAACACGGCCCTGAAATTGCCGATGCCACCCGCATTCTTTACGGTGGATCGGTAAAGGCCAACAACGTGGCCGGATTCCTACGCAGCCCTGAAGTAGACGGTGTTTTGGTTGGTGGAGCCAGCCTAGATGCCGAGGAGTTCAGCGGTATAGCTCGTTTCCAGAAGCACATCGCTCTATAATTTCTAAGAACCCTAATTTAAAGGATTAAACCCATGGCAGCGCTTCAGATCGCACTTCACGTGCTTCTAGCAATCACCAGCCTTTTGCTGACCCTAATGATCTTGCTTCACAAGGGCCGCGGTGGCGGTCTTTCAGACATGTTCGGTGGTGGAGTTAGCTCAACCATGGCTTCATCAGGTGTTGCAGAGCGAAACCTAAACCGAATCACCATCATTCTTGGTGTTGTTTGGGTAGTGGTGATCATCACCCTGGGACTATTCAACCGCTTCGACTTGGTTGCATAAGGTCTGAATAAAGAATGAGTACCGGGGGAGCAGCAATTCGAGGGTCTCGCGTTGGCGCAGGCCCAATGGGGGAACAAGACCGCGGCTTCAAAGCCGAGAGAATCACTGTTAGCTATTACTGCGCAGCCGGTCACGAGTACAGCCCGCAATATGCAGCAGCGGTAGATGCAACTGAAATTCCTGAACTTATCGACTGCCCAAATTGTGGTCTACCGGCTGGTCAAGACAAAGCAAACCCACCGGTAATTACAAAGCACGAACCGTACAAGACACATCTTGCATACGTAAAAGAGCGCCGCACAGAAGCGGAAGCCAAGGAATTACTTGAAGAGGCCGTGGCTGCCGTTCGTGAACGCAGAATTCGCCTTGCCGAAGAAGCAAAAATTGCAGCAAAAGAGGCTGCAAAAGCTGCAACCAAGAAGGCAAAGGCTACCCCGGTGAAACCGGCCACTAAAGAAGCTGCTAAGCCACCAGTCAAGCCAGCAGCCAAGCAAGTTGCAAAAGCTGCACCAAAAGCGGCAGCAAAGCCAACAAAAAAGAAGTAGCTGCTAGCAGCCGTAAACTTTTGTTCCTGCTGTTGAATCTATAAACCAGTGCGTGGCTTTGATTCCACGAACGCGACCAACCGGTAAATCAGTTGGGGATTCACCCATCGCAACGGCCACAGCATCTTGCTTATCGGCACCGGCAACAACAAACCAAACCTGATCCGCCGAATTTAATGCTTCGTAGGTAAAACTCAAACGTTGCGGTGGTGGCTTAGGCGAATTGTGCTCGGCAATAATTTGAACACCTGCCTGTGGAACCGGCTTGCCTGGAAACAGGCTGGCGATGTGACCATCTGGGCCCATGCCTAAAAGAATGATGTCAAATTTTGGATTCAGATCTTTCACAATTCCCGCAAAAATTTCAGCAGCTTCATCAAGGCTTGCGCCTGAGTCACTGGCTGGAAATTCGTGAATTTTGTTTGAGTCTGCGCTTATTTTTTTTAGCAACACGTTTGTTGCCTGCAGAGCGTTTCTATCGGCATGATCAGATGCAACGTAGCGCTCATCACCCCACCAAAAATGAACGCGACTGTAATCAACCGAATCTCTATCGGGGTGCGAACCCAACTCTGCTAGAGAGGCAATACCAACTGTTCCGCCGGTAAGCATCAGATGCACCTCTGATTGCACTTGCAACAGTGAATTCAGGTTCTTGATTAGCTCTTCGGCTACGTTCTTAGCAACCGAGGCACCATCTTTGAATCTATGTACGATTGCCAATTACTTCTTCTTCGCCGCGGTTTTACTCTTGACGCCAAAACTCTTGGTGATAATTTCGCCAAACAAATCATCTGGGTCTAGGCGGCGCAGATCTTCGCTTAGGCAATCGCGCAGGCTGCGACGCGGAAGTGAAATTTCGCGAGTTGGCTGTGAAGGTTGCTTTAACACAGCCTTGTCTAGAACCTCACGACTGATCTCAACATCGCCAGATTTTCTAATCAACTTAATGTTCTTAATCACATTGATTGATTTTGCTGGGGTGGTGCGCACGATCTTTACTTTGATGGCAAGCTTCAGCTCTAACCAGGCTGCTAGCAGATCAACGCTAGGTGAATCTGAAGCACCAATAATTTCAGCACCAAGGACTTTGTCATATGGAGGCTGATCTAACATGGTGGCCAACTGGGTGCGAAGCTGAGTCAGGCGAGTCCAAGCAAAATCACTGTCACCAGGGCTGTAGGTTTTTGCAATGTTCCTAAAGTGCGCTCTTGCGTCTTTCTGGCTAGCTGCATCGGTGATGCGGCGAGTTGCTATTCGACCAATTGCCGAGTTGGCAGCATTGGCAGGTGCCTCACCAGGCCACCAGGCCACTACGGGCGCATCTGGCAAGAGCAACCCGGTAACCAGGCTTTCTGGGTCTGAAGCTGCTTCTCCAAAGGCACGCAAAACAATAACTTCAGATGCGCCGGCGTCACCACCAACGCGAATCTGTGCGTCTAGTCGAGCGTTCTTTTTACTCTTGGTGTTGTCATCGGCCAACACAATGATGCGACAAGGGTGCTCTCTTGAGGCGTCGTTTGCAGCCTTGATAGCTGGTTCGATTCCCTTAAAGTCTGTTTCAATCACCAAAGTAAGCACGCGCCCAAGGGCGACTACGCCGCCCTGCTCACGAATTTGAACAATTCGCTTTGAGACTTTGCTAATGGTGGTGTTTTCAAGATCAACGATCACGGAATTCTCCATTCGCGGCCATCACGGGCCATCATTGCATCTGCTGAACTTGGGCCCCAAGTGCCCGGGCGATACTGTTCGGGCTTGCCCTTTTTCTCCCAGAAGCTAACAATTGGGTCAAGGATCTTCCAAGACAACTCAACTTCTTCGTGACGCGGAAACAGAGGTGGATCACCAAGCAGCACGTCAAGAATCAAGCGCTCGTAGGCCTCAGGGCTTGCTTCGGTGAAAGCGTGACCGTAGCCAAAGTCCATAGTCACATCGCGCACTTGCATGCCAACGCCTGGAACTTTCGAACCAAAACGAATAGTCACACCTTCATCAGGTTGCACGCGAATTACCAGTGCGTTTTGACCAAGAGCGCTGGTCTGGCTTTCAGCAAATAGTTGCTGAGGAGCGCGCTTGAATACAACTGCAATCTCTGTGACTCGGCGACCAAGACGTTTTCCGGCGCGAAGGTAGAACGGAACCCCAGCCCAACGACGGGTGTTGATATCTAAGCGCATTGCAGCATAGGTTTCTGAAACAGAATTTGGATTCATGCCATCTTCGTCTAGGAAACCGGTGACATTCTCACCACCTTGCCAGCCACCCGCGTATTGACCGCGGGCAGTGTGCTTTGAAATGTCTTTAGGAACACGAACGGCCGACAGAACTTTTTCTTTTTCGGCACGAAGGTCGGCTGCATCAAAAGAAACAGGCTCTTCCATTGCAGTTAGCGCAAGCAGCTGCAATAAGTGATTTTGAATCACGTCACGGGCCGCACCAATGCCGTCGTAGTAGCCAGCACGGCCACCAACGCCAATATCTTCAGCCATGGTTATCTGAACGTGGTCAATGTAATTGCTGTTCCATAGCGGTTCAAAAAGCATGTTTGCGAAACGAAGCGCCAAGATGTTCTGAACTGTCTCTTTGCCTAGGTAGTGATCAATTCGGAACACAGAATCTGGTGGGAACACAGATTCCACCACTTCGTTCAACTCACGTGAGGTCTTTAGGTCGCGGCCGAATGGTTTTTCAATTACCACACGGCGGAATTCATCTGGCCCGGCGTCGGCCAAACCTGAACGCTTCAATTGCTGGCATACCTGGGCAAACGCTTTTGGCGGAATCGACAGGTAGAAAGCGTGATTTCCGTTGGTACCAACCTTGGCATCAAGCTCATCGATGGTGGCTTTAAGTCTGTCGAATGCAGCATCGTCATCAAATTCGCCAGAAACAAAACGAATGTTTTCCGATAATTGCTTCCAAACAGATTCATTCCACGGAGTTCTTGCGTATTGCCTGACCGCTTCTTTAACTACTTTCCCAAAATCTTGGTGCTTCCAATCTCGCCTTGCGAAACCGACAAGAGAGAAGCCTGCGGGCAAAAGTCCGCGGTTAGCCAAATCATAAACAGCCGGCATCAGCTTCTTACGAGATAAGTCACCAGTCACACCAAAAATCACCAAGCTACTTGGCCCAGCGATTCTATTTAGGCGGCGATCGTCAGGATCACGAAGGGGATTTTGTCCCGCAGATATCTTGCTCATGAAGAGTGCGTCTCCTTAGATGGCGTCTTTAATTGCAGCGATTCCGGCCTTTGCATCAGCAAGTGTCAGAGTAAGAACCGGTCTACCTAACCCACCAAGTACCTTTGCATCTCCAGCAGCCTGAGATGCAATTAGTTCCCCAAAGGTGAAGTCGCGGCCAGGAACAGCAATGTCTTGCTTGGCCTGCGAAACAATCTGCAGGTAAACACCCTGACGAGGGCCACCCTTGTGGTACTGGCCAGTTGAATGCAAGAATCTTGGCGCCCAACCAAAAGTAACTGGACGTCTGGTCTTGTTGGCAAACAGGTCACGAAGCTCGGCGGCCTCAGCAACAGAGGTGCGGTCAAGGTAGGCGTGAATTGAAACGTAGCCCTCGTCATCGTCAAGCTGTGCAAGCAAAGCCTTCACCGCGTCTGCCACTGTTGTGCCAGAGATTGACAATTCAGTAGCGCGCACTTCAATTGAGTCTGCAGAGTAAAGCGGAGCAATAACTGCGTCACGCTGTTCCAACATGCCACGAGCAGCAATTTTTGCCGACTCAACATCTGGCTGATCAAAAGGATTAATGCCAATCAAACGGCTTGCCACAACGGTTGCGAATTCCCAGAGCATGAATTGGGCACCTAGCGAACCAGACACCGATACCGCATCGCCAGAGACAGGCTTTGCGTCTGCCTGCACATGAACTGCCAATAGGTCGGCCAGTCCTGAGTGCAACTCGGCACTCTTTGGGTCAAGCACTACCGGCAAAACACCCTTTGAGTGCTTACCGGTTGACTCAGCAATTAGCTGCTCTGCCCAGTCGCCGAAGCCAACGATGTGAGTTCCATCAGCAACCACACCAATCTTGTCGCGGTTACCCATTTCTCCTGGAGTGCGCGCAAGGGCTGCTCCAAGAATCAGCCCAGGGTTCGTCTCAGAATCTGTGGCAAGAAGTTCGGCAACATCCTGCGCCTCTTTTAACAGGGCCCCAATGTCTGCTCCGGCTAGACCTGAAGGAACAATGCCAAAAGCGGTGAGTGCCGAATAGCGGCCGCCAACAGTTGGATCAGCGTTGAAGACTCGGTATCCGTCTGCCTTAGCTGCTGCCTCCATTGGGGAACCTGGGTCAGTCACAACAACAATGCGATCTGTTTTGTCTATGCCGGCATCAGTGAACGCTTTTTCAAAAATTCGTTTCTGAGAATCGGTTTCTACCGTTGATCCAGATTTTGATGAAACGATGATCGCGGTCTTGGCTAGTTCACCAGCAAGGGCTGCGCCAACCTGGTCGGCATTGGTTGAGTCAAGCACAACAAGTTCTACGCCTGCGGTGCGAGTAATAACCTCAGGTGCCAAAGAAGAGCCACCCATGCCGCAAAGCACAAAACGATTTACACCCTTGTCATTGAATTCTTTTTTAAGAGAAAGAATTGATTCAACTAGGGGAGCAGAATCAAATGCAGAGGTAACCCAACCCAACCGAATCGAAGACTCTGCTTCTGCTTCTTTACCCCAAAGCGTGAAATCTTTAGCGGCAATTCTGCTGGCAACTTTATCGGCTACTAACTCGCCAATGCTGTTTGAAACAGCAGCGGCCGCGGTTCCGGCAACTACAACTTTTAGTGACATTACTTGGCAGCCTTCAGTGCGTTATCTACCGTTTCAACAAGCTCATTCCAAGAAATAATGAACTTTGAAACACCTTCTTCTTCAAGCAAAGCTGTTGCGTCATCAAGCGATACACCGGCGGCGGCAACCTGGGCAAGAACATCGCGCGCACCTTCGTAGTTATTGGTAATTGATGCAGCAGGTACAACGCCATGGTCGTAAACAGCTTCCATGGTCTTTTCTGGCATGGTGTTTACAAGTTGCGGGGCAACAAGCTCTGTCACGTAGAGAGTGTCAAGAAGTGCTGGGTCTTTTACTCCAGTAGATGCCATCAGAGGGCGCTGCACATTTGCACCGGCAGCAGCAAGCTCTGACCATTCTGAAGTTGCAAAGCTTTGCTCGAATACTTCGTAGGCAAGGCGCGCATTTGCCAAAGCTGCTTGGCTCTTAAGCTCTGGTTTTCCTGCAGCTTCGAGGCGCTTGTCAATCTCTGTGTCAACACGAGATACGAAGAAGGATGCAACCGAGTGAATCTTTGAAATGTCGTGACCGTTTTGCTTGGCAAGTTTCACACCAGCAATATAAGCAGCGATAACTTCGCGGTAGCGGGCAAGAGAGAAAATCAGAGTCACGTTCACGCTGATGCCTTCGGCAATAACCGCGGTGATGGCAGCAAGGCCCGGCTTGGTGGCAGGAATCTTAATCATTACGTTCTCGCGGTTTACCGCTGCGTAAAGCTCTTTGGCCTGCTTAATGGTTCCTTCTGCATCGTTGGCAAGCCCCGGCTCAACCTCAATTGAAACTCGGCCATCAAAACCGTTTGATGAAGCGTAAACACCTGCAAAAATATCGCAAGCATCGGCAACATCTTTTGTGGTGATCGCAAAGATAGCAGCAGTTGCATCTGCTCCAGAAGCGGCAAGCTCAGCAACCTGTGCCTGATAGCCCTCACCCTTTGCCAAGGCACCCGCAAAAATTGTTGGGTTAGTGGTTACACCAGAAACCGAACGATTAGTTATTAGGTCACGCAGGCTACCTGAAACAATGCGAGAACGAGACAGGTCGTCTAGCCAGATGCTGACGCCGTTTGCTGCTAGTTGAGCTAGTGGACTTGATGACATTTTTTCTCTTTCCTAAAAAACTAAAAATTAAAGTGCGGCAATGGTTGATTTGGCAGCAGAAACAACAGCTTCTGAAGTCATTCCAAACTCACGGTAAAGGGTCTTGGCATCTGCCGAGGCACCAAAGTGTTCAATTGAAACGCTTTGGCCGAATGGGCCAACGTACTTGTTCCAACCAAGTGCAAGACCAGCTTCAACAGACACTTTGGCTTTCACCGAAGCTGGAAGAACCTGTTCGCGATACGCAGCAGGCTGCTCATCGAACCATTCAAGGCAAGGCGCTGACACAACGCGAGTTGAAATACCCTGAGCCTCTAGTTGAATACGGGCAGCAACTGCAATTTCTACCTCAGAACCAGTGGCTATCAAAATAACCTGCGGGTTTCCATTTGCGGCTTCTAGAAGTGTGTAAGCACCTTTTGAAGTGTTTTCGGCACCCGCATAAACTGCACCGGTTTCATCGGCTTCACCGCGAGCATAAACCGGAAGGTTTTGACGACTAAGCGCCAAGCCCGATGGACCCTGGCGACGCTCAAGCACGGTCTTCCATGCGTAAGCAGTTTCGTTTCCATCTGCTGGACGAACGATGTCTAGGTTTGGAATAGCGCGCAGCGTTGCCAATTGTTCAATTGGCTGGTGAGTTGGACCATCTTCTCCGAGTGCAACAGAGTCGTGAGTCCAGACGAAGATTGAAGGAACACCCATCAGCGCAGCTAGGCGAACAGCAGGGCGCATGTAGTCGCTAAAGATTAGGAAGGTTCCACCAAAAGCACGAGTGTTTCCGTGTAGAACTATTCCGTTAAGTATTGAACCCATGGCGTGTTCGCGAATACCAAAGTGTAGAACGCGACCGTACTTGTCACCGTTCCATTCGTGCGTAGACCACTCTGCAGGAACAAAAGATTTTGCTCCTGAAATTGTGGTCATGTTTGAATCGGCTAGGTCTGCTGAACCACCCCAAAGCTCTGGCATCACTTGGGCAATTGCATTAATTACTTTTCCAGATGCAACTCGCGTAGAAACCGAGCTGCCACTTTCAAACTTTGGAAGCGCAGCTTCAAGGCCCACCGGGGTGGCGCCAGAAACAACGCGGTCTAAAAGTTCTTTTTTATCTGGGTTCTCTGATGACCAAGCGTCGAACGATGCTTGCCAAGCTGAGCGTGCCTTATCGGCATGTGCCTGGTAGCCGCGAGTGTGGGCAATTACTTCAGGAGCAACCTCAAATGATTTTTCAGGATCAAAACCTAGAACGCTCTTCAAACCGGCAAGCTCTTCTGCACCAAGAGCTGAACCGTGAATTTTTCCGCTGTTCTGCTTTTTAGGTGAAGGCCAGCCAATGATTGTGCGCAGGGTAATCAGCGAAGGCTTATCGGTGACAGACTTTGCTTTTTCAATCGCAGCGTGAAGCTCAGCCAAGTCTTCTACGTAGTTTCCGGTCTTCTTCCAGTCAACGGTTTGGGTGTGCCAACCGTAAGATTCGTAGCGCTTAGAAAGATCTTCAGTGAACGCAATGTTGGTGTCATCTTCAATTGAGATTTGGTTTGAATCGTAAATCACAACTAGGTTGCCAAGCTTCTGGTGGCCTGCAAGAGATGCGGCTTCTGCGGTTACACCTTCTTGCATGTCGCCATCGCCAGCGATGACATAAACAAAGTGATCAAAAGGTGACTGACCCTCAGCCGCAGCTGGATCAAAAAGTCCACGCTCGAAGCGTGCGGCATATGCAAAACCGGTAGCCGAAGCAAGGCCTTGACCAAGTGGGCCAGTGGTAATTTCTACACCCTTGGTGTGCATGTATTCAGGGTGACCTGGGGTAGCGGAACCCCAAGTGCGAAGAGCCTTAAGGTCGTCAAGTTCAAGACCATAACCATGCAGGTACAGCTGGTTGTAAATAGTTAATGAGCTGTGACCAACAGAAAGAATGAAACGGTCGCGACCCAACCAGCGGTCATCTTTAGGATCGTGACGCATTACCTTGTTGAACAAAAGGTATGCAACCGGGGCCAGGCTGATTGCAGTTCCAGGGTGGCCATTGCCAACCTTCTCAACTGCATCGGCGGCTAGAACGCGCGCTGTATCAACGGCTTTTGAATCCAAATCGGTCCACTGGAATGCTGACAAGGGAATCTCCTCAAAATATATAGGGGCTCAACAAAAAATTGGTTTGCGTTGGCATCGTTGCCTATAAACGGATGAATTGTGAGGCTAATCATCCCTGTCTGCCACATTCCGTCTAGCAAGAAGTCTATACGCCAAGAGATTTTTCGCCGGCAGGAATAACCAACTATCTCGAGCATTTAGACTTAGAAGACATGCCAAACAAGTTCAAGGCTTATCTAGCCCTAACCAAGCCCCGAGTGATTGAGTTGCTGCTCATCACCACTTTGCCGACCATGATTTTGGCTCAGCAGGGGTTGCCTAATTTCTGGCTGGTAATTGCGACCCTGATTGGTGGCTCCCTAAGCGCCGGTGCGGCAAACGCCTTCAACTGCTACATAGACACCGATATCGACAAGATTATGGGCCGCACTAAGAACCGCCCACTGGTCACCGGGGAGCTCTCTGGAAAAGAAGCCCTCGTCTTCTCTTGGATTGTGGCAGCGGCTTCCGTGCTTTGGCTTGGATTCTTGGTCAACTGGCTGGCCTCACTTATTTCACTAGCCGCGCTTTTGTTTTATGTACTGATTTACACATTGGTTTTGAAGCGTCGCACCCCGCAGAACATAGTTTGGGGCGGGGCAGCGGGCGCCGCGCCGGTACTAATCGGCTGGGCCGCTGTTACCGGTGAAGTATCAGCATCGGCCTGGGTCCTGTTTTTGGTGATTTTCTTGTGGACTCCGCCGCACTATTGGCCACTTTCGGTTAAGTACAAAGATGACTACGCGGCTGCAGGGGTACCAATGCTTCCAGTGGTGCGAAGCACCAAAACCGTGGTTCAGCAGATTCTTATTTATGCCTGGGCAGTGGGGGCCAGCACCCTTCTACTAATTCCAATTGGCGGAATGGGCTTGATTTACAGTCTTACCGCTGTAGCAGGCAGCGCCTGGTTCATTATTGCGGCTCATAAACTTCATAAAGAGGGTCTAGCGGGGGAGCTAAAGAAGCCAATGAGCCTCTTCCACCTGTCAAATCTTTACCTAACGGCACTCTTTGTGGCTATAGCCCTAGACGCACTTTGGCGCATCAAACTCTAAGCAAAGCTTGGCTTAGACCTTTGGAATTTTTATCTCTTCTAGGCGTCTAAGCGACTCATCGCGCTCAACCCCGTGATCCACAATCGGGGCCGGGTAGCCATTAAGAAGGCCATCTACCAAAAGCCAAGGTTCGTGAACCTCTTTGCCGGCCAGGTGGGCCAATTCAGGCACGTACTTGCGCACATAATTGCCATCGGGGTCAAATTTATAGCCCTGCAAGATTGGGTTGAAAACACGGTAATACGGGCTAGCGTCTGTGCCGCAACCGGCGGTCCACTGCCAGCCGTGGGCATTAGACGCTGGGTCGAAATCGCTAAGGTGGCGCTCAAACCAGTCTGCGCCGGCTTGCCACTCTAGGTGCAGGTCTTTTACTAAAAACGAGGCCACAGAGCACATCGGCATAGAACTCACGCCAGGCGATCTCTTTGCGGTAAACATTGTGGGCAGCGGTATCGGCCAGGTCAGCCAAAATGGTGCGAGGGTGAATTTCACCAAACGCCAGCGCGTGGCTTAGGTGCGATGTGCCACTCAAATCGGCACGGTTGCGAAGTTCGTCATAGTTAGCCAAGGCGCGTTTCTTAAACTTTGCAAAGGTTTCAAGGGCAAAAGCTTCACCCGCCTTGACGCTAAAGGGAGCCGAAAGGCTTGGCTCTGGGCTGCCCTGACATGCAATTGGCTCAACCCAGCTAAATCCTTCGGCGAGCGCAACCGGGGCCGACCAACCTGCCTTAAACCAGTTATTGAAAAATGGCGTGTAAACCCGATACGGGCTGCCATCTGGCTTGGCAACGGTGCCCGGGGCCACCGCGTAATAAGAATCGTCTAGCTGCAGGTGAACACCAGCTGCTTTCAGCGCCAGACCAACCTGGTTCTGCTCGGTCACACCCGCTGGGTCAAAAGACCTGGTGGCATGCACGGTACTCGCTTCAGCGGCCAAAGCCGCCGCAACTACAGATTCAGCTACATCTCCATGCCTGATCACAAGTTTGCGGTCCATGCTGGCGCCAAGGGCATCCAGCGAGGCAATCAGCGAGTGTTGGCGAATGCCGCTAAGCGCATAGAAGGTATCGGTGTTTACTGGGTAAAGCCCACAGACTTTAGAGTCGCCATCGGCTTTAGCCCCTGCAATGGCGGCGTTCAGGGCAATGTTGTCTTGCAGCCTAAGATCTCTTCTGAACCAAAATACCCGGGCCAATTAGTTAGCCTTTGCGCTCTTGCCGCGAATAGCAAGCCACTGCAGAGTCAGTAGCGAGCAAAGTACCGAGGCGCCCAGCATGTGCAGCGCAACCAAGACAGCCGGAACGCCCAGCCGAGCTTGAACTACTCCAATAATGGCCTGCGCGATGGTGACTACCACCAACCAAGCGCTCACCTTTAGCTGATAACTACGTTCAAGGCCAGAGCGGTCTCGCTTTGATAGCAATCCAAGCTGGATGAGGGCAAGTACCAACAAACTGTAGCCAGGGTAGCTGTGCAGGTGCTGCCAAAGTTCTAGGTCAAGGCCGTTTCGAACGCTCTCTGCGTCGCCGGAGTGTGGGCCCGCGCCGGTTACCAGCACTCCAACCAGCACAGTTAGAGCACCGATAACCGCAATTGGATTTGCAGTGAGCCAAACCGATCTAGAGACGGCCACATGCTTCGGCGGCAATGCTCTAAATAGCAGCAGGCTGGCAAAAGCAATCATGATGCCGCTCAACACGAAGTGTGCACCAACGAACCAAGGGTTTAACTGGGTAAGCACGGTGAAACCGCCAAGTACAGCCTGAGCCGGAATACCAAGGCCAAGAATTAGCGCCGGAGCAAACAGGCCCTTACGAAGTTTTTTACCAAGGCCAAGAATTGTAAGAAAAGTAAATAGGGCAATAAGGGCAAGCACAAAAGTTAGTAGGCGATTGGCAAATTCAATAACTCCGTGCAGACCCATCTCGGGTACTGTCACGTAAGACTCTTCAGTACATTTTGGCCAGGTTGGGCAACCAAGACCAGAGCCTGTGAGTCGCACTATGCCACCGGTGACCACAATAAGAATCTGACTAACCAGCGAGGCCCAAACGTACAGGGGAATGCGGGCGCTAGAAAAAATTGGCCAACTCAGAATTTTCTTGAACAAACTTGGTGGCCTTTCGGTTATGGGCTTACAAACTGGACCCCGCAGAACTAAACTCAAGAGAGTCCTGAGTTATTTCAACTCTTCAATCTTTACACAGGCGGTACTAACGGCTTTGACGCTGCTGGGAATGTTGTGTTTGTTTGAGCAGTTGCACTTAAAGACTGAACCAGGTCGAGATAACCACTCGAAACTGACCCATAAAACAGGAGGCCGGCATTGTCCGACATCATCATTGAACGCCCAGAATTAGACAGCCTAGGAATCTACGAATTTGGCTGGCACGACAAAGATGCCGCAGGCGAGACCGCAAAACGCGGAATCAATGAGTCGGTAGTCAAGAACATCTCGGCCCTGAAAAGTGAGCCCGAATGGATGTTGGAGCGTCGCCTCAAAGGGTTCGACTACTTTGGCAAGAAGCCAATGCCAAGCTGGGGCTCAGACCTATCGGGTATAGATTTCGACAACATCAAGTACTTTGTTCGCTCCACCGAGCGCCAGGCAACTTCGTGGGAAGAACTGCCAGATGAAATCAAAAACACCTACGAGAAGCTGGGAATCCCAGAGGCCGAGCGCAACCGCCTTGTTGCCGGTGTGGCTGCCCAGTACGAGTCTGAGGTGGTCTACCACCAGATCAACGAAGAGCTCGAGCGCCAGGGCGTTATCTTTCTTGACACAGACACCGCTCTAAAAGAGCATCCAGAAATTTTCCAAGAATACTTTGGCACCGTAATTCCTGCCGGAGACAACAAATTTGCTGCATTGAACACTGCCGTTTGGTCTGGCGGGTCTTTTGTCTACGTTCCTAAGGGTGTGCACGTTGAGATTCCGCTACAGGCCTACTTCCGCATCAACACCGAAAACATGGGCCAGTTCGAGCGCACCCTGATCATCGCGGACGAAGATTCCTATGTTCACTACATCGAGGGTTGCACCGCCCCGATCTATAACTCTGACTCACTGCACTCTGCGGTCGTCGAAATCATCATCAAAAAGGGTGCGCGAGTTCGTTACACGACCATCCAGAACTGGTCGAACAACGTTTACAACCTGGTCACCAAGCGTGCAATCTGCCACGAAGGCGCAACCATGGAGTGGATCGATGGCAACATCGGTTCGAAGGTCACCATGAAGTACCCAGCGGTCATCCTTGCTGGCGAATATGCCCGCGGCGAGACCCTTTCGGTTGCTTTTGCTGGCGAAGGTCAACACCAGGATGCCGGTGCGAAGATGATTCACCTTGCACCCCACACCAGCTCATCGATCGTTTCAAAGTCGATTGCCCGTGGTGGCGGTCGCACCTCATACCGCGGCGAGATTCGCGTAATGCCGGGTGCTCACCACTCGGCTAACACAGTTCGCTGTGACGCGCTCCTGGTAGACACCATTTCGCGCTCAGACACCTACCCATACGTGGATGTTCGTGAAGACGATGTCTCAATGGGTCACGAAGCAACCGTTTCACGAGTCAGCGAAGAGCAGTTGTTCTATTTGCAGTCACGCGGAATGCCAGAAGACGAAGCAATGGCGATGATCGTTCGTGGCTTTATCGAACCAATCGCTAAGGAACTTCCGATGGAATACGCACTTGAGCTGAACAAGCTCATCGAAATGCAGATGGAAGGGGCTGTCGGCTAGTGACAACCTCAAACGCAACCATTCCGGTTCAGCACGGAATGGCAGAACACAGTCATGGCGCGGGCATTCCCGTGCAAACCAGAAGCGAGCGCCTGCGTTCGGCCAACGTTGCCGACTTTGCGCCGGTTTCAAAGCGCGAAGAGCAGTATCGCTACGTAACCAGCGAGCAACTTGCCGGTCTAGATGCAGATGTTCTCGAAGAGTACGTTGGCGACATTTCGATCAAGCACCCGGATGGCGTTACTACCGCCTGGGTCGGCACCAACCATCCAGCCTTCGGGGCAGCCGGCCTTCCAGAGGATCGCCCGAGCGCAGCAGCATGGGGTTCAGCTCAGCAGGCCTACCTCGTGACCATTCCAGGTGATGCCACAGCCGATTGCGAGATTCAGATTGGGATTGGCTCTGAGAGCGAATCTCCGAGCGCCTTGCACGTAATCATCGAAGCGAAGCCATTCGCCCGCGGCACCGTGATTCTCGACCACAAGGGCGATGCAGTGCTCGGTGAGAACGTCGAAATCATCGTGGGCGACGAGGCCGACATCACCGTCATTTCAATCCAGGACTGGAACTCAAAGGCCGTTCACAACTCATCACAGTTTGCCAAGTTGGGTCGTAACGCCAAGCTTCGTCACCTCGTGGTTAGCCTTGGCGGCAAGACCGTTCGAGTCTCTACCTCGGCAGAATTCGCTGCTCCTGGTTCAGAGGTTGAGCTGCTAGGCATGTACTTTGCCGATGCCGGTCAGTACCTCGAGAACCGCCTTTACGTTGACCACGCAGTGCCAAACTGCAAGTCACGAGTCACCTACAAGGGCGCTCTGCAGGGCGAAAAAGCTCACACCGTATGGGTTGGCGATGTTCTAATCCGTCAGGCAGCCGAAGGCACCGACACCTACGAACTCAACCGCAACCTGCTACTCACCGATGGCGCTCGCGCCGACTCGGTTCCGAACCTCGAAATTGAGACCGGCAAAATCGAAGGCGCAGGGCACGCAAGCGCCAGCGGTCGCTTCGACGACGAGCAATTGTTCTACTTACAGGCGCGAGGCATCAATGAGCGCGAGGCACGTCGCTTGGTTGTTCGCGGCTTCCTAAACGAGATCATTCAAAAGGTCGGCAATGAAGAAATCGAAAGCCGCCTTTCGGCCTCGATTGAAGCAGAACTCGAAAGGAGCGGCTCATAATGGCTGTTCGTATCTGTGCGGTAGAAGACATCAAGCTTGGAAAGGCCATCCGCGTAAAGATTGGCGACGATGCTATTGCAATCGTTCGCACCAAGGCCGACAAGGTTTTCGCTCTCGACGACAAGTGCTCACACGGAGAGATCTCGCTTTCTGAGGGCTTTGTAGACAATGAAACCATCGAGTGCTGGGCCCACGGTGCCAAGTTCTCGCTTGAGACGGGCGAAGCCCTTACGCTTCCCGCTTACGAACCGGTAGCCAAGTACGAGGTAATCATCGACAACGGTGACATCTTCCTCGAAATCGACGCCGACTAATCCACGACTTTTACTAAAGAAAACGAGCAAATCATGGCAACTCTTCAGATCAAGAATCTGCACGTCACCGTTGAGACCGAGCAGGGCACCAAGGAAATCCTCAAGGGCGTAGACCTCACCATCAACAGTGGCGAATCACACGCAATCATGGGCCCTAATGGTTCAGGTAAGTCAACTCTTGCCTACACAATC
>ERZ1034365.313-NODE-313-length-27179-cov-10.286252_pt1 | contig 27179 bp, 27 predicted proteins | sample MGYA00520615_ERZ1034365 | MGnify/ENA primary metagenome ERZ1034365 (study PRJEB33736, sample SAMEA104284505) | Azolla filiculoides | biome: Urban; feature: Water surface; material: Ditch water | place: Netherlands | collected 2015-10-28 | depth 0-0.1 m ...
ATTGCGGTGGACGACGGCATCGCCATGGGCCACGACGGCATGCTGTATTCGCTGCCCAGCCGCGACATCATTGCCGATTCGGTCGAGTACATGGTCAATGCCCACTGCGCCGACGCCATTGTGTGCATTTCCAACTGCGACAAGATCACCCCCGGCATGCTGATGGCCGCCATGCGCTTGAATATCCCAGTCATTTTTGTGTCCGGTGGCCCTATGGAAGCAGGCAAGGCGCGCCTGGCCAACCCCGAGACGCAAGTCATGGAGTTCAAGAAGCTCGACCTGATCGACGCCATGGTGATGGCTGCCGACGACAAGGTGAGCGATGCCGATCTGGCCGAAATCGAGCGTTCGGCTTGTCCGACCTGCGGTTCGTGCTCGGGCATGTTCACCGCCAACTCCATGAACTGCTTGGCCGAAGCTTTGGGCTTGGCTTTGCCAGGCAACGGCACGGTGGTGGCCACGCACGCGGACCGCGAGCAATTGTTCAAGCAAGCGGGCCGCACGATCGTTGACTTGTGCAAACGCTATTACGAGCAGGACGACGCGACGGTCTTGCCACGTTCCATGGGCTTCAAAGCGTTTGAAAACGCCATTGCGCTGGACATCGCCATGGGCGGCTCGACCAACACCATCCTGCACATCTTGGCCATTGCCCAAGAAGCTGAAATTGAATTCACCATGGCCGACATCGACCGCATGTCCAAAATCGTGCCACAGCTGTGCAAAGTCGCGCCCAATACCAACAAGTACCACATCGAAGATGTGCACCGAGCAGGCGGCATCATGGGCATCTTGGGTGAATTGGACCGTGCAGGCAAACTGCACACCGATGTGGGCACTGTGCTGGGCAAGACCATGAAAGAAGTCTTGGACGAGTGGGACATTGCACGCAACCCATCCGATGCGGTGAAGAAGTTCTACATGGCCGGCCCCGCTGGTATTCCCACGCAAGTGGCCTTCAGCCAGAACACCCGTTGGCCCAGCTTGGACACCGATCGTGCCGAAGGCTGCATCCGCTCCATCGATCACGCCTTCAACAAGGAAGGTGGTTTGGCTGTGCTGCGCGGTAACATCGCGCTGGACGGTTGTGTGGTCAAAACCGCAGGCGTGGACGACAGCCTGCTGGTGTTTGAAGGCCCGGCCCACGTGGTCGAGTCGCAAGACGAGGCCGTGGAACACATCTTGAACGATCAGGTCAAAGCCGGTGACATCGTGGTCGTGCGCTACGAAGGCCCCAAGGGCGGCCCCGGCATGCAGGAAATGCTTTACCCGACCAGCTATATCAAGTCCAAGGGTCTGGGCAAAGCCTGCGCCTTGCTGACCGATGGCCGCTTTTCGGGCGGCACCTCTGGCTTGTCGATCGGTCACTGCTCCCCTGAAGCTGCTGCAGGTGGCACGATTGGTCTGGTCCAAAACGGCGACCGCATTCGCATTGACATTCCCAACCGCAGCATCAACGTGTTGGTGAGCGACGACGAGTTGGCCAAGCGCCGCGTTGAGCAAGACAAGCTGGGTTGGAAGCCCGCGCTGCCACGCCCTCGTAAAATTTCGGCGGCCCTCAAAGCCTATGCCTTGTTGGCCACTTCGGCGGACAAAGGCGCGGTGCGCGATTTGTCGCTGCTCGATTGAGGCAGCTCCGTGGCCCATCTCAGGCATCTTGCCTGCCATGGGCACACTGACGCAACACCATGCTGATTCACCCACAAATCGACCCCGTCGCCCTTCAACTGGGGCCCTTGGCCATCCATTGGTATGGCCTGACTTATCTGGCTGCTTTTGCCCTGTTTTATGGGCTGGCCACTCGGCGCCTGGGGCATTTGCCCTTCAAAAACCTGCCGCAATGGCAAAAACGGGACATCGAGGACATCCTGTTTTTAGGGGTGTTGGGTGTCATTCTGGGTGGACGTATTGGCTATTGCCTGTTTTACAAACCAGGCTACTACCTTGCACACCCGCTGGAAGTCTTTGCCGTCTGGCAAGGCGGCATGAGCTTTCATGGCGGCATGCTGGGCGTGATCGCGGCCATGGTCTGGTTTGCCTGGTCGCGCAAACGGCCTTTCCTGCAGGTCATGGACTTTGTTGCGCCTTGTGTGCCCACCGGCCTGGCGACAGGGCGTGTCGGCAACTTCATTAACGGTGAACTTTGGGGTCGCGTGGCCGATCCGTCTTTGCCTTGGGGCATGTTGTTCCGTGGGGCAGGTGATTTGCCGCGCCACCCCTCTCAGATCTACCAGTTACTGATGGAAGGTCTGTTGCTGTTTGTGCTGCTGTGGTGGTTCGCCCGCAAAGACCGCCCGACGGGGCAGGTATCGGCAGCGTTCTTGTTGGGTTACGGTTTCTTTCGCTTTGTGGCCGAATTTTTCCGGGAACCCGATGCCCATTTGGGTTTGCTGTCTCTGGACATGAGCATGGGTCAATGGCTTTGCTTGCCGATGATGCTCGGTGGCGTGGTTTTGCTGCTCTGGACTCGTCGATCCCGGCTTTGACACCTGTGTGTCAGCTGCGGTCCTCTACCGCGATGCAAGCATCCGCAACTGTCTTTATGATGCGCTCACTATCAAGACAGGAGACATTTCATGACCGTTCAGTTCAATGTGCAGCAACGCCGGGATTTTCTGAAAAGCCTGGCGGCAATGTCGGGCAGCCTGCCTCTGTGGGCTCAGGCCCAAAGCACTTGGCCCGCCAAACCCGTGACCATGGTGGTGCCGTTTCCGGCAGGCGGCGGCACAGACGCTTTTGCGAGGCCCATGTCAGCCCAGTTTGCCAAGTTGACCGGAAAGCAGCTCATCATCGACAACCGCGGCGGTGCGGGTGGCACCTTGGGGGCCGGGGTTGCGGCCAAGGCCACGCCCGATGGCTACACCTTGTTCATGGGCGCGGTTCACCACACGATCGCACCCAGCATGTACCCCAGGCTCGACTACGACCTCGAACGCGATCTGGTGCCCTTGATTCAGGTGGCCAGCGTGCCTCAGGTCTTGGTGGTCAATCCCAAAAAGGTTCAAGCGGCTGATTTCAAAGCGTTCCTGGACTTTGTCAAAAAGAACCCTGGCCGTCTGAACTATGGTTCGGCCGGTGGCGGCACTTCCCACCACTTGGCAGGCGAGCTGTTCAAGCTACAGACCCATACATTCATCACCCACATTCCCTACCGGGGTGCCGGTCCCGCACTGCAAGACCTGATTGCAGGCAATGTGGACATGATGTTTGATGGTTTGGGGTCCTCGGCCACACACATCAAAGGGGGGCGCATCAAGGCCATGATGGTGTCGGGTGCCAAACGCAATCCCGCATTTCCGGACGTGCCCTGCTCGTCAGAGCTGGGGTTGCCCGACTACACCGTGTCCACCTGGTATGGCGTGTGGGCACCCAAAGGCACGCCTGCCGATGCGCAGACGCGTGCGGTTGAAGAAATCCGCCGTGCGTGCCTCACCGACGAGGCCAAAGCCGTCTGGGCGGGACAGGGTGCCGAGTTTCCCAATCTGACAGGGGCACAGTTTGACGCCTTCATCAAAAAGGAACTGGCCAAATGGGCCCAAGTTGTCAAAGCGTCGGGTGCCAAACTCGATTGATTGCCCGGCCAGCATTCAGCCATATGTCCCGATATTTCTGACCCTTTCGTTTTGAACTTATGAGCCAGCACAACCTGTTTTCCGCCCTGAGGGCTGCTTTTCCTGCCGACCTGAACGCCACGGCTGTTGAAACCGATGAGGGCTTGCACTACACCTGGCTTGACCTGGAGCGGTCAACAGCCATGGTGGCGAACTTGCTGAAGTCCCTGGATCTGCCCAATGGCAGCCGGGTGGCGGTGCAGGTCGAAAAATCGGTCGAAGCCATGATCTTGTACTTGGCCACCTTGCGCGCCGGGTATGTCTTTTTGCCGCTCAACACCGCTTACCAAAGCGCCGAGATCGAGTACTTCATTGGCAATGCAGAGCCTGCGGTCGTGGTGTGCAGCAGCGCCAACTTTGGCTGGGTCAGCAAAATTGCGTTCAAAGCGGGAACACACCACGTCTTCACCTTGAACGACGACCGCACTGGCAGCTTGCTTGACCGGGCCTCGCACCACACCGACCAGCACACGCCAGAGCCATGCAAGGCCGATGATCTGGCGGCCATCCTTTACACAAGCGGCACCACGGGGCGCAGCAAGGGCGCGATGCTCACGCACGGCAACATGCTGAGCAACGCGCTCACGCTCAAGGATTACTGGGGTTGGAAAAAGAACGATGTACTGATCCACGCACTGCCGATTTTCCATGTGCACGGCTTGTTTGTGGCCATTCACGGTGCCTTGATCAACGGCAGCAAGATGATCTGGATGGCCAAGTTCGATCCCAAACGGGCCATTGCGAACATGGCTAAAGCCACTGTGTTCATGGGGGTGCCCACTTTGTATGTCCGCATGCTGGCGGAGCCCTCGCTCACGCGCGATGCCGTCAAAAACATGCGGCTGTTCATCGCGGGATCGGCCCCTTTATTGATCGAAACCTTTGCCGAATGGCAAACACGAACTGGGCAGACCATCCTGGAGCGCTACGGCATGAGCGAGACCGCCATGCTGACCTCGAACCCGTACAGTGCGGACGCCCGTTATGGCAAGCAGTCTGAGCGGCGGGGCGGCACCGTTGGTTTTCCTTTGCCTGGCGTGTCTTTGCGCGTGCGTGGCGATGATGGCCAGGATTTACCGCTGGGAGAGATTGGCGGTATCCAGGTCAAAGGTCCGAATGTGTTCAAGGGTTACTGGCGCATGCCTGAGAAGACCGCTGAAGAATTTACTGCTGATGGCTTTTTCAGAACCGGCGATGTGGGCAAGGTCGACGAGCGAGGCTATGTGACCATTGTGGGCCGCAGCAAAGACCTGATCATCAGTGGAGGCTACAACGTGTACCCGGCCGAGATCGAAGGCTACATCAACGAGATGAAGGGCGTGTCCGAAAGCGCTGTTGTGGGTGTGACGCACCCGGACTTTGGTGAAGTGGGCGTGGCTGTGGTCATTGCCAAGCCGGGAGCCACTCTGCAACCCGAAGCCATCGTGGCGGAACTCAAGTCCAAACTGGCGAATTTCAAAATTCCCAAAAAGTGCTTCGTCGTGTCGGAGTTGCCTCGTAACACGATGGGTAAGGTCCAAAAGAACCTGCTGCGAGAGCAATACAAGTCCTTGTTTGCTTGAGCGGCTGAGTGCAGACCCTAAAAGACCGCCGAGGCGGTCTTTTTTTCGCCATTTAAGGGGCTACTGACTGAATGTAAGCGTTCTTTTCGTGGATCCGCTGGATGTATTGAGCGGCTTGTTCTGGTGTCATTTCCTGGTTGACGACTTTCACATTCACGTACCAGAGCTCCTCTTCCATTGAGGGCCATACGCGGTTGAGCTTTTCCGCATTGATGCGGATGGTGTCATCGCACTCTTTGCGCCAGTTCATCATCTCCAAGCTCAAGGGGTCGTTGATCGCTACGGTGTGTTTTGACAATGAAAAGAAGCCGCTCAAGGTGTTTGTCATCAGTTGTGCGAACTCTTGGGATGCCAACCATTCGATGAGCAGTTGGGTTGCTTCCGGATGGCGTGTGTTTTTGTTGATGCCGATACCGAAATCAGGATGAACTGACAAATGACAACGCTCGTTCTTGTTTTCGAGAGGGGGTTTGAAGACGCCCATGTCGATTTGTTTTTTGTAAGCAAAACTGGTGCTCCGCAAAAAGTCGATATCCCAAGAACCTGTGGGATAAATGGCCGCGTTCCCGGTCGCAAACAACAGCTGGATGTCGCTGTTGGACATTTCGGTTTGCCTCGGATGCATGTAGGGCTTGAACTGGCTCATCATTCGCCAAGCTTTGATGAATTCGGGATCGGTGAATTTCCGGCTGCCATTCATCAGCCCATGTCGTGCTTTTTCACCGCCCCAGAAGTTGGGCCCCATGCCCGTGAAGATCACCTGAGTCGCTTCCCACATGTCGGCCGTTCCCAAGGCCAAAGGTGTGGTTTTGCCTGCGGCTGCCACTTTTTGGAGCCTGTCCATGAATTCGGCCTCGGTTTTCGGTGGCTCAAGCTGCAACTGCCGGAAAATCTCCTTGTTGTAGAAGATGCCATGGATGACATAGGCCACGGGCAGACAATAAGTGGTTTTTCCATCGTCTGTGGTCCAGGCTCGCCGCGCTTTGGGGTCGAAGTTTTCGAGTTGTTTTTCGGTCAGGGCTTGTAAGAATCCCTTGTCGTTCAAGCGTAACCCACCATCAAATGGGCGACAAAAAACGACATCTCCAGCCGCTCGTGTCGACAGACGGGAGTACAGCCGTCCGTCGTAGAGCAGGGCTTCCTCAGGCGCAAACTTCAATCGGATGCCGGGATGCTTGCGCTGAAATGCAGGAATGATCACCCGGTCCCAGAAAAGCTGGTCATCTTTGCGCCAACTTTCGATGACCAGTTCCTGCGCAGACAGCTTGGCGCTGAAGATGAGGCCCAAACAACTTGCCAGCAAAGCAGTTTGCAACAGCGCCCACACCACAGACCGCTTGGCACTGAATGCTTGTTCTAACCATCGGATCACCACATCAAGTCCTCTTTTGAATAGAGAACCATTGTAGTTATTTGTATACCCAAATCAGGGTATCGATCCATACCCGTTCAGCGTAAAACGAGTACCGGAATGTGTGAGTGTGTCAGGACTTGTTGGGTCTCGCTGCCCAGCAGCAAACGCTTGATGCCTTTGCGTCCGTGCGAGGCCATGACGATCAGATCGGCTTTTTGTTTTTTGGCGGCGGCAATGATGGCGTCGGAAACGACATCCGATTTGACCGTGATCGCTTTGGTGGCGACGCCTTTGCCTTTGGCCGCTTTTTCAACAGCCGCCAGTTGCACCTGCGCAGACTCTGTCCATTGCGTTTCAATGCGTGAAATTTCTTCAGCAGACAAAGGAATGCTGCCTTCAAAGTACGCCTGGGGGTAACGGGGCACCACCTTGAGTGCGACCAATTCAGCACCGCAAGTTGCAGCCAGCTCAATGGCGCTGGCAACGGCTTTTTTGGACAAGGTAGAACCATCGGTGGCCACGAGAATGCGTTTGTACATGGAGTGCTCCTGAAGGGTTGTAAAAAGCCAGCATAAAAGAGCGCGGCCCCGGATCAATTGATGCACGTCAAGCTTTCTTCGCCTCTTCTGTCGTATCTTCAGAACATGACACAAGTCAATGTTTTGCCATCTTTGCCTGATTTGCATGCCTCCGCGCTGGCTGGGCAAGCGGCTATGCCGTTGGAAAGCGCTGACCGCTTGAAATTGCTGGACGATCCGGCGGAATGGGCTGCTTTCAGCTTGCCCGAAAAAGACAGGGCAGGGCAGTGGAGTTCGAGTGTGGTGTTTGAAGGCATGCATTGCGCCGCTTGTGCCATCACCCTCGAAGACGCCTTGCGTGCGGTACCCGGCGTTGAATCGGTCCAAATCAGTTCAGCCAGCCACAGAGGGCGGGTCGTTTGGTCACCTGAGCAAACCCGCCCCTCAGAATGGATGCAATCGGTTGAGCGCTTTGGCTACAAGGCCGTGCCAGCGAACGATGCGCACGCACACGAGCATCGGCGTCAGGAAGCTCGCCGCATGGTCTGGCGCCTGTCGGTAGCCGCCATGTGCATGATGCAAGTGATGATGTATGCCACCCCGGCGTATGTGTCTGCACCCGGTGACATCTCGGCCGAATCCATGCATCTGCTCCGGTGGGCTTCATGGGTGCTGTCTTTGCCGGTGATGCTTTTCTCCTGTGCGCCTTTTTTCGGCAGTGCCTGGCGCGACTTGCGGGAACGTCAAGTGAGCATGGACCTGCCGGTTGCATTGGGCATGGTGGTGACTTTCGTGGTCAGCAGCTTGGGCACTTTTGAACCTGCAGGTCCATTCGGTGCCGAGGTGTATTTCGATTCACTGACCATGTTTGTTTTTTTTCTGCTGATGGGGCGTTGGCTGGAGTTGCGCTTGCGCGACCGCACTGCCGGCGCGCTGGAAGCGGTTCTCAACCGTTTGCCGGACAGCATCCGCAAACGCCTGCCGGATGGGACATGGGAGCGCATCTCCATCAGGCGACTGGCCGTGGGGGATGTGATCGAGGTCTTGCCGGGTGAGGCTTTTGCGGGCGATGGTCGTGTGCTGTCAGGACAAACCCAAGTGGACGAAGCTTTGCTCACCGGTGAATCGCTGCCCCTGACCCGCAAAGCAGGGGACCGGGTCATTGCAGGCAGCCACAACCTGAGCGCAACCCTGGAGGTCCAAATTGAACAGGTCGGGGCCGCCACCCGCTATGCCCAAATCGTGGCGCTGATGGAAAGCGCCTCGGTGTCCAAGCCTTCCATGGCCTTGCTGGTGGACCGCTGGGCCAAACCCTTTTTGATCTCGGTGCTGCTGGCTTCTTTCGCTTCGGCCATTTACTGGTGGCCCACCGATCCAGCGCACGCTTTGATGGTGGCAGTTGCTGTGTTGATCGTGACATGCCCTTGCGCCTTGTCGTTGGCAACGCCCGCAGCCATGCTGGCTACGGCAGGCGCGCTGGCCCGCAGCGGCGTATTGGTCAGGCGGCTGGAAGCCTTGCAAAACCTGGCCGGCATCGACACCCTCATTTTTGATAAAACAGGCACATTGACCCGTGACGCGTTCGAGGTGGCACAGATTCATACGCGTTCTGGCGTGTCGCCTCAACAGGCACTGACCTGGGCGTCCACTTTGGCGCGGCACTCATGGCATCCGGTGTCCCGTGCCTTGTGGGCTGAAGCGCGCCGCCAAGCGGAGCTCGGGGGCGATTTACCGGCACTGGATGCCATGCTTGCCCGAAATGTGAACGAAGAAGCAGGGCAGGGCATGCGAGGGGATCTTGACATGCCCTGTGGCGTCAAACTGAGCTTGCGCTTGGGGTCTGCCGTGTTTTGCAAGGCACCCACTTTTAACGGGCACCATTTGCAAGTCAGTTTGGCCGACGATGCGGGCTGGCTGGCGACGTTTGAATTGGCTGAAGAGCTGCGTCCCGAAGCCCCTGGCGTGGTTGCGGAACTGAAAAAGATGGGCCTGACGCTGAAAGTGTTGTCAGGCGATGGGCCCGCTGCCGTGGCGCAGGTCGCCCAATCGGTGGGCATCCCAGATGCCCGCGGCGGGTGCAATCCACAAGACAAATTGCAGGCGCTCAAGCAATGGCAAGCCCAAGGTCACCGCGTGGCCATGGTCGGTGATGGCCTCAACGATGGTCCGGTCTTGGCTGGCGCAGATGTCTCGTTTGCGCTGGGGCAGGCCGTCCCCTTGGCGCAGTCCAAAGCTGATTTTGTCTTGATGGGTGGGCAGCTGGGTGTTTTGATCAGTACAGTGACACGCAGCCGACAAACCCTGCGCATTGTGAAACAAAACCTGGCTTGGGCTGCCGTGTACAACGCCGCTTGTGTGCCCTTGGCCCTGATGGGATTTTTGCCGGCATGGGCTGCAGGCTTGGGCATGGCGCTCAGCTCACTGTTGGTGGTGCTCAATGCCCTGCGCTTGGCGCAAGGCTTGACCCCGACCCCATTGCACAATCTCGACCTCATCCACCCCGCAACACTGACGGCCTCCTGAGGAAAGAACGATGGACATCCTTTACTTATTGATCCCTTTGTCGGTCGCTTTGGTGTTTTTCATCCTTGCGGGGCTCTGGTGGGCCATTCATCGGGGCCAATTTGAGGACATTGAGGCCGAAGGTGAGCGCATTTTGCGCAACGATTGATTTTGATCAAGTGACCTTGGTGTATACCCGGTCAAACTCTGGCAGTAGTTTTTAAAAAGAAGAGGTGAAAATGAAATTTGCCAATATGCAGGCGACGTCCTACAACGACACCGTTGTGCGGCAGTTCGCCATCATGACGGTGGTCTGGGGTGTGGTGGGCATGCTTGTGGGCGTGATCATTGCGGCCCAGCTGACCTGGCCCGAGCTGAACTTGGGCATTCCATGGCTCAGCTATGGCCGTTTGCGCCCGCTGCACACCAATGCAGTGATCTTTGCATTTGGCGGTTGCGGCCTGTTCGCATCGGCCTATTACGTGGTGCAGCGCACCTGCAATGTCCGCCTGTTCAACGACAAACTGGCCGCTTTCACCTTTTGGGGCTGGCAATTGGTGATCGTGCTGGCAGCCATTTCCTTGCCATTGGGCTACACCCAGGGCAAAGAATATGCCGAACTCGAATGGCCCATTGATATTCTCATCACGCTGGTTTGGGTGGCGTTTGCTGTGGTCTTCTTTGGCACCGTGGGCACGCGCAAGGTGCGTCACATCTATGTGGCCAACTGGTTCTTTGGCGCATTCATCATTGCCGTGGCTTTGTTGCACTTGGTCAACAGCGCTGCGTTGCCCGTGGGCGCTTTCAAGTCTTACTCGGCCTATGCCGGTGTGCAAGACGCCATGGTCCAGTGGTGGTATGGCCACAATGCGGTCGGCTTCTTCTTGACCGCAGGCTTCTTGGGCATGATGTATTACTTCATCCCCAAGCAAGCTGAGCGCCCTGTGTATTCGTATCGCCTGTCGATCGTGCACTTTTGGGCCCTGATCTTCACTTACATGTGGGCCGGTCCTCACCACCTGCACTACACCGCTTTGCCTGACTGGACCCAGTCGATCGGCATGGTCTTTTCCCTGATCCTCTTGGCACCCAGCTGGGGCGGCATGATCAACGGCATCATGACCTTGTCGGGCGCATGGCACAAACTGCGCGACGACCCGATCTTGCGTTTCCTGATCGTTTCTCTGTCTTTCTACGGCATGTCGACCTTCGAAGGCCCGATGATGTCCATCAAGACCGTGAACGCCTTGAGCCACTACACCGATTGGACCGTGGGCCACGTGCACTCTGGTGCTTTGGGTTGGGTGGGTCTGGTGACCATGGGTTCGATGTACTACCTGATTCCCCGTCTTTTCGGTCAGAAAAAGATGTACAGCGTCAAAGCCATTGAAATCCACTTTTGGACCGCCACCATCGGTATCGTGATTTACATCGCCGCGATGTGGATTGCCGGTGTGATGCAGGGCCTGATGTGGCGCGCCATCAATGCCGACGGCACTTTGACTTACACCTTTGTGGAATCTGTCAAAGCAACCTTTCCGTTTTACGTCTTGCGCTTGCTGGGTGGTTTGTTGTACCTGGGCGGCATGTGCGTGATGTTGTGGAACGTGGTCAAGACGGCAACACAGGGACGTTCTGTTGAAGTCCAGATTCCTAGCCTGACCGCCCACGCCTGAGGAGAAATAAAACATGGCTGAAAACCAAAAATCGGGTGGTCTCTCCCACGAAAAAATCGAGACCAACAACTTCTTGATGATCGTGCTGATCCTCATCGTGTTGCTGTTCGGTGGCATGGTCGAAATCGTGCCCTTGTTCTTCCAGAAGTCCACCACCCAGCCCATTGAAGGCCTCAAGCCTTACACTGCGCTGCAAGTGGCAGGTCGCGATATCTATGTCCGTGAAGGTTGCTACAACTGCCACTCGCAGATGATTCGTCCTTTCCGTGCAGAAACCCTGCGTTACGGTGCCTACTCTGTGGCTGGTGAGTTCGTTTACGACCACCCCTTCCAATGGGGCTCCAAGCGCACAGGACCGGACTTGGCCCGTGTGGGTGGCCGTTACAGCGATGAATGGCATCGAATCCACCTGAACAATCCACGTGATGTGGTTCCCGAGTCGAACATGCCGGCTTATTCGTGGCTCGAGAAGAACCCTGTGGACGGTGCCAGCTTGCCTGCGCACATGAAGGGTCTGCGCACATTGGGTGCGCCTTACAGCGACGAAGAAATTGCCAAAGCCAGTGAAGACGTCAAAGGCAAAACCGAAATGGATGCTGTGATCGCCTATCTGCAAGGCATGGGTATTCACCGCAAATAAACGGAGCAAGCCATGGACATCAACCTACTTCGTTCGATCGTGACCGTGCTCACTTTTGCCATCTTCATGGGCATCATCTGGTGGGCCATGTCACGCCGCAACCAAGCCAGTTTTGACGAAGCCGCACAGTTGCCGTTTCGTCAGGAAGACTGAATTGTCCTCAGCACATAACAAATCAAAGGAATCAAAATGAGTGACTTCATCAGCAATTTCTGGCACTTGTATGTGGCCGGCATCACGCTGGTCAGCATCATTGCCTGTCTGATCCTTCTGTGGTTCAGCGGCAAGGCCAAGGCCATGACGGCCAATGACAACACCACCGGCCACGTATGGGACGGCGATCTGCGCGAGATGAACAACCCGCTGCCACGCTGGTGGGTGGGCTTGTTCATCATCACGATTATTTTTGCCTTCGTTTATTTGGCAATGTACCCCGGTGCAGGCAATCTCGCTGGCAAATTCGGTTGGACATCTGCGGGGCAGTACGATGCGGAAGTGGCCAAAGCCAACGCCGAAGTGGCACCTTTGTACGCCAAGTTTTCGGGCATGCCCCCAGAAGAAGTGTCCAAAGATCCCCAGGCCATGGCCATTGGTGACCGCTTGTTCATGAACAACTGCGCACAGTGCCATGGATCAGATGCCCGTGGCAGCAAAGGTTTCCCGAATTTGGCCGATAACGACTGGTTGTACGGTGGCTCTCCGGACGTCATCAAGGCGACTCTGACACAAGGGCGCAACGGCAATATGCCCCCGATGGCCGCAGCCGTGGGAACCCCCGAAGATGTTCGTAATGTGGCCCATTACGTACTCAGCCTGTCTGGCAGTCCGCATGACTCATTGCGAGCATCGTTGGGCAAGTCCAAGTTTGGTGCTTGTGCTGCATGTCACGGCATGGACGGCAAAGGCAATCACGCCATGGGTGCCCCCAACTTGACCGACGATGTTTGGTTGCACGGTTGGGGTGAAAACGCCATCGTCAACATGATCAATAACGGCAAAGTCAACCAGATGCCCGCACAGGCATCCAAACTGACAGAAGGCCAGATCCACGTATTGGCTTCTTATGTCTGGGGCTTGTCGAATAAGACAGCCGTAGCTCAATAAGGCGGCTCTGAGCAGTAGGTCATCGACGCAGGACACCCCATGAGGGTGTTCTGTGCATTTGAAAGCAGTGTTTTGGACTCCAAAGAAAACCCTTCCCGGAAAATTGTGCCCATCGTCCCGGTCGCATCGACAGAGAATTCTGAAGATGACGTTCAGATGGTGTCACTCTATGCCGCGACACAGAAAATTTACCCGCGTAGCGTACAAGGCATTTTTGCCAAATGGCGCTGGTTCATGGTGGTCCTGACACAACTGGTTTTTTATGGATTGCCCTGGATCGAGTGGGGCCAGCGCCAAGCAGTGCTGTTCGATTTGGGTGCACGACGCTTCTATATTTTTGGTTTTGTCTTGTACCCACAAGACTTCATCTATCTGACCGCGATCTTGGTGATCTCGGCCTTTTCATTGTTCCTGTTCACAGCTGTTGCAGGGCGTTTATGGTGTGGTTATGCCTGCCCACAGACGGTCTACAGCGAAATTTTCTTGTGGGTTGAGCGCAAGGTCGAAGGCGACCGAAGTGCCCGTATCCGCCTCGACGGTGAGAAACTGTCGCTCGAGAAACTTTTCAAGAAAGTTTATAAGCATATTTTTTGGCTGGCCATTGCCATGTGGACCGGCTTCACCTTCGTGGGTTATTTCACGCCCATCAAGGACCTTGGTATGGAATTTTTCCTCGGGAACATGAGTTCCTGGGAAGTTTTCTGGGTGTTCTTTTATGCCTTTGCAACCTATGGCAACGCTGGGTTCATGCGCGAACAGGTTTGTAAATACATGTGCCCCTATGCGCGCTTCCAAAGCGCCATGTTTGACAAGGACACGCTGATCGTCACCTATGACACGGAACGAGGCGAACCCCGAGGTCCACGATCCAAAAAAGCCGATCCATCTGCATTGGGTTTGGGGGCCTGCGTGGACTGCAGTTTGTGCGTGCAGGTGTGTCCAACAGGCATCGACATTCGCAAAGGCCTGCAATACGAGTGCATTGGCTGCGGCGCGTGTGCCGACGTGTGCGATACCGTCATGGACAAGGTAGGCTATCCACGTGGTTTGGTCAAATACTCGACCGAGCACGCCATGAAAAATGGATGGACCAAAGAGCAGACACTGCGTCATGTGTTCCGTCCACGGGTGATTTTGTACATCACTATTTTGGTGGTGGTGGTCGCGGCCCTGTTGACCAGTTTGGGTTTGCGTAAGCCTTTCAAGGTCGATGTGGTGCGCGACCGCGCCTCGCTGGCCCGAATCGTCGCAGGCGGCAAGATCGAAAACGTGTATCGCCTGCAGATCATGAATGCGGCTGAGACGCCCATGAACTTTGATCTGTCTGTCGATGGATTGCGTGACATGACTTTGCAGCTGGAAGGCGATGCACGCGTTGCCGCCACTGAGTCACGTTGGATTTCGGTGCGCGTTCAATTGCCCTATGATGCCGCGGCATCGGGGTCACACCCGATTCAATTCAAGATCAGCGCCCTCAATGAGGGTGGCCAAGTGCAATCCGAATTGATTGAAAAGTCTGTTTTCCTCGTGCCACGTTGAGCACATCACACAGGGGTTTTTACATGTCTGCCCATTCTTCTTCAGCTCTACAGCAACGTCCATGGTGGACGCACGGGCATGTGTGGTTGATCATTTCCGGCCCCTTGGTGGTTGTGATTGCCGGGTTTGTGACTTTTTATCTGGCCGCCAATGGACAAGATCCCGTGCTCTCGACGCAAGAGGTGACTGCCCAGACGCCAAAGGATGCGGGAATCAGTTTGGCTCCCGCAGTCCAGGCGCGTAACCATGCAGCAACGGGCGAATTGCCTGCGCAGAATTCCAAAAAATGAGCGCTTAGAGCTCGACCAGGAGACAAAACATGAAAGCACAACGAATGATGTGGATCGCTTGGCCGGCCTTTTTGGTGGCCGGCTTGATGGAGTTGGTCGTTTTCGGTCTGGTGGATCCGCAAGATTTGCAGTGGTTTGGCCATCCCTTGGCCTTGTCCCGTCAGGGTGTTTACACACTGGCCTTTTTTGTCTTCTGGGCGCTGACGATGGTGTCGAGTGGCTTGACAACCCTCTTGGCGATGTCACCTTTTGAGGTCAACCGTTGCCCGGTCCCCCCAACTGAACGTCCGCAGGATTGTGCTCGCGATAACAACTGCTGCTGATATGCAAAGAGGGACTTGAAGTCCCTCTGAGCCTGTGTTTCGTGCTTCTTGTTTTTCAGTGGCAATGAGCGGGATTGTTGACCAAACGTTGCAATCCCTCTGTGTCCAAAATGCGCACATGCCGTTGTTTGACTTCGACCATGCCTTCTTCTACGAATTTGGAGAAAGTTCGGCTGACCGTTTCGAGTTTGAGACCCAGATAACTGCCGATTTCTTCACGGGTCATACGCAAAACCAATTCGGACTGCGAGAAGCCTCGGGCATGCAAGCGCTGCACCAGGTTCAACAAAAATGCGGCCAGACGCTCCTCGGCCCGCATGCTGCCCAACAGCAGCATCACGCCGTGTTCGCGCACGATTTCACGGCTCATGATCTTGTGCACGTGGTGCTGCAGTGCGGTCACTTCGCGCGAAATTTCTTCAATCCGGTCAAATGGCATCACGCAGACTTCGGCATCTTCCAGTGCCACAGCATCGCAGGTGTGCTGGTCGTTCACGATGCCATCCAGTCCAATGATTTCGCCCGCCATCTGGAAGCCCGTGACCTGATCGCGGCCGTCTTCTGTGGCCAGACAGGTTTTGAAAAAGCCTGTGCGGATGGCATAAAGCGAGGTGAACTTTTCACCGTTGGTGAACAAGGTGTCGCCGCGTTTGACCTTGCGGCGCACGGCTACCAGATCGTCCAGACGGTTCAGATCCTGATCTGTCAGACCCATGGGCATGCACAACTCGCGCAGATTGCAGTTGGAACAGGCAACTTTGATGGCTTGGGGATTCATGGTCTATCTCATGGTTGAGCAATGGATTTGCCTTGGATCAAGGCTTGAGCTTAAACCTAAAAAACGACATAAATTGAGGGTATACCCTGTCCATGTCAAAAATCACCAAAAACAAGTATCGGATTTGATGTGAGTCAATACAGATGTTGCTGTGAGCAGGCAAAGTCCGTCACTTGTTATGAACACGTTCTCATTAAGGGGCAGCCGCATGTCCGTCATCACACCTGAATTGCTGACCCGTTTCGATGTGCCGGGGCCACGTTACACCTCTTATCCGACTGCGGATCGTTTTGTCGAGGCTTTCGACGAGGCCGACTATGTTCAGGCGTTGAAGGATCGCAAGTCAGGCTTGGTTGGCAAACAGCTGCCTTTGTCCTTGTATGTTCACATCCCGTTTTGCGAATCGCTTTGCTACTACTGTGCGTGCAACAAAATCATCACCAAACACAAAGAGCGCGCTGCTGACTATTTGCGCTATTTGACCAAAGAAGTCGAACTGCACACCCGCCACTTGGGGCTGGGGCAATCGGTCAGTCAATTGCACCTGGGTGGCGGGACGCCGACCTTCATGAGCGACGACGAATTGCGTCAACTCATGGCCATGCTTCGGAAAAATTTTGACTTTGTACCTGGCGGTGAATATTCGGTCGAAGTAGACCCGCGCACGGTCGATGAAAACCGCTTGGCTGTATTGGCAGAACTGGGTTTCAATCGCCTGAGCTTTGGTGTGCAAGACTTTGACCCTTCGGTCCAAAAAGCGATTCACCGAATTCAGCCCGCCGAGCAGGTCTTCAAGCTGGTGGAGGCTTCGCGTCGTTTGGGGTTCGAGTCGGTCAATGTGGATTTGATTTATGGCTTGCCACTGCAAACCCCGGAATCGTTTGACCGCACCTTGGCTCAAATCAACAGCTTGCGTCCCGACCGTATTGCTTTGTATGCCTATGCGCATTTGCCGGAGCGCTTCAAGCCCCAGCGACGCATTCATGCGCAAGAGTTGCCATCGGGTGGCGACAAGGTGGCCATGCTCGCTCGTTCGCTGGACGCGTTTGTGGATGCTGGTTATGTCTATGTCGGCATGGACCACTTTGCCTTGCCGGACGACGCTTTGGCGGTGGCCAAGCGGCAAGGGCGTTTGCACCGCAATTTTCAGGGCTACAGCACGCAGGCCGATTGCGATTTGATTGCATTGGGCGTGTCCTCCATTGGTCGGGTTGGTGCCACCTACAGCCAAAACGCCAAGACCATGGAAGAGTACTGCGACCTGCTTGATCAAGGGCATTTGCCCGTCGTTCGGGGTTTGGCTTTGACCCGTGACGACCTGATCCGCCGCTCAGTCATCATGGCGCTGATGTGCCAGGGTCATTTGCAATACGAGTCCATCAACCTCGCTTGGTTGATCGACTTCAAAAGCGTGTTCGCCAAAGAACTGGAGCAGTTGCAAGCCTTGCAGGACCAAGGTCTGGTGCAATTGAATGAAACAGGCATCCAGGTCACCGCGCTGGGTTGGTTTTTTGTGCGCGGTGTGGCCATGGTGTTTGACCGTTATTTGCAGGCTGACCGCAACCGGACACGGTTTTCAAAGATCATCTGAGTCCGTGTTGAGCAACTGCATGGCTGGCTTCGCGGACAATGCGGTAGACAACATTCGGGCAAAAAATCAATGCAAAGTTCTTTGGCCATCACGGCTTTGATGATGGGGGTCTTGGGTGGCCCCCATTGCGTTGCCATGTGCGGAGCTGCTTGTGCAGGCTTGGGTCAGGCCGCAGGTGCGCAACGTGGGCAAGCGTTGCTGGCATTCCAGGTCGGACGAGTGCTGGGATATGCCTTGTTGGGGGCCTTGGCGGCAGCCAGTGTTCAGGGCTTGGGCTGGCTCACGGTGCAGTCAGCCGCCATTCGGCCGGTGTGGACGCTTTTGCATGTCGCTGCCATTGTCTTGGGTTTGTTGCTCATGCTGCAAGCACGCCAACCGCTGTGGCTCGACGGCGCAGCAAGGCAACTTTGGGGGCGCGTGCGCGCCTTCAATGCCCGTTGGGGCCGTGCTGCCCCATGGATGGTGGGGGGGCTTTGGGCCTTGATGCCTTGCGGCTTGCTCTACTCGGCCTTGATGGTCGCGGCCTTGACGAGCCAGCCACTTGAAGGCGCGGCCACCATGGCCTTGTTTGCCTTGGGCAGCAGCATTAGCCTGTGGGCAGGGCCCTGGTTGTTTTTGCGCATGCAAAGTTTGGGTGATGGCGCTTGGGGGATGCGTGTCGCAGGCTTCGCATTGGCCGCTGTATCGAGCTGGGCTTTGTGGATGGGGCTGGTTCACGATCAGGCGCCTTGGTGCGTGACACCCTGACACTTAAGAACGCGCAAGCCTGGATCGGTGACGGACACCCGTTGGTTCAGTCGGCCAAGCCCTTGTAAAGCATGTAGGCAGCCAGCAAATACAAGACGCTGGCAAAAACGCGTTTGAGCTGCTTGACCGGCAACTTGTGCGCGGTGGCAGCACCTAAAGGTGCCATCAGCACACTGCAACTGGCAATGACCACCAAGGCCGGCAACCAAAGGTAGCCGAAACTGTAATCGGGCAGATTCTGAACGCTCTGGCCACTGACGATGTAACCGGCCACATTGGCCAATGCGATCGGGAACCCCAAGGCCGCACTGGTGGCCACGGCATTGTGAATGGCCACGTTGCACCAGGTCATGAACGGCACGCTGATAAAGCCCCCGCCAGCGCCTACCAAACCGGACAGCAAACCAATCAAACCGCCCGCACCCAACAAGCCCTTGAATTCAGGCACTTGGCGGCTCGGCGCAGGTTTCTTATCCAGAAACATCTGAGTGGCAGAAAAGCTGACGAACAACGCGAAGAAAAGGGCCAAATAAGTACCCTTGGCAAACGCAAAAATGCCCAAGCTGCCAATCAGGCTGCCCAACACGATGCCGGGGGCGAGGCCTTTGACGAGGTCCCAGCGCACGGCTTTTTTCTTCTGGTGCGCACGCACACTGGAGATCGAGGTGAAGATGATGGTTGCCATGGATGTGGCAATGGCCATTTTGACCGCCAGATCCGGCCCCACACCGCGCGAACCCAGCATGTAGGTCAAAAACGGCACCATGATCATGCCGCCGCCAATGCCCAGCAGGCCCGCCAAAAAGCCTGTGCAAAGGCCAAGAACAGCCAATTCGGCCAGCAACAGGGGTTCGATGATCATGGGAGTGTGGGAAAGATAAAGAAAGGTGTCTGCGAGTGCCACCGGACCGGCATCCTGAACCGGGGTTCAGGTGGGCGAGGGCAGACTGGCGTTGGGTTCATCTGACGCGAGATGATCACGCTCACCAGCCAATGTACCAAGCCCGGGCTCTAAGAGCATTGGTTCAAGGAAATATAAAGCCCAGCATGCACCGCAGACAGCGCGATTGTAGGTCTTTCTTCAGACCCGCAACGGCACCATGTCTGGCTTAGATCAATTGACCGTCTTGTTCCAGAACCTGATCTAAGCGTTTGAGCAATTGCGTCAAGCGCTGTTGGGATTCCTGGCTGATGTCCGACACCGCAGTGGGGGCCACTGGGGTGCTGGGTGGCGCTTCAGGGGACTCAAAAGCCAGGTTTAATGCCGCCAAAACGGCAATTCGGTCTCGCGCCTTGATCTTGCCTGCATCGCGAATTTTGCACATGGCCAAGTCGACCTTGCCCACGGCTGCCAGCAAACGCTCTTTGCCACCTTCCGGGCAACCCAGAATGTAGCTTTGGCCCATGATCTGGACGTCCAATTGTTTGTTGCTCATGCGGAGGCCTCAGGAGATGCAGGGGCGGATGTGGGCAAACGCTCGATCAATGCGTCAACACGGGCTCTTGCTGCAGCCAAACGTGACTTGAGCTGATCGCGCTCGGAGGTGAGTGCTTGAACTTGTTGTGCCAGCAAAGCGTTGGTCCGTTGAAGCTCTTCGTGGCGCAGCAACAAATGATCCACACGCTCGGCAATTTGATCAATGGTGTCGGAATGGGCCATGGCAGACAAAGAAAAAGTGATTTCACATTGTAGAGGGTGAGGCCGTTTGTAGGCTGGCTGACAGGTTACAACATAAAATAGCACCTGTTGGTGCTCGCGCAGCCGGTTCACGGCACGCAGTTCAACGGGAAGCAGGAGGGAAACGCCACCACGGCCCACCTAACCTGCGCTGCCCCCGCAACGGTAAGCAGACGGGTCTTTATTTGCATGAAGACTCCGCTTTCATCTCAAACCACTGATGGCTCTGAAACAGGCCGTCGGGAAGGTGATGAAGGTCGCTCTGCCAGCCCGGATACCGGCCAACAAGGTGACCTGTCGCAAGTCAGGTTGTAAAGCCCATGCACTGTCGGGGAAGGCGGTGAGGGCGTTTGACTTGTTAAATTTTCATGAAAAATCGTACGTATCGTGCACGCTCTGCAGTGCCTGTTATTTCCATTTTGTCGTTCACTGTGGGCGCGTCCCTTCAGGCGCAAACCATTGAAATCAATCCGATGGTGATTACTGGCGCTCGCATCGAGCAACCTCTTTCGCAGGCGCTGACTTCTGTGTCTGTGATCACACGTCAGGAAATCGAAAAATCCCAATCTCCGACGCTGGCCGATTTGTTGCAAGGCGAGGCCGGGTTTGAATTTGGCCGCAATGGTGGCCCTGGCTCGACCACGTCTTTCTTCTTGCGTGGTCAAAACAGCATCAATGCTGTTGTGATGATCGATGGCGTTCGTTCCCAAGTGGATTCCTTGGGGTCATTGCAGGTGCTTGATGTGCCCTTGGTCCAAATTGAACGCATTGAGTTGTTGCGTGGCAATGCCAGCGCTTTGTATGGCGATGCGGCCATCGGCGGTGTGATCAGCATCACCACCCGCCATGGCAAAGGTACTCCTGCTGCGTATGGCTCCTTGTCTTATGGTTCGCGCAACAGCCTCGATACTTCTGTCGGTTACGGCGGCAAGTCGGAAGACTACCGGTTCAATGTGCAGGCAGGTATCAAGAAAACCGACGGCTTTTCGGCGATCAACACTCAACAACAGGCCACAGCCGACCCTGACCGAGATGGCTACAGTGGTGAGTTCATGTCTGCGCGTGTTGAAAAAATGCTGAGTCCCGACGCCACGGTGGGTGTTCGATGGCAGGGTGCCCGATCAACAGCAGACACCGACAATGCTAGGGCCAATTCCCCGATGGATACCCAGCAATTCAAAAAACGCAACAACACCCTGGGGGTGTTCTGGCGTCAAGCATTCTCCTCCGATTGGATCAGCCAATTGGACATTTCGACTTCCTCACTGACGTATGAAGACATTGAAAACGACCAACGTTTGAGTTTTTATGGCTTGTTTGAAGGGCGACAAGATCTTGTGCGTTGGTTCAATACATGGCAAGCGGGAGCCGATACGGCTGTGAGTTTTGGTACCGATGTGTCGAGGGACAACTTCAAAGTTGACCGAGGCAGCGCCTACGACATGCAGCGCGACGGCACAGGTATCTTTGCCGGGGTGACTCAGAAACTGGGCGCATTCACCGCACAGATGAATGTGCGCCATGACGACGTGAAGGTTGAAAACCATGAGCCGGGTTCGCCAAGCAGCAGCAATCGATCTGGCGCCGACACAGGTCTCTTGGGTTTGAGTTATGCCATGACACCCGCATGGTCTGTGACGGGAACGGTGTCAAATGGCTTCAGGGCACCGACCGCATCCGAAGTTTCCAAGAACCCGCAACTCAGGCCTGAAACACATCAAAGCTCAGAAATCGGCGCAAGTTATGCGGTCGACAACTTGTTTGCCCGCGTCGTTTACTTTGACACACACACAAAAGATGCCATTGTTTACAAACCGCTACAGGGCTGGGATTACACCTATGAGTCTGTGGGCCGTGTGAGCAACCGTGGTCTGGAGGCCACCTTGCGCTCACACTGGCGTGGTTTCACCATCAAGGCGTCTGCTGTGAGCCAGAATCCCATGAACGAAGTGAGCCAAAAGTCGATGGACCGCAGAGCCAAGACCTATGGTTTGCTCGATATCTCCCGTTCCTTTGGCCATTATGACGCGGGCGCCAGACTTTATGCTTCAGGTGCGCGCCCCGATGGCTCGCACACTTTGGCGGGTTACAGTTTGTGGTCGTTCTACGCCAGCCGCAAGATCGACGACAACTGGACAGCTCGCTTGCGTCTGGAAAACGCCTTCGACAAGCAGTACCAACTGGCCTATGGTTACAACACACCCGGTCGTGGTTTGTTTGCCACCTTGCAATACAGTCCCAAGTGATGACTCCCGCTGCTCTTACACCCCAACGCATCGTCTGTCTCACCGAAGAGACAACGGAGTGGCTTTATCTGCTGGGGCAGGAGCAGCGCATTGTGGGCATCTCGGGCTATACGGTGCGCCCGCGCCGAGCCCGCGAAGAAAAGCCCAAGGTCAGTGCATTCTTGAGCGCCAAGATCGATAAGATTTTGGCGCTCAAACCCGATTGTGTTTTTGGCTTTTCAGATTTGCAGGCCGACATCGCGGCGTTGCTCATCCGGGCGGGCGTGCAGGTGACGGTGTTCAACCAGCGCAGTGTGGACGAGATTTTTTCGATGCTCTACCAAGTGGCGGCGATGGTTGGGCAAGCCGAGCAAGGGCTGACCCGGCTGGTGGCCATGCGCGCAGAGCTGGATGCGATCCGCCAAAAAGCGGCGGGCTTCAAGCGCCGCCCCAAAGTGTTTTTTGAAGAGTGGGACGAGCCCCACATCAGTGGCATACGCTGGGTGTCCGAGCTGGTGGGTATGGCCGGGGGGGAGGACGTGTTCCCCGAGCTGGCCGTGCAGTCTCTGGGCAAGGACCGCATCATTGCCGACGGGCAGACCATCGTGGATCGCGCGCCCGACATCATCATTGGCTCGTGGTGCGGCAAGAAGTTTCGCCCCGAAAAAGTGGCCGCTCGCCCGGGTTGGCAAGACGTGCCTGCGGTGCGCAATGGGCAGGTGTTTGAGATCAAATCGGCCGACATCTTGCAGCCCGGCCCCGCTGCGCTGACCGACGGCGTGGCGCAGCTGCACCGCATCTTTTGTCAGTGGGAGGCGCAGCATGGCTGAGTGGTTCATGCGTGTGGCGTGCGTCTGGCTGCTGTGCGGCTCGGCCCAGGCCGCCACCGTGCTGGACGATCAGCAGCAAAAAATCCAGATCGCCCAGCCGCCGCAGCGCATCGTGAGCTTGTTGCCGTCGCTGACCGAAACGGTTTGCGCCCTGGGTGCTTGCCAGCGCCTGGTGGGGGTGGACCGGTATTCCAACTGGCCCGCGTCCATCGCCCGGGTGCCCCGCGTGGGCGGCGGCATTGATCCCAACATCGAAAGCATCGTTGCGCTCAAGCCCGATCTTGTGCTGGCAGCGGGCTCCACCCGGGGGGCAGACCGCTTGCAGGCGCTGGGCCTGACGGTGCTGCGGCTGGAGCCGCGCAACCATGCCGACGCGCAGCGGGTGCTTCGCACCGTGGGCGACGCCTTGGGCGTGCCTGCGTCCGAGAGTGAGCGCGTTTGGCGCGAGATACAAGCCGGTGTGCAAGCTGCGGTGCAATCGCTCAGCCCGCAAGCCAAGGCGCAACGGGTTTATTTTGAGGTCAGCTCCGCCCCCTATGGGGCCAGCGAATCGTCGTTCATCGGTGAAACGCTCACCCGCATGGGCGTGGCCAACATCCTGCCTGCGGCCATGGGGCCGTTTCCGCAGGTCAACCCCGAATTTGTGGTGCGTGCCCAGCCTGACGTGATCATGGCGGGTGACAGCAGCCGCATCAGCATGGCGCAGCGCCCGGGCTGGGCCAGCCTCAAAGCCATGCAGGCGCAGCGCATCTGCGTGTTCAAACAGGCCGAGTCCGACATGCTGGTGCGTGCAGGTCCGCGCATGGCCGAGGGGGCCCGTCTGATGGCCGAGTGCCTCAACCGAGCCGCCGGGGGGCAGCGATGAAACCGTTGCAGCACCGGGCGGCCCGCTGGGCCTGGGGCTTGTTGCTGTTGGGCGTGGCCATTGTGCTCTTGGGCACCGCCGCAGGCAGCCAGGGCTGGCAGGCTTGGTGGTTGGGTCCGGCTGACGAGGTCTCACGCCAGATCGTCTGGGACATTCGCCTGCCGCGCAGCCTGGGGGCCTGGCTGGGTGGGGCCTTATTGGGGCTGGCTGGTGCGGTGGCCCAGGGCCTGTTTCGCAACCCGCTGGCCGATCCCTATTTGCTGGGCAGTGCCTCGGGTGCATCGCTGGGCGTGGGCACCTATTTGAGTTTATTTGGCGGCAGCGCCTGGGCCATGAGCTGGTGGATGGGCGTGGGCCTCACGGGTGCGGCCTTTGCGGGCGCGGTGCTGGCGGTGCTGCTGACCTTGCTGTTGGCGCGTGGCGTGCAGCAAACCCTGCGCCTGCTTTTGGCTGGGGTGGTGGTGGGCGTGGTGCTGGGGGCGGTCACCTCGATGGTGTCTTTGCTCCAGCCGCAAGTGCTGCAAGCCATGCAGGGTTTCATGCTCGGCTCGACCGCTTTTGTGAGCTGGACCGCCTGCGCGACGTTGAGCTGCGTGTTGGCGGTGTGCGTGGCGCTGGCCTGGGCCTTTGCCCGCGTGCTGGACGCGCTCACGCTGGGTGAATCCACCGCGCACAGCCTGGGCGTGCCGCTGCGCTCGGCGCGGCTGGTGTTGGTGGGCGTGATCTCTCTGAGCACCGGCGCGGCGGTGGCGCACATCGGGCTCGTGGCCTTTGTGGGCCTGGCCGCACCGCACCTGGTGCGTTCGCTGGTGCGCAGCACCCACGCCTGGCGCTTGCTGCTGGCGGCGCTCATGGGTGGGGCCTTGTTGTCGCTGGCCGATGTGCTGGCCCGCGTGCTGTTTGCCCCGCAAGAATTGCCGGTGGGTGTGCTCACGGCGGTGCTGGGCGGTGGTTATCTGCTCTGGCGCATTTACCGTGACACGCGCCACCGTGGCGGGGCAGGGGGGCTTTCATGACACACGCCTTGCAAACTCGGCAGTTGCATGTGCAACTGGCAGGTCGCCCGGTGCTCACGGGCATCGACTTGCAAATCACCGCAGGCCGCTGGACCTGCGTGGTGGGCCCCAATGGCGCGGGCAAATCCACCTTGCTCAAGGCGCTGGCGGGCCTGTTGCCGCACAGCGGCCAAGTGCTCTGGCAAGGCCGCGCACTTGAGAGCATCGCCCGCCGTGAACGTGCTCTGCAACTGTCCTGGCTCGGCCAGGGTGAGGCCAGCTCGCTCGATTTGCGGGTGTGGGACGTGGCCATGTTGGGCCGACTGCCGCACCAGGGCTGGCTCGATGCCCCCAATGACCAAGACGCCCAAATGGTCGAAGCCGCGCTCAAGGCCACCCAGGCCTGGGACTGGCGCGAACGCACCTTGGGCGAACTCTCGGGCGGTGAACGCCAGCGCGTGCTGCTGGCCCGAGCCATGGCGGGCAATGCCCCGATCATGCTGATGGACGAGCCGCTGGCCAACCTCGACCCGCCGCACCAGGTGGACTGGCTGGAGCAAGTGCACTGCCTGCTGGCCCAAGGCACCACCGTGGTCAGCGTGCTGCACGAGATCGGCATGGCCTTGCACGCCGACGCGATCATCGTGATGGCCCAGGGCCGCGTGGTACACCACGGCGCGGGCCACGCCGCTGAAACCCACACCGCCATCGAGGCTGTGTTTGACCACCGCATCCGCATTGCTGCACTGGGCGAGCAATGGGCCGTGTTGCCACGCCTTTGAACCTGGAAGACCGAGATGACCGCACGTTGCATCATGGTGCTGGGCACCGCCAGCGGGGCAGGCAAAAGCTGGCTGACCACGGCGCTGTGCCGCCATTACGCCCGCCAGGGTTTGAAAGTTGCGCCCTTCAAAGCACAAAACATGAGCAACAACGCCCGCGTGGTTGCCAGTGCCAGCGGCTTGGGCGAGATCGGCAGTGCGCAATACTTTCAGGCGCTGGCGGCCAAAGCCGAGCCGGATGTGCGCATGAACCCCTTGCTGCTCAAACCCGAAGCCGACACGCGCAGCCAGGTGGTGTTGCTCGGCCAAGTCAGCCAAGTCCTGAGCGACACGCCATGGCGTGGGCGCAGTGAGAAAGTCTGGCCCAAGATCGCAGCTGCGCTCGACGAGCTGATCGCAGAAAACGATGTGGTCGTCATCGAGGGCGCAGGTTCGCCTGCCGAGATCAACCTCATGGACAGCGACATCGTCAACTTGCGGGTGGCACGCCATGCCCATGCCCAATGCCTGCTGGTGACCGACATCGACAAAGGCGGAGCCTTTGCCCACCTCTATGGCACTTGGGCTCTGTTGCCACCCGAAGACCAAAAACGGATCACTGGTTTTGTACTGAACAAATTCCGGGGCGACGCCAGCCTGCTGGCCCCTGCGCCCGAGATGTTGCAGACTTTGACGGGTGTGCCCACCGTGGCTGTGCTGCCGATGTGGTGGCAGCATGGCTTGCCCGAAGAAGACGGCGTGTTCGATGACCGCAGCAGCGCCAACGGATCGGTGACAAAAACCGTGGCCGTGATCGCTTACCCACGCATCAGCAATCTCGACGAGTTTCAGCCCCTCAAAAATGTGCCCGGTGTGCGCCTACTCTGGGCACGCAACCCGGCCGATTTGGCCGGGTTGCAAACCAGCGACTGGGTGGTATTGCCCGGCAGCAAACACACCAGCAGCGACTTGGCCTGGCTGCGCCAGCAAGGGCTGGATTCGGCCATCACCGAACACGCCCATCGCGGGAGGGCCGTGCTGGGTATTTGCGGTGGCCTGCAAATGCTGGGCGAAGCGTTGATCGACCCCCATGGCATTGACGGCAACGCCCCCGGGCTGGGCCTGCTGCCGTTGGTGACCCATTTTTCGCTGGACAAGACGGTGACGAAGACCGTGGCACGCTTTGATCAAGTTCAAGGCCCTTGGTCTGCACTGAGCAGCATCGAGGCGGCGGGCTACGAAATTCACCACGGCCAGACGCAAGGCCACAGCGCCATGCTGGCAGCGGGCTCATCGCTGCACGAAGTCATGCCGGGCTTGGCTTGGCAAAGTAGCGGGGGCCAGGTGTTGGGCACGTATTTTCATGGTCTATTTGAATGCCCGGCTGTACTGCAAGCCTTGTTTGGCGCACAAGCCCCCACATTGGAAACGGTTTTCGAAGGCCTGGCCGATTTCCTTGAAACGCACACCGATGCCTCCGTCTTGCGGCGGTTGATTGAAGACCGAACCGATCGCTAAAATCGATGCCATGGAACTCAAAATCGTCGTCTACTCCAAGTCCGCATGCCCCCAATGCGAATCCGCCAAAAT